>MDTC01119408.1_pt1 | contig 18173 bp, 18 predicted proteins | sample 811181 | NCBI WGS metagenome assembly MDTC01 (sample SAMN05326644, study PRJNA326480) | marine metagenome | isolation source: seawater | place: Pacific Ocean: North | collected 2011
AAATAATAATACTGATTAAATAAATTATTTATAATCATCAAAAGTTTTATACTATACTTTTTAAATTTTATAATATAAAGAAACGCAAATAAAATACATTTCAATAGATGAAAAAAATAAAAATCATTTGCACTATAGGTCCATCTTCATCTTCAAAAAAAATTTTACAAAAATTAAAATCCGAAGGTGTTAATATTTTTAGAATAAATATGTCACATACAAAACTTTCCAAACTTCCATTCATTTTAAGAGATTTAAAAAAAATTATTGGTAGAGATAAAATATGCATTGACACTGAGGGAGCTCAATTAAGGACAACGAGGGTAAAAAAGAAAATTTCTATTAAAAAGAATAGAATTTTAAATGTTTATAACAATAATAATTTTTCAACTAAAAATGGAATTTCACTTTATCCTAATTTTGATATATTAAATATACCAACCAACTCCAAAATTTTTGTTGGTTTTGACGGAATAATCCTGAAAGTTTTAAGAAAAGATAAAAAAAAAAATTGTCTTCTTACAAAAGTTGTGAACCCGGGTATCTTGGACTCAAATAAAGGTGTTCATGTGAATAGAAAGATTAAATTATCTTGTTTAACTGAAAAAGATATTTCAGCAATACAATATGCAAAAAAATTTGGAGTAAAAAACTTTGCAATGTCTTTTGTGAATAATCAAAAAGACACAGTTTTAATGAGAAAAATTATTGGTACAAAAAGTTTTTTAATCTCTAAAATTGAAACCTTAAATGCTATCAAAAATTTAAAAAAAATATCAAAATATTCAAATGCAATTTTAATTGATCGTGGAGATTTATCCAGAGAAGTTCCGATAGAAAGAATACCTTTAGCTCAAGAATATATTATTAAATCATCAAAAAAAACTAAAACTCCAGTCTATGTTGCTACAAATTTATTAGAAACAATGATTAGTGACTCATCACCTACTAGAGCTGAAAGCCATGATATTTATTCTACATTAAAAGAAGGAGCGTCAGGGTTAGTATTAGCAGCTGAAAGTGCAATTGGAATTAATCCTGTCGAATGTGTAATTTTTTTAAAAAAGTGTATTCTTGGAAAAAACAAAAACTTTAAATTTTTTTAAAACTTAAATTTTGCAAAATGGTTAGATTACTATCAAATTTTTATTATGGCTTGGTCTATAGTCTAAAAACTTATAACCCATTTATGATATCTACAATGGGAAGATCAGGAACTTGGTATAATAGAGAATTTTTTTATTTCTATAACAAATTACTAAATGGAGAGCAGTCAGGTGAAATTAGAAAAAAAATGATAGAAAATAAAACAAAAATTAAATATCTATTAAATTTAAATAAAAAAAATTTTGGTTTTAATTCTGTTTTCATTCAGCATTATTTATGTCCTGGATTTGAGGAGAATTATAAAAGTTCATTTAGAAAAGAATGGGATAAACTAGTTTTTTACTCAAAACATATCCCAGCTCTTTACACAAAATTAATGATCGACAAAAAAATTGAAAAAAAAGTAAGCCCATTTATAAATAAAGATACAAAAATTATATATTATGTGAGAAATCCACTAGATCAAAATGTTGCATATTTTGATGCAGTTCAAAATAATATAGACGAAGATCTTAATTATTATTATGATTTTAAATTAAGAAAAAAAAAAAAATTTTCCAATATTCATGATTTTTTAAGGAATGCAGGTATTGATATGTACTTGAAACATTATCTTTCATTTGAACTTGTTAAAAAACTATATCCAAGTAATATTTTAATCTTGCACTATGAAAATATGGTCAATGACCCCGTAAATAATTTTAAAAAAGTGCTAAATTTTATCGGGCACAAATTTCAACCAATTGAATTTAATGAAGCAATAAAATTATCAAGCAAAGAATCAATAGTAAGCCTTGAAAATGCTTATGGTGAAGCAATAAGTGGAGCATTCAAAAATAAATCAGATCGTCAATTAAAAGATGCTATGATTGGTAAGTGGAAAAATAAGCTTAAAAATGAAGATATAGAATACATTAAAAAAAGATTTGAAGAGTTTAACATAGATTATAAAATTTTTACTTATGAATGAAAGCTTTTACGCTAGTTGGATATTGACAAAAAAATTTTAATTAATAAATTTAATGTCATATTTAAATTAATATTATACTAATGAGTCAATCAGAAAAAAAAATTTTTCAAAGAGAGAAAATCTACAAGAGTATTGGTAAATCGTTTGATAGAAATCATGGAATATTGTTGTCAAAAAAAATAAATAAAAAAGACATTAATAAATTAACAAATTCTATTACAAACTTTATTTATAAATCACTTCAAAAGTTTAATTCAAAAAAAAAAATATCAAAAAAAAATTTTTTAAATAAGAATATTAATCTAATTACAAAACTTCCAAATGTTACCCCTGGAGGGCAAATTAGAGGTATTAAAGAATTTATTAAAGAATACAATTTAATACATAAAGAATTTTCTGCTGTTCTAAAAAAGATAAATTTAATAAATGATCTTGAACGTCTTTCGTGGTTTTCTGTAAGAGTTAAAAAAGGTAATGATACTCAAAATTATAAAAGACACACTTATTCCACATCTAAAAAGCATAGCGATATGTGGGCAGGAGAACGAAATCATGGAAAAATTGTTTTAATGTTAATGGGTGACATAAACAATAATACAGTTAGTTTTTATAAACCGACTAAATTCTCAAAAAAAGCATTTACGTTTGGAAAAAAATCTTACGATCAAGGGTTAAAACAAATACAGAAAGCTAAATTTTTAGGTAAAGCCAAAAAGAATGAATTGTGTTTATTTGATCAATATTGTTTACATAAAACACATTTATCACAAAATGCAAAACCAAGAATTTCTATTGATATGAGAGTCGACATAACTGGTAGCAAAATTTATAATAACAAAAATAGTGTTAAAGAAGATGAAAGATTGATTCTCTACAATAAGAAACAATGGCAAAAACTAAATTATAATAATATAAAATATCACTGTAAAAGCGCTAAGGAAATTGAAAAACTTTATGGCTAAAACAAATCTTAAGCCTAAATCCCAGAGGCTAAAGAACATATTTATGCCCTAAAGAAGTAATCTAAATTAATTTTAATTTTAATGAGTAAAGTTAGTTTTGCTTAATAAAGCTATGTTAGAAATTTTATTTACAAATACAAATGATGATTTTCATTATAAATTATCAGAACGCTTTCAAAAAAGCTTAGAATTGAATCTATATTTTTTAAAAAACTCTGATTTTTACAAAGATGTGAAATTTACAGTTGTAGACTGGGGAAGTAAAAAAAATTTTTCTAATTGTATTAATTTTGAAAAAAAATATGCAAATAAAATTAATTTTATTAATGTACCCCACAAAATAACAAAAAAATTTTCAAAAGAAACTTTGAATAATTATCATGGATCCTTGGCCGCAAATATTGGTTTTAGAAGATCTAAAAGTAAATTTATTATGCATTTAGCTCACGATCAATTTCTACCAACATTTTGTTGGAATAATTTATTATCATTTCTGAAAAATAGTTTTAAAAAAAAATTATTTAAGACTGTTATATATTTTCCAAGATACCTTATCAGAAAAGAATTTTTAATTAAGAGTCCTGATTTCCAGGATGTTAATAACTATATTTTAAACTCAAATTTTAATTTTGAACAAGGATCGAAGTTTAAGTTTAATACAGGTACCGGATGTTCATTTGTTGCAACAAGTAAACTAATTAAAAAAGTAAAAGGATATTATGAGAAGCCAGACTTTGCGTGTGATTTTGATATACACTTAAAGTTCTCTAATGAAAAATCTAGATTTATAGATGGAAGAAATATAGGAGTTTATAGTTTAAAGTTTCCGACTCTTAATTTATCTAGGAGAAATGAAATAATTAAAAATAATCGTTCGTTTTATATTAAGGATGATTATTATAAAAATAACAGAACTTGGGGTTTACCTGACTATAATTTTAAAATAATAAAAAATAAAAAGTCAAAGAAAATAAATAAACAAAACTTTAATTTTTTAATTAACAAAAATGAGCTAGATAATGAGAGCTTTTTAGAATTTTTGAAATTAGCTCACGTAGATAACTTATTTCAATCTAGAAATCTAGTTTTGGTAATAATATACTACTATATTTTTAATTATACAAAGAATTTAAATTTAATAAGTTTTTCAAAAAACAATTTAAATTCTGTTATGTCGATTCAGAATTGTTTCAAAATTTTAAATGTATATTATTGTTCAAAGGAGAAATATTTAAATTCTAATTTTTTTTCTAATTCTTTTTTTCGTAAACTCTATTTACAAACTCACAAATCAATCGGAAAATTTGAAATTATTAAGTTAGAAAATATCAATAAGGTTTTTAATAATAAAAAAAATTTTTCTTTTGTTATTTTTGTTGATGATTTGAATTTTAAAGATATTGAGAAATATGTGAAATTTATTTCTTTTATCATATTCAAAAAAAACACAAATTTGAATAACTCAAAACTTAAAAGTTTTGATGAATTTATAAATTTTGAAGAATATGGAGTTTTAATCAATAAGAGTTATAAAAAATATCTTTTTAACAAGAAATTAATCCTTCAAAAAATAAAAAAAAGACTATCAAATATATTTCTTTATAGGATATATTTCATATACCTGAATTTTTTTGAATTTTTTAAAAAAACTATTTTAAAAAATATAAAAAGATTATAAGAAATATGATAAGCATTAACTTAAAAAAATTTTAAGATGTCAAAAAAATTTATAGAAAATTCAATATTTTCAGAAGATAATTTTGAGAAATATTGGAATGATGGTTTCATTATTATCAAAGGATTGTTGTCCCCTGAAATTTGTGAATACAGTAACTCGCTTGCCAAAGTAGTTGCAGATGAAAACTATGGACAAATTATGCATTTACATAGAGAAGAATATTTAATTTCTCAATCATCTAAAAAAATTGAAAGTTTAGATAATTTAAATGAAAAAGTTCTATTCATAAAAAGAATTAAGCAAATTTCAAAACATTACGAAGAACTTTTGAAAAATCCTGATATAACTAATTATCTTGATTGGTTATATTCTAGACAAATGACCGGATTGTTAACGAATATATTTTTCAAAGAACCAGGAACAAAATATTCAAAACAAGAATGGTTACCTCATCAAGATAACAATTATCTCTCTAATGAAAATGGTTTATACGTTACTGTAAATGTTGCTTTCAATTATATGAGTAAAGAGAATGGAGGATTATTTCTATATCCTGGCAGTCATAAATTAGGAAATTTAGACTCAGAAAAAAGACAAAGTTATAGAGAGTCTGATGGAAAACCGGGAAATAAAGTTAAAGAAACTGATATTAAAGATATAAAACCTGTTGCATGTGAATTGAATAAAGGAGATGTACTTTTTATGCATGGATTATGTGTTCATAAGTCTTCTAATAATAACTCAAATGATCCAAGACCACTTTTATCTTTGGGTTATATACCTTATGGAGAAAAATTTGATCCTGGGTTTAATTCAAAAAGAGAAGTTAAATTTCTTAATTAATAAAATTACTTTCCACCAGAAATAGTAATGTTTGTGCCATTTACATACTCTGCATCTTGAGTGTCCAGCCATAAAATAAGCTTAGCAACTTCATCAGCTGTCCCCAATCTTCCTTGTGGAATAGAATTTATTAATTTTTTATTTTTAATATTTTGTAATTTTGTTGAGATTACACCTGGAGATACACTCAAAACTCGTATTTTTTTATCTACTAATTCTCTGGATAAACCAATTGTTAAGTTTTCAATTGCTGCTTTAGTTGGCGCATAATGAGTAAAATTTTTTCCACCATATTTGGCTGCAGTTGAGGACATATTAATAATTGAATTCCATGTTTTTTTCTTTTTCATAAATTTAATACTTTTTTTGATAATATCATAAATAGCAAAAACATTTACTTCATAAACTTTTTTAATTTCTGCTAATTTAAGTCTATCAAATTTTGTTCTTTTAACGTCGTAAGCAGCATTATTTACTAAACAATCTATTTTGACCTTATTTTTTTTTAAGTAACTAAAAATTTTATTCCTTTCTTTTTCTTTTGAAAGGTCAATTTTAAGAGCTTTACATTTGTCTTTTAATTTGTTGCATATTTTTTTTGCATCCCTAAAACTCTTATTATAAGTAAATATTACTTTGTAGTCTTTGGATGCAGCTTGAAAAACCAAGGATTTTCCAATCCCTTTACTACCACCTGTGACTAAAATTGTTTTCATAATAAGTATTAAAGTGCTATTAGTAACTTAGTTAAATTATGAAACAACAAAAAATTAAAATTGGCGCAACACAGATCAATAATGGTTTTTCTGGTCAATTTTATTTACCATATTCAATAGGGTTGCTTTATGCATTTATTCTTCGTAATTCAGAAAATCCTGAAAAATTTAGTTTTAATAGCATTGTTTACAAAAGAAAATTATTAAATGAATGCTTTGAACATTTAAAAGATAGAGATGTAGTATTATTTAGTACCTATGTATGGAATGAAAAAATTTCTTTAGCAATTGCTGAGAAATTAAAAAAATTTGACAAAAATAAATTTATTATTTTTGGTGGACCTTCTATTCCTGACAATAAATTTGGCAAAGCTGAAGAATTTATTAGAAAATATCCTTTTATTGATGTTCTGTCACATCAAGAGGGTGAGAGAACGATTTTAAAATTATTAGATGAATTTCCGAATAACAATTTTGAGGATACCCCTAACATAAGTTATATAGCAAAAAATGGAGAGTATAAAAATAATCCTAATTTACCGAGGTTAAGAGATTTTGATAAGGTGCCTTCTCCTTACCTGACTGGAATATTTGATGAACTAATAAAAGAAAACCCAGAAGAAAAGTGGTTAGCTAGCTGGGAAACTAATAGAGGATGCCCATTCTCATGTACATATTGTGATTGGGGTTCAGCAACTAATAGCAAGGTTTCTAGAATGCATCTCGACAGAGTATATGCAGAGCTAGATTGGTTCTCAAAAAATAAAGTTGAATTTATATTTTGTTGTGACGCAAATTTTGGAATGCTTCCAAGGGATTATGATATAGCTCTCAGAGCAGCTGAAAATAAAAAAAAGTACGGATACCCACATGTCCTCTCGGTTCAAAATACAAAAAATGCAAGAGAAAGAGCTTACAAAGTTCAGAAATTACTTGCTGACTCTGGTTTGAGTAAAGGAGTAACACTTGCAATGCAAAGTGTGGATCCACACACACTTGAAGCAATTAAAAGAGACAATATTTCCACAGAAGATTACGAGGAACTTCAAAAAAGATTTACAAACGATGGTATTGCTACCTACACTGAATTTATTCTTGCTTTACCGGGTGACACATATACTTCATTTGCTGAAGGTGTATCTAATGTAATTCAATCTGGACAACACAATAGGATTCAATTTAACAATTTGTCGATTTTACCTAATGCTGAAATGGCTGAACCACAAAATATGGAAAAAGATAAAATCATGACAGTTAATTGTCCTATAGTGAATGTTCATGGATCATTAGATGAAACTCCAGAGGATAATATTAATGAAAGTCAGCAATTAGTTATTTCTACAAAATCTTTACCATTTAATGATTGGAAAAGAACAAGAGTCTATGCATCTATTTCCGAGTTTTTATATTTCAATAAAATTACCCAAATTCCATTGCTAGTAATAAATGAATTAGAAAAAATAAAATTTAGAGATTTGTTTGAACATTTTTCTAAATGTGGAGAAGATTTCAAAACCTTAAAGTCAATAAATCGTAATTTTGAGCTACATGCAGAGCAAATATCTAAAGGTAAAAGTGAGTTTTTATATAAAGAGGGTTTTTTGGATATTTATTGGCCTCCAGGAGAATTTGAATATATCAAATTAGTGGCTGATAAAAAACTTGATCAATTTTATACTGAATTTAAGCAACATTTTTTAAAATTTTGTAAAAGTGAAAAAACTCAGAGAATTTTTTCAGAAAGTGTTGAATTAAATAAAAAAATGATGCGATTACCTTGGAGTGACGATGATGAAATATTAAATTTGAGTTATAACATCATAGAAAGCTATCGAGACATCCTAAAACTTAATAAACCAAATATTATTGCAAAAAATAATGGAGTCAAAATTACTAGAACCGATATGAAATTTAATGATATTCAGCATTGGATGAGAGAAGTGATTTGGTATGGACACAGAAGTGGTAAATATTTATGTAATGTTGAAAAAATTGAGAGCAAAACCACTGATGATAAAGAAAAAGATTTAGCTAAAACTGCTACAGATGAAAATGCAGGGAGACTTTTAGGTCCTTATATAGTTTAAGTTAACTTCATTCCAATTTTTGGTTTAATCATTTTATTTTTTGAATATTCTTCATAAATTTTAGAAATATACTTAAGTTCGTTACTTTTAAGTTTTATATCATTATTCTTATTTAGTGCTGTGTTTAAGTGGCTTAAGTTATTTGCACCAATAATTAATGAGTCAATTTTAAATGAATTACAAAATTTATAGCAAGTGTTTTCTATTGATCTATTTGAATTTAACTTAACTTTATTTATATATTTTATCCAAAGTTTTATCTGTTTTAAATCCCAGTAAAATCTGTGGTCATTCTTATTAAACTTAATAATCTTTTGCACCAAAAATTCTTCTGTGAATATTCCAAAATTTAAAATTGTTCTTGCTAAAATTTTTACTTTATCTTTTTTAATTATTTTATTAATTCTGTTATTTAGAACTCTCTGATCAAGTATATTGAAGTTGCATTGAATAGAACTAAATTTATAAAGATTTCTTATTTTGATGTAATCAGAGGGTTGACCGAGACTTATACCTATGAAATTAATCTTTTTTTTATTCTTTAAATTATCTAGATGCTCAATTGCATATTTCAAATTATTATCGTTAGAGTCAGGATTATATAGTTGAACTATATCAATGTAGTCACTTTTTAAATTTTTCAAAGAATTGTCTATTTGAGATTGAATTATTTTCTTAGAGAAATTAAGTTTTTTTTTAAAAGATATACACCCGACCTTTGTAGCAAAAAAAACTTTATCCCTTTTTTTATGAAAGTAATTTCCAATTTTTTTTTCTGAGTCACCGTAAACATTTGCTGTATCAAAAAAATTAATTCCTTTGTTATATGAGTATTCAAGAATTTTGTTAACCTTCGAGTCAGATATAGTACCGTATGAAATATTTTTTTCCCTATCACTTCCTAAAGACCATGTTCCTAAACAATATTTTGAAATATTATATTTACCTAATTTAAAATATTTCATATAAACTTTTGGTGCAAATTATCAAAAAAAAAAAATTGGTTTTTAAAAATCAAGTTTATAAAGCTTACTCAAATTATATTAAAAGTAAACATTACATTATTAAAGACTACCTTACACTTGAAGTTGCTGGAAAAAGATTTGGTGGTGTTTGCTGTATAATATCTAACAAAAAAAAAATTGGCCTTATGAAAGTTTATAGTCCTATTCTAAAACAATATTTATATTCTCTTGTTCAAGGTTTTTGCGATAAGAATGAAACTTCTTCAATTGCAATAAAACGTGAAATACTAGAGGAAACTGGTCTTAAAATTGACAAAAAAAATATTAGATATCTTTGTAAGATTTTACCCATGCATAGTCTAGTAAAGTCAAAGTTAGCAATATATTTTGCCTCCTTAAAAAATTTAGATTCTTCAAATTTTAGATTAAGACAAAAAGAAGTTGGTACAGGTAAAATCTATTTCTTTAATCAAAAAAAAATTAAGAAAATGTTAGAAAAGCCTCATACTTTTGATTTAATCTCGTATGCTGCAATTTCTTATTTTTTAATTATGAAAAAAACTTTCTAGTTTCTGATTAAGGAAATAATTTTTTTGACTATTTGACTAGAGTTTGGGGGTAAATTATCAACTTTTTTATGGAAGCCAGCACTTTTATCCGATAAGCCAAGAGTAAATATTTTTTTATTAGTAAGATGACTTAGTTTATTTGCAATACTATTTGAAATTCCATCAACATAATCATCATCAAGTATCAAGGCTCCAAACTTAGAATTAGCTATACATTTAATTGATGCTTTAGATACTTTTAAAGGCTTGATCCATAATATATTAATAATTCCAATTTTGAGGCCTTTTTTTTCAAGGATTTTCTTAGCCTTGATTGCCTCAAATCTAGTAATTGAAATCGCAATAATTACAAAATCCTTTCTTCCCTTAATATCGTTTTTTAATTCTATTCTGTTATCAAAGCTTCCACGATGTTCTGATACATAATAAACCTCATCATCTTTCATAAAACTATCATAAATCTTCTTGTATTCGTTGGGCGTCATGGGAGACACAATTTTCAATCCTGGCATTCTATAATAAAGAGAGTGGTGTGATGATCCTGCAACCGGACCAATTCCTCCCTCCATTCCAATTCCTCTTACAAAAACTGGACATGGTGTATTCCATATCTCCTTGCTTTTTGCTGCATAGTTTACGATCATAGGAGCGTTGTACCAATTAAAGCCTTGATATCTTATTACATATATGGGTTTTTCTTTCATGAGTGCAGAGCCTGTAACAATTCCTCCACCAGCAACATCTGCCATAGACAACTCAATCATACCATCTTTTTCATACAATTCTGGCAAAGTACCACCGACCCATCCAACTGCAGTTAAGCATTGTCCAAATACTTTACCTTTTTTATTTTTAAGGTGTTTTCTTATAATTTCTTTTATTGTTTCTTTAAGTGTTTTTCCCATATTTTTTTAACCATAGAATTAAATTTTTTGTCAATTTTTTCTGCCTCTTTACCTAAAATTTTTTTTTCTTTTAAATATCTATCAAATGTCTTATCACTATCCTTTCCAGCCCCAGAATGCCAAAACATTCTATTTGTATTTATATTTAAGAGCATTGGTTCTTTAAAAAAAAATTTTTTGTATTTTTCAATTTCACTAGGACTATCCTTTAAATTAAAACCTTTCATTTTGAATGATCTAGCTACATCGTGCATATCCCAATTTCTTCTCACTTTTTTTTCAGTTAAAATTGATAGGTTATTATCTTCAACAATAAATAATATTGGTAGTTTTTTTGTAGCAGCCCAACCTAAAGCACCCAAAACGTAATCTTCTTCAGCAGATGCGTCTCCCATAAAAACAATGGTGGGTTTTTTTGATGTAAAACAGGCCCCAACTCCTATAGGAACTTGAGTTCCCATATGACCATCATGCCCAAACATATTTATTTTTTTTGAATAGATTGAAGCAGATCCACCCATACATTTTGTATTACTTAATTTGTAATTTCCTAATAATTCAGCAATTAAATTATCTATTTCCCCTCCAAAAGATAAATAAGTTGAATGACATCTATGTTGAGCAAAAATTAAAGGTTTAATTTTACATATGTCGTTTATTATTGTTGCAAGACTTGCAGAGATAAACTCTTGACCTGCAGATAAATAAATAGGTATTTTTATTAACTTTTCTTCTGAAAATTTGTAAACATTAGTCTCAAAATGACGACAAAGAGAAGCTTTCTCAAAAATTTTTATTCTTAGATTTTTATGCACTTTTTGAACAAGTTAGTATCGTAATTTGTTTGTTAATTTTAAAAGCTTCAGTAAGTTTTTTTACTGTATTTGTTCTCACAATATCGCCCGCTGACAAAACATACTTTTTATTTTTATCAACCAACCCTCCATCCAATATTCCAAAGATTGTATTTTTTTTTCTGTTTAAAGTAAGTTTTTTCAAACTTTTAATTTTCTCAACTGTAATTTTTAGATCTTTATATTTATAAATATTACATGAAAATTTTTTTGGGATTCTAAAAATAATCTCATTTTTTAATTTTTTCATGTAGTTTTTCCCCTCATATGGTTTGTTTTCTCTACCGTAATTGTCTTTATATCTAACAAGATCATTTTTGTTAATTGGTGTTTCAATTTCTAGAACAACACTATCTTTTTTTGATAATCCTTTAGTTGAGTGAAATAAACCAGGTCTTATCATTAATTTATCAGGAGCTTTTAAAATTTTTTTTTCGTAAAAGCCAATCATGACCTCAACCTTTCCGTCTAGAAGAATAAAACCTGTTTTTTTATTTGGATGACAATGTAGTGAGGTTTTCTTTCTTGGATTAATTTTCAAATGCCAAGTGGCTGCCTTGTTGGTCCTACATATAATATATTCCTCTCCCCATGGCTTTTTTACTAAAAAGTTTTTCATTTAATTATTTTTCTTTATAATACAAATCTAAAGCTGCCTTCATCCATGGACCCAAGTCTTTGTAATGAGCAGTCGTAATTATCTTACTATCAATTACTGCTGGTAGATCTGTATAAATTGCTCCAGCATTTTCAATATCATCTTTCATACTATAGTATCCAGATATTTTTTTTCCTTTAACAATTTTTGCTGATATTAATAATTGGGCACCGCTGCAAATACATGCAATAATTTTACTCTCTTTGTGAAATTGTGATATAAAATTAATTATATCTCTGTTTTGACGAACTTTTTCGAGTGACTTTACACCACCAGGTATTACTAAAAAATCGTAATTTTTTGTGTCAACAGATTTGATATCTTTAACTGCATGGTTTTTATTAGGAGGTATATCTGTTCCTAGAATTCCTTTTACAGGTTTTCCCTCATTCAGACATACTTCCACATTAAAACCTTCTTCTAATAACCTATAAAATGGATAGATAAATTCATGATCTTGAACTAGATTTCCAGATAAAATTATTGCACTTTTTTTCATTTATTATTTTGTAAATACCATTTTAAAGTTTTTTTTATACCTTGATTTAAAGATATTTTTTTTTTCCATCGCAACTCTTTATAAGCCTTATTACAATTTAAAAAAACGCTATTTTTTAAACTTTTTTTCGATAAATCATTATAAACATCAATTTTTTTGCCATAAATTCTAATAATTCTTTTTACCAGATTATTAATAGTTATAAGTTTTCCATAGCCAACATTATAAAGTCCGAATTGTTTTTTTTGATTTTTTATTGCCAATTCTACAAATCTCACAAGATCATCAACATATAATAAATCTCTACCCTCCAAACCCTTACCCCATACAGTAAGCATATTATTATTAGAATTGACTACTTTATTAATAGATGCTCCGAATACATGAGATTTTTCTAAATCAAATTTATCATGAGGTCCATAAATATTTGAGTGTCTTATCAGCGTATATTTGTTTCTATTCAATCGAGAATAAAACTCCCCAAGCTTCTCTACAAATACTTTCATCCATCCACCTCCAAAATAATTAGGATACATCTCTTCATTTGCATTAAAGTCAATCTCTCTTAGTGCTTTTTGTGAAGATTTATACATTAAGGTGCAGCTAAATAAAATTACATGTTTCACATAGTTTTCAAAAGCAGATTGAGTGACTATAGAGTTCATTATTGCATTTTGACTTACGTGTATATTTGGTTTATTTATAATTTCTTTTGCTCCGGAAGTAATAGCAGCAGCTTGTATAATTATGTCAGCTTTTTTTAATATCTTATCTACACTTCTTTTATTCCTAAGATCACACTTTATAAAACGAATCCCTTTTATATAAGGTTTATTTTTAAAATAGGTGCCAATAATTTTTGTGTTTTTAAATTTTTTTTTAAAACTTAAAGCAATATTTTTTCCTATAAATCCACTTGCTCCAAAAATAATGATTTTATTAACTTTCAAAATAATATAATTTATATTTAATAATTTATTCAAATCAAGTAAAACAAATCAATGATATTATGTAAGACACCCTTAAGAGTTTCACTATTCGGCGGTGGTACAGACTTTCCAACTTGGTTCAATAAATATAATGGAATGACAATTTCAATGGCAATAGATAAATATTGCTACATATTAATAAGAGAATTACCCAAAACGTTTCCTTTTAAGTACAGGTTGAGATATTTTAAAACCGAAACACCAAAAAATATTTCTGATGTAAGACACCCAAGTATAAAAGCTATTTTAAAAAAATATAACATCACAGATTGTAATTTTGAAATTTATCATAGTTCAGACATACCTGGTCTTTCTGGCTTAGGCTCCAGTTCTGCTTTTACAGTTTCTTTGATAAACTCTATTCACGAATGGAATGATATTCACTTAAGTAAAAAAAAAATATCTGAAAAAGCAATCTATATAGAAAGAAATATGCTCAAAGAGTCTGTCGGTTATCAAGATCAGTATTCAAGTGCTTTTGGGGGATTTAATGTAATTAAATATTCCAAGAGAAATGTTGGAGTCAAACCATTAAAAATATCAGCAAGTAAAAAAAAAAAAATCTTTAAGAATAGCCTAATAGTATTTTCAGGTATTCAACGAAAAGCAGATCCAATTGAAAAAGATAAACAAAAAAATATTATGAAGAATTTCAAAAATTTGTCTGAACTCAATAAGATTACTCAAGAAGCTAAAAAGATTTTAGAATCAAACAATAACGATTTCTTAATTGAAATTGGTAAATTATTAAATAGAAGCTGGCATATAAAGAAAAAATTATCTCATATGGTCAGTAACTCAAAAATAGAAAAACTCTATAATTTTGGCATTAATAATGGAGCAGTTGGTGGAAAACTTTTAGGCGCTGGTGGTGGAGGATATATTCTTTTTTTAACAGAAAATGAAAAAAATCAAAAAAGATTAGTAAAAAGTCTTAAAAATAAAGTCCATTTTAGGATATCAGGAAATGAAGCAGGAAGTGAAATTATTTATAAAAGTTTTTAAAAATAATACAAATATTATAAATACAAAAAATTTATTGAAATGAATAGAAAATTTAAAAAATGTTTAATCACTGGAATTACAGGATCTGGAGGTAGTTATTTAGCAGAATATATTTCCAAATATGAAAAAAAAATACAATTATATGGTTTTTATAGAAATCAAAAAAAATTAGAAATGATTGATAGTACAGTAAGAAAAAAAATAAAATTTAAGAAAATTGATTTGATGAGTTATAAAAAAATTAAGCAAAATATTAATGAAATTAAGCCTGATCTTATATATCATTTAGCATCAAATGCTGATGTAAGAAAATCCTTCGATGAGCCGATGCAAATAATTAATAATAATTATAAAATTACAATTAATCTATTAGAGGCAATTAGGTCTAGTAAAATAAATCCATTAATTATTATATGTAGTACTTCAGAAGTTTATGGTTTAGTAAACAAAAAAGATATACCGATTAAAGAGTCCCAGATGTTTAATCCTGCTAGCCCATATGCTTTATCCAAAGTTTATCAAGATCTACTAAGTCAAATTTATTTCAAAGTTTATAAACAAAAAATAATTATAACAAGAATGTTCTCTTATATAAATCCAAAAAGAACCAACTTATTTCAAACTAGTTTTGCTGATCAAATTTCAAAATTAGAAAAAAAAAATAAAAAAGGAAATTTTTTATATCATGGTAATTTAAAAAGTATTAGAACTTTTGTAAGCATAGATGATGCAATGAGAGCATACTGGTTGGTTGCAAAAAAAGGAAAAATAGGTGAAATTTACAACATTGGAGGAAATTCTGTTGTATCTGTGGGAGGAATTTTAAAAGATTTAATTAGTCGCTCAAAAATTAAGATTAAGACAAAAATTGATAAATCTTTGATCCGTCCAGTAGATGTAACTTTGCAAATACCAAATTCAAAAAAATTTTTCAAAGATACTAAATGGAAACCTAAAATGAAATTAAATGAGTCATTGGATGATTTGCTTAATTATAGGAGAAAAATCAATTCTAAGAAAATATGATAATATTAGAAAAAAAATATTTCTAATTTTTTACAAACTTATTTAATTAAAATACTAATCGAGTTATACCTCTTTTATGAAAAAACAAAAAATACTTATAACCGGTGGTGCTGGCTACCTAGGCTCCATATTAACAACTAAATTAGTATATTTAGGTTATGATGTGACTGTCATTGATATTTTAGAATTTAATAAAATTTCTTTATCTCATCTTTTTGTAAAAAATAATTTTAAATTCATAAACGGTGATGTTAGAGATAAAAAATTAATGACCAAGGAGTTGAGAAAGAATGATATAATTATTCCTTTGGCTGCTCTCGTTGGTGCTCCTTTATGTGCAAAATATCCAAAAAAAACCTTAGAAATAAATTATAAATGCGTAAAGTTTATTCTATCCAAACTTAAGACTTCACAAAAAATAATCTATCCAAACACTAATTCTGGGTATGGCATAGGAGATAAAAATAAATTTTGCAATGAAAAATCCCCTTTAAAGCCTATATCTTTATATGGCAGAACTAAAGTTGAAGCAGAAAAAATTATTTTGAGGCACAGAAATTCTATCGTATTTAGATTAGCTACAGTTTTTGGTTATTCATATAGAATGAGAACAGACTTATTGGTTAATTTTTTGGTTAATATGGCTATAAGAAATAAAAAAATAACTATTTTTGAACCACATTTTAGAAGAAATTATATTCACGTAATTGATGTTGCAAATGCCTTTATCTTTGCACTAGAAAATTTTAGTAAGATGAAGGGAAACATCTATAATGTAGGATTATCAAACGCGAATTTAACAAAATTACAATTAGCAAAACGAATAACAAAAAATATTAAAGGTATTAAAATTAATCTTCTTAAAAATAAAAAAGATCCTGATAAAAGAGATTATTTTGTTAGTAATAAAAAGATCGAAAAATTAGGTTTTCGACCCTCAATATCTTTAGATGATGGTATCATTGAACTAAAAAATTTATTTAATACCTTTAATTTCAGGGACAATAAAAACAATTATTAAAATGAGTATTACTCAAGCAGTAATAGTTTGTGGTGGCTACGGTAAGAGGCTTGGAAAGTTAACTCTTAAAACACCTAAACCATTAATAAATGTTAAAAATCTTACTGTGTTGGAACATATAATCAAAAACTTAAGTCGATTTGGAATTAAAAAAGTAATTTTATTAGGTCACTATAAGTATTCATTGTTTGAAAAAAAATTTCATAATAAGATATTTTTTGGAGTAAAGGCATTTTGTATTCAAGAAAAAAAACTTCTAGGTTCTTCAGGGGCCTTGTACCATGCTAGAAAAAAATTAGAAAAAGATTTTTTATTTTGTAACGGAGACACTTTTTTTGATATAAATATATCTGATTTAATTTATAATTATCACAAAAGTAAAAAAATAGCATTTATAGCACTTAAGAAAATGAAAATTAGAGGAAGTTACGACTTCTTTGGCCTGGATAAAAAAAAATTACTTACACAAGACACTGATAAAAAATTAAATTTAATTAATTCAGGTATATGTATTTTGTCTAAAAAAATTATACCATATTTAGTTAAATTAGGCTCCTTAGAAAAAGATGTATTTACAAAGTTAATTAGAATAAAAAAAATATCTGGAAGTGTCTATTCTGATGATTTTATTGATATGGGGCATATTTCTACTTTAAGAAAATTACCGAAATTCATTAATAAGATATTTACTAAACCCGCTCTTTTTCTTGATAGAGATGGCGTAATTAATAAGGATACAGGATATGTTTTTGAGAAAAATAGATTTATTTGGAGGAAAAATATAATCAACTTTATAAAGAAATATAATAAAAAAAATTTTTATATATTCATAATTACAAATCAATCAGGCATTGGTAGAGGATATTATAAGGAAAAGGATATGCTCAAATTACATAGCTGGATGGTAGATAAAATAAGATCACACGGTGGAAATATTGATAGAATATATTTTGCACCATATTTCAAAGACTCAAAAGTGAATAAATATAGATTACAAAAAAACCTAAGAAAACCTAATATTGGAATGATTCAAAGAGCTAGGGAAGAGTTTTGTGTTAAAATGAGCCAGTCTTTTTTAATTGGAGACAGTCAGACTGACAAACAAACAGCGATAAATGCAAAAATTAAATTTAGAATACTTAATTTTGAGTCCAAACTACGTTGAATAAATAATTAGTTTTATTATTTTTTCTCTTTACAATCTTTTTAAATAAATTTATAAGAGAATCATACTGAAATGCATGGTGGGAAATCAGTGTGAAATACATTGGCTGTACCTGCAACCGTAAAGTCGGAGCGCCACCCAGTATAGTCCGATG
>MDTC01185806.1_pt1 | contig 18173 bp, 9 predicted proteins | sample 811181 | NCBI WGS metagenome assembly MDTC01 (sample SAMN05326644, study PRJNA326480) | marine metagenome | isolation source: seawater | place: Pacific Ocean: North | collected 2011
AAGAAAAAGATATTCTTTTAAAACAGAAAATAAATAAACCACACTTTACTAAGGATATATAGTTATGTACAAGAACAAAAAGAAAATGGTTATGAAGCCGATGGCCAAAAAGAAAAAGACTAAGACTTCAAGTAAGCCAAAGTCTACGTATAAGAAAATGCCTGCTTCTCGTCGGAGTGGATACTGATGGCTCGCCGCAAGGCTAAAAGCGGCAAAAAGAAAAAGCCTTTGGATGACTGTGCAAAACTTGCTAAGCGTCGTTATAAAAAATGGCCCTCTGCCTATGCTAGCGGCCATGCAGTTCAATGCCGCAAAGCTGGAGGAGTCGCTGCGTTTACTAAAAAGAAAAGGAAGAAGTAATGGTTAAAAAGAAAAAAGAAAAATTTACTCCTCATATGATGTACTCTAAAGATGGTAAGGGAGTAAAGGCCAATACTTTTAAGAAACATCTTGAGCTTAAGGGTAAAGGATACGGACATAAGAAACCGGCAACTAAAAGGAAAAAGTAATGGCTCGAAAAAAGAAGTCTAATTTTTCCCTAGAAAAGAAAAAAGGTTTACATGGTTGGTTTTCTCGTAACAAGGGCAAGGGATGGGTAGACTGCAAAACAGGTAAGCCTTGTGGACGCAAGTCCGCTAAGGGAAAAAGCAAACGAGGATATCCTGCTTGTCGGCCTACAATGTCTCAATGCACTTCTGCCGCAAAAAAGAAAAAAGGACCTAAGCGTATTTCTTGGCAGGGGAAAGCTAAGAAAAAGAAAGGGAAAAAGTAATGCCTAAACGAGATCCCAGACTAGAAAGAGCAGGAGTCTCTGGCTATAATAAACCTAAGCGAACTCCTAGCCATCCTAAAAAATCTCACGTTGTTGTTGCCAAGGAAGGCGACAAAATTAAAACCATTCGATTTGGCGAACAGGGAGCAAAGACAGCAGGCAAGCCAAAGGCTGGTGAGTCTGACCGAATGAAAAAGAAGCGAGCATCTTTTAAAGCTCGTCATCGAAAAAACATTAGAAAAGGTAAAATGTCTGCTGCCTATTGGGCCGATAAGGTTAAATGGTAAGGACATATTATGGAAAACAAACAAGTTACTGAACTTGAATCTGTTCTGTTTAATGCAGTTATTCAAGAACTAAAAACGGAGCCAACTGCTGGCTGGGCTCAGGTTGCTCGTGGTCTTCTTTCAGACTATCGACATAATGCCAATGATTTGCCTGGTCTTCAGGGAGAAGAAATTAAACAGATTCTAAAAGATTCTGCTCCGTTTAAAATTAACAAGACTGGTTAAGAGGGAAACCTCTTGCCAGTTTTTTCAAGGAGAACAACATGAACCCTCTTAATCGAGATCTGATTCCAGACAGCGTGCCAGATGAAATGGTTGAGGATTTTAGAAATCATCTTTATGCTACAATGAAATATTTGTTTGGGGTTGCTCCTACAGATATTCAGTATGCAATGGCTGAAGCTCTTCAGGAGTATGGCAAGGATCTACAACTTCAAGCTGGACGAGGTGCAGGCAAATCAGTTCTTACTTCAATCCTAGCATCATGGTTTTTGCTCCGTAATCCAGATATTACTATTATTGTTCTGTCTGCAACGGCACAAAAAGCTATTGAGTTTATTAGTATGACAAGAAAAATCTTAGATCTTGTTCCATATTGCAGCCACCTTAGCCCTTCCGAGGGAATGATTGATAATGCTTTTGCATTTAACTGTGGCTCACGAGAAAAGATCGGACAGGATGCTTCTGTATTTGCTCGGGGTATTACCAGTCAAATTACAGGTAGTCATGCTGATATTGTTATTAGTGATGATATTGAAATTGAAGGAAACTCTGATACGGAAACGCAAAGAGAACGATTACTTAGCAGGCTTCATGAGCTAGAGCAAATTAGAAATCCTGGTGGACGAGTTATTATGTTAGGAACTCCTCAGACTAGAGATTCTATTTATAATAAACTAGCAGAAAGCTATCCTCAAATTAAATTCCCGGCTCTTATTCCTGATAAAAATATTCCCTCTCAGTGTGAAAATGTTGCTGATTGGGTTATGGCCCTTCCTGGGGACTCAGGTACTTCTACTCAGCCGGAACGATTTTCTCAGGAATTACTAGAAGAGCGTAAAGCTAAGATTGGACCTACTAAATTTGATTTGCATTATAGGCTTGACTGCTCCTTAGCGGATGTAGATAAGTATCCACTAAGGCTTTCAGATCTTGTGGTGTTTGATGTAGACCCAGAAGTTTTTCCTGAAAGAGTTGTGTGGGCTAGTGCAGAGCCTTATAAGCATTTGCCTAGCTTTGGTATGTCTGGAGATAAACTATATAAACCTATGTATATTTCTCCAAGCTTTATTCCCTATACTCAAACAATTGTGTTTGTAGATCCCTCAGGTAGAGGCTCAGATGAAACAGCTGTATGCGTTGCATCTACGGTAAATGGATATGTTGTTATTCATGAACTGTTTGGGCTTGACGGGGGCTATGATGATAAGACGCTTGAAAAAATTGCAAAGAAAGCATTACAGTATAATGCCTCAGAGATTCGTATCGAATCAAACTTTGGTGATGGTACTGTTGCTGCGCTTATGCGCCCGATTGCAGCCCGCATTTGCGGACAAATTTCTGTTGCGGATTATCGAGTACATGGAGCTAAAGAAGCTAGAATGATTAGTAATATTGAGCCAGTAATGGCAAGCCACCGTCTTGTATTTAACTCTAAATCAATTCGAGAAGAAACAACCCAAAAACAACTTACTCGACTCACTGATGCTAAGGGATCTCTTAAGCATGATGACCGAGTAGATGTTCTTTCAGCTGCCTGTGATTTTTGGAGGGATTGGCTTCAAGTTGATATTGAAGCTTTATCTGCAAAGAATGCAATAAAAGCAGAAGAAGACTATGTTAATATGTGGGTTGATGATACAAGAAGAGGTGACTTAATTCGTGAGGCTCGAGGAAATAGCGGCACATCAAGAATTACTACAATTTTTGGTGGCAGTGATTTAACCGGAACTCGCCCTAATTTTTTAAGGAGAGGTAGATGATTGTTGTTACAGGAACGGCTCCTCGATGCGGAACTTCTGCAATGATGAGAGAGCTTCTTAAGGAATACAAACCTCATAGTTATAGCGAAAAGTTTCCTTCTTATGCAGCCCCCGAAAAAAATCCAGAAGGGTTTTGGGACATTAAAAAAGAAGCTTTATTTACTGATGATCCTATTCCTACAGAAGAAGATTCTGTAATTAAATTATGGCATCCTCAGTTTAGTAGAATTAACAGTGATGATGTAAATTTAGTTATTGTTATGACTAGAAAAAATTTTTATGATCAAGTACAATCTATTAGATCTTGTGCTATTGCTGAAGGTCAAATAGAACCTTCGCCTAAACAAATTTCACAAATCTTTAAAAATCAACAGCAAGGACTTAGTTCTAGTTTTAGTGAAACCACCCAACTTAGGGTTAATATGGAAACGCTAAAAAAAGATCCTGAGTCTGTAATTTCTTATATTAAGGAGATCTTATAATGGCAGTAGCACTTAGCCTTGGCAGCCTTCTTATAGGAGGAATAGGATCTGTAGCAGGCGCTCAGGGTCAAGCAACCGGAGCAAGGGCTCAGTATGAGCAGCAAAGAATTAACCAGCAATGGTCTGAGTTTGAAAAACAATTATCTATATCCAATCAGCGTGGGGCAATGGGGCTTCAAGAATTTGATAGGCTTTTTGGAAATGCAATTCTTGAGGAAGAATCCCTTAAGCAAAAAGTTTTGGGTCAGCGTGCTTATCGTGAGCAGTCTCGATATAATACCCAACAGCTTATTAGGTCATCTCGTCAGGCTCAGGCTAAACAAAGAGGATCTTTGGGTAGTCGAGGTTTTTCTCGTGGTGGAAGCTCTGATGCAATTAAGCAACAAGCTGACAATGATCTATTAAATGATCTTGCTCGTATTCGTGTTAATGATGAATATCAGTTAGCTGCTTTTGAAAATCAACGAAATGAAGTTCTTAGAAAAAGAAATCTTCGCCCTACTAATCAACCTCCCACTTATATTCCAGCAACTCCCATTCAACCCCCAAATACTAGTGGACTAATAGCAGGTGCGCTTTTAGGGTCTGTTGCTCAAGGACTTGGTGGACTTGCAGGTGTTAAGGCAGCAGAACAAAAATAAAGGAGAATAATTATGCCACAACCAGATAATCGACGAGAACAAGGAGCTGTTACTCGAGGGTCACAGCAACAAGTTGCTCCTCGTGGACAGGCTTCTGCAAATATTTCTCCTATAACAGGAGGAGCGGTTTCGCCTGGACCTGATGTTCGTATTGGAGTTCAGGCTCAGATTGCAGATTCTGGAACAGCTTTGTATGAAGCTATTTCTGGAGTAAGCAGAGGAATTCAACAGGGCATTGAAAACTACGAAAAAATGTATCGCCTTCAGTCAGAAAAAGATTATGCTGAATTTGAAACTCAATATGTTCAAGAAAGCGAACGAGTTAAAAATGATCCTTCTAAGCTTAAAGGATGGATGGAGAGCCAAACTTATAAACCAAATCGAATTACTGCTAGGCGATACAATAGTCTAAAAGCAGATATTAATGGCAAGGCTTATGAAGATGAGCAAGAAGATCAGTGGCTCTCTCATCTTCGTAAAACATCTGAAATGACTTCTCAGCAAGCTTTAGAATATTATAATGATACTCTTGATAGATATGATCCTAGCGATTATGTTTACAAAGAAATAGAAAAAACAATTATTGGGCTTCAAGGAAAAGTAGCTGCTGATGCTCGAAAAACAAATATTGGTTTAGCAGAAGAAGATTTTTATTTAGATAACTATCGAATTATAGAATACTTGCATACAATTGGGTATGATGATTTAAGTGGTCCTGCAATGGAAAAGATTTTAACTGCTTCATCTCTTGGTTTAGTTACTATTAATAGTGGTGTAATCGTAGATCTTTCTGATAATAAGACGTACACTCCTAATGATCTTCTTCAAGAAGAGAATTTTTTAGATAGTCTAACTGCTAGAATTGGTGACAAGGCATCTGAGTTAGGAGCTGATTATGTAGGTGCTGCAATGAAAGCATCTAGATTACCCGCAAGTATTACTAGAAGTAGCACAGGGCCAGATAGTCCTATAGATCCATCTATAATTTATGCTGATGCTCGCGATGCTGTGGTAAAAAATAAGGCGGCAGATTTAAGAAGGCAAATAGGAAATTTCCCTGCCACATCTGATGGGTCGCCAACTAATGACTTGGATAAGCTTGTAAATTATGTTTTAAGGGCAAATGAGGCTGATCCAACAGTTTTTAATCCCCAGGAACAACTTCGTCAAATTACTCTCCTTTTGGATACTATAACTGATGAAGCTTCTTTGACTGATGGTGAAGGTAATAGACCTTTACTTGATCGTTTAGGATATGATAAAGATTTTGATGTTTATTTAAAACAAATTGAAGGTACTCGTTTAGTGCTTGAGAAAAAACGAGAAGATCTTATTTTTAAAATGATAGATTCCTCAATGCTTCGTTATAAACAGGGTGTTGATATTGCCCTTAATGAACAACAGCTTAGGCAGATTTCTAGAGAAACAGCAATTGAACTTGGCTCGGCTCTTTCTCAAACAGGAAGAAAAGCAATATTTCATGTAATCGATGGAAAAGATGATTACAGATCTTTAACTTTAGAAGAAGTTAGAAATCTTCCTTCTAGCTCTATATTAGCTGGTGTAGAAATTGTAGACCCTACACTTTCTTCAGATGTTCCATTTTTAACTATTAATCGAGATTCTAGTTCTGGTTTTATATTTACTGGATCAGGATCAGATAAAATATCTATCGGTCTTAGAGATCAACTAGATAAAATTAAAAGAAGTACTGAAGAGATTTTCTTTTCGGAATCACTTCTAAATGGAACAAATCTTGCTACTCTAACTCAAAACCAGCAAAGAATAGGTTTTAATAAAATCGTTAAAGTAGATCCTTTTGCTGCTATAGGAGTTTTAGCTTCAACTAAAAGTCCTTATAGACTTCTTGATACCTCTAATGAAGAAGTATCAGAAATTCTTAAACAAGCAGTATCTCCTGAAAGTATTTCACAAATGAGTCAGAAGCAAAGGCAGCTTTTAAATGTTGTTGCTGCCAGTAATACTGAATTTGTTTCGATTATGGGCCAAGATAATCCAGAGGTTGAGGCTTTATATCGCTACTCTGGATTAGCTCCAGAGGGTACTACTGACTGGTCTACCTGGGCTTTAGAAACGGCTAGGGCAATGTCAGACCCTAGAATTACCGAATATGCCTCAGCTGCTGAAACTTTAACTGGCCAGTTAATTCTAGAAGACGGAGAAGATACGGCCGATATTGTAGATATGGCTGACTTATCACAATCTACAGATCCTTTATCAGATAAACAAAATAAAGAAAGAAATCTACTAAGAGGACTTGATCGTAATTATTCTAACCATTATGTCGATCAGGAAAGTATTTTTATTGACTTAGTTTCAGATAATGATACTGTTCGTTTATCAGCTCAGGAGTTTGTAAGAGAGTATCTTAGAAAAGCTCCCAGTCTTTCTAACTTACTTAGAGAAGGATCAATTGATAGCATTATAGATGTTGGAAGTTTAATTAGCGATGGAAATATTCCTGTTAGTCATACTCCAAGAAATGCAAACGATCTTTATGGGCCTGAACAAAATTCTACGGCTGAAACTCAGGGTGGATTAGTCTTTTTAGACTGGTTTACTAAAAACAGAGGCGATAGAATTCAAGGCTTATTTAAAGCTGTGGGCATACAAGACGGAATTAATACTGTAGATCGATTAAAAGAAAATCCTGAAGCTATGGAAAAACTTACTACTCTTTTTGCAAGCATTAAATATATTCCTGTTCCAAGATCTAGTGTTGTTAGTGGTAGAGATAAATTTGGATTATATGAAGAATATGAATATCGTTTAGATATGAGTAATATTAATTTGGAAGACGAGACTTTCCAAAAAGAAATTCGAGAGTTAAATGATCGAAGGCTTACTATTACTCGTAGGTTTTATCGAACTAGATCTTCTGATTTTGAAAAACGCCGTTCTGGTACTCAGCTTTTACCTAATGATAACCCTCCTCCTCGTTCTCCTCCTGATTTTATTTTTGATCCTGACTTTGGTCCACCAAACTAAACTTTACTTACTTTAGTATGGCTTCTGAAAAGAACCCCAGCTGAAAGGAACTATATGTCTATTTATGCCAATCGAATGACTCAAGATAGAGTTAATATTTTAGGCGACTACATTACTGATCCAATTACTCCTCCTCGTTTTGAGCTAGGAGAAAAAAGAATTATGCCCGATGGTAAGGGTGGGTTTATGTATGGTGATGATGTAGACTTCTTGAGCCTTAAAACCCAATATCCAGATCAGTTTAATACGGGTGCTTTATCTGAACTGTATCATGCTATTACTCCAGATATGGATTCTAGTAGTGCAGGAATTAGTGGCGCAAACATTTCTATGGATAATAATAACAGCGCTCGTTTAGCTCGTAGAAATGTTACGCAGAAATTTTTTACTTCTTACTTCGGAGAATCTCTTGCTTCTTCTTTAGCAAACAATGCTTTTTCAAAAGACAATGCAATTAGGGAAGTCATAGACTTAGGCGGATCTATTGGAATTCGTCCTAGCGTTAGCTTATATCAAGATGGTCGAGCTGGCGAAGATCGAAGTACTATTGCTATTGCAGGAAACAATGAGCGAAATTGGGCTGGACTTTTAAATGCTAAAGCTTATGAGCTGTATAAACAAAAGTTTTTAGCAAGAGGCGGTGATGAAAGTATGGTTGATTCTTCCTATAGAAGAAGTAGAAATAGAGGATCTAATTCCTACCAAGAAAGTTATATTGAAGCAGCTTATCAGCTTGATAGACTTTCAGAGCCAGAGTTTAATGCAGCAACTGCTGGAACTGAAGAAGAGCGTAAAGAATTAGTAAGTCGTTTATATCAATCTGGAATAAATGATGTATTACTAGCAGATGATGATTTAGATCGATTTGATAGCACTCTTTGGCAAATGCTTGATTATCAGGCTAGAGATGAACGAGGACTAAGTGGACTATCTGCAAAGCAGTTTGTTTATGAACAAGCACAACGTCAAACGATTAGAAAACTTCATTTTCTTTTAAATGGAGATAATGAAAAAGCAGGAGATCCCGCACTTTTAGCAATCCAAATTCAAAATCTTTCTGAGACTGTTGGACCAGATTTTCTTGAAGAAGCGTTATCTAGGGTTGTTGTTACTGATGACTCCTGGAAAGAAACAATTTACGATACCTTAGAAGATACAGAAAAAGAACTGCTTATGAAAGCTGGCATTACTCATGAAATGCTAGCAGATAATACAACAAATCCTTTTAGTTATATGATGACTGCAAATATGTCGGCTCAAAAGCAAGCTGCTATGGATCTGCGTGAAATGATGTTTGAAAAAGATTATCATGATGGATGGTTTAATTGGACTCGTCGTTTAAGCGATACGATTAAAGCAGACATTGCTAATGATCCTTATGCCATGTATTTTCTTACAGGTGCGGTTCCAGTAGGTGTTTTTGCTGGTACTGCACTTTCCGCAGGTACTGCCGCAGGAGCTACTAATGTAGGAAAAATTATGGCATACACGGCCATCGATGGTTTTGTTGCAGGAGCGGCTGAAGGATATGCAGCTTCTATTGGTGGACAAACTTCATTGATTATGGAAGGTGCTAGAACCGAGCTAGACTTTACAGGTGTTTATACTAACATGGCTCTTTATGGAGGTATGGGTGCTATTGGCGGGGCTGGTATTGCTGGTGGGATTAATCGAATTGGTCCTGCCTTTCGTGGTACTAGTCGTGTTGCTACTCGCATGACAGACTACGTTGCTGATACCGGAGCATTAGGTGAAGCAGCTAAAGTTCGTGGCCTCAATCGTTTAGCAGAACGAGAAGCAACAGTTCCTGAAATTGAGGGCGCTCAGATTTTCTCTAATATTGAAAATCAAGGACTTGCTATTCGACTAAATAGAGGAGAAGTAGAAGCTAAGGATGTTTTAGCTGAAACGATTCCTTTATTAGTTATTCGAAAAGAAGGCGAAGATCTTAGCGAAACTATTGAAGATTTATTTTCTTCTGAGACTTTAGCGAAGTATGGTCTTTCTTCTGCTGATGCAGTTGACTTAGTTTTTGGAATTCAAAAAAAGCTTGGTGCTGGTGCGCAAATTGGAACGGAAGAGTTTGATACTATTATCCAAGCTGTTTTCCGAGAAGCTAAGGATTTAGCTTCTGATGGAGCTGAAACTGCTCAGCAAAGATTAGATATGCTAGATCGAACTCTTAAGTCTAAGGGAATTGATACGGCTAAAAGATTTGTAGGAGGATCTGGGCGACAAGCTTTATCTGACAAAGAAGCTGTAACTCTTAAAGCTCTTTTAAATAAACTTAAAGTCTCTGGAATTCCTGGTCAACCTGCTGCAACTAGAGCTGAAATAAATCAACTACTTAAACTTATTCCTCGAATCAACGATGAAAAAAGTTTAAGGGGTGCTCAAAAAATTCTAAACAACTCTAAGCGACTAAGCGAAGCAGATACACTTGCTTTTAATAAGCGACTTGATGATATTGTTTCTCGAGGAACTGAAGCTCGAAAAGATTCTTTTCTTCAGGACTTGCTTAAAGTTGAAAATGCTTTTTCTCTTTTACGAAACGAAAGAGCAATTCGAGTTGCTTTAGATCTTGGTGTTTCTGCCAAACAGATTATGAAGTATACTCGAGAGTATAAGGGGCTTGTAGGTAATGCAGAAGAAATTGCAAAACTAAATGCAAGGTATCCTGATATTAAGAAGGCTATTAAACAAATTGCTGAGGGTAAAGGTCTTGAAGCATATGATGCGGTAAAGTCCTCCTTTAATGTCAGTAAGTTTTTAAACGAAGCAGGTGTTGTTCAAAATGTCCGTAACTTTACTAAGTTTCGTTCTAATCTTAGGCGAAAGTTTAATAAAATTTCTGGCGCAAAATTAGACGAGTCTTCTTTTACTAAAAAGATTAGCCAGGAAATTACTCGACGAAAAGGAATTTATCGTGATCTGGCTAAGAAGCTTGGAATCAATATCGATGTTGATGAAGCATTTGAAAGATTATCAGCTCAGGTTTTAAATGATATTCCATTTAAGGCTCGTAATAGTGCTCTTAAGGCTAATGCGCTGAGGGATGCTGTTGATAAAATTATTCTTAGTCAGTCGCCTGATGCTTTAAAGGTTGGAGAAAGATCTACGGATCGTTGGTGGCTTGGTACGATCTTTAAAGGAACTTCTATTGGTGATTTTATTGAAAGAAACATAAGCGCCGCTGTTAACTGGCCTATTAAACAGGCTAGATTATTCCGATCTCGAAACCGTATTGTTCGTGGGTTTTCAAACTTTATTACCGGACAGCATATTAATAACCGCGTGTACAGTAACTCTACTGACTTTATGTCAATCGAAGCAATTGTTGAGGGAGCTTCCCGAGAAGCCTTGCCTTATGTAAACTATATCAATGGATTAAAAGTTCGTTTAGGCGGCCCCTCATTTAAAGAATTTGATTTCCTTTTTCTTAAGCTTCGTCAGCTTGGTAAGCTTATCGGGGATATTGATGAAGACGTATTGCCGGAAGAAATGATTCGTGTTTTTGGTGGTGATGTTAATGCTCTAAAGACTGAGCTTAAAAATGTACAAAAGCTTTATACCAATTTCATGCAGAAAGCTTTGGATGAAATGGCCGAAGCTGGTGCTCCTATTGCAAATACGAATGCGGCTCGTTATATTCCAAACATGATTCGAGGTGGATTAAGTGCAGATCGAGCCAAACAATTTGTTGATGGCTTTGTTCAAATCCGAACGAATCAACTTTTATCTGGTAATAATACTCTAGATAAAGACGTTCTTAATTCACTTGGGTTTATTAAAATCGTAAAGAATGATGTTGTTGAAGCAGGGGGTAAACCTGTTTTAAATAAACCCTTTATTGTTCCTGAGGATTCTCCCTTTTGGATTGGAAACTTAGAGGATAGTATTAAGTATGCTGAAAGCGTAATTAAGGAAGGTTACGAGGGTCTTAAAAGATTAGATACCGGAGAAGCTGGTACTGGATCTGCGGTTGCTAGATCGCTTGGTGTTATTGAACGGATTCGTCGAGATCCTGGAAATATTACTAAACTCCAAGATAATTATTTTAAAATGCGAGGAAATCATTTTGGTTTACCTTTAGGAAGAAATCCAGTAGATGCTGCTACTGCAACTGGAGTAGCACATGCTGTTGCTGATACCGATTCTTTTATGAACCAAATGCGTCGAGCATATAACCAGTTAAATGGCATGTCTGCTGAAGAACGAGCTTTGTATGATCTTGAAAATCCTGAATTTACTATTAAGGATATGTTAATAGATTTAGATAATGCAATGGCTGTTCGAGGATATGCTATTGTTAGTGAAGTTAGAGAGCAAATGATTTCGGGAGAAGTAAAACTTCGGCGCAAGCCTATGTCTCAGAATCAAAAGCTAAAGTATGTTTCTAGTCGAGAGTCTTATGCTGGATTATCAAAGGGACATGAATCCCTGTTGAATAAACTAGACAATTTGATTGCAGAAGGTTTTCTTGATGAAGATGCCGCTAGAGTTGTAATGCTGGCTTTTGTTGATGTTGATCCTCATAAAATGATGGGGATGACTTTTACTTATCTTGATTCTGTTGTAGACGGAGGAACTTTAGGAATTGCTAGGAGCACAAAAGATTTCAATGGTCGTCCTGTTGAAGGAGGAACAATTGGATTAAGTCTTTTGCGTGAGCTTGAAAAAACTGAATATGGCGATGCTCTTAATGTTGCATCAATTCTTGTGCATGAAACTGCTCACCTAAGCTTTTTATCTGCTCCAGCAAAAATGCAGGCAACTATTCAGGCTTTGTTTGTTCAAACTAAAAATGGCGAAAACGAAATTCGTCGGTTGTTTGAACGGGCTGGTATTGGAAATGTAGAATATGCCTTATCAAATGTTCATGAGTTTGCGGCTGCTTTAGCTGAAATTTCTCTTGTACGTAATCAGCTTGCTATGAAAAATGGACCTCTTAAAGAATTTCTTCATAAGTTTAGTCAGTTCTTTAAAAAACTAATTGGAGATATTTCAATTCTTAAAAAAGAATCTGATAGTATTGGCTATGAGATTTTAGGAGAAGAAAAGTTTAAGGCAATTAAAGCAGGAGTTAAAAGCTGGTATGATCTTTCTGCCGATGACGCTCCTGCTGATCGTCTTCAACGAACCTTTGGAATTACTGAAGCAGAAAAGATTGATGAATATGGAGATGCTGCTTATCTTGTGGATAAGAAATCATTGATTACTAAAAAAGAACAGCTTAATCTTGCTCTTGAACTAGCAAGACGGGGTGGTCTTAATGAGTCAGAATATGATTCTTTTGTTAAGTTACAAAACCTTTCTCCAGATGATATGGATGAAAGTCAAATTAGTAAGCTAATGGAGTTAAGCGAAAAGAGAAATAAAGTTCAAGTGGCAGGAAAAGAAGTGGATCTTCAAGATCAGCTAACTAAGCTTGAACAAGAGATTGATTCGATCAATGAAACTCTTCAAAGGCTTGAGACTAAGGTTGATCCTGGAGTAAGAGATGCTCCTATTTCTAAGGCAGTTGAAGAAAAGCCTGCGGCTAAGGTTGCTGAGGCTGATCCAACTGAAGCTGCGGCTCCTAAAAAGATTTCTTTTAACTTTAAACGAAAGAAAGATGAGTATGGTGATCCCTATCAGGTTACTACTGTAAATGGTCGTCCTTTAGAAATTGAACGAAATACTTCTGGAGTAGGAGATGAAAATGGTTGGTTTATTCGAAACTTTGAAACCATTACTGGTCCTGAAGCTAGGGCTGCAAATATCGACTCTTCTACAGAAAGAATGATTACCGCTCAGCGGGGCGGTGGTTTAGTTGCAACTAATCGAGCGGAAATGGAAAAGCATATTCAAGATCTTATTGATAATAATAGGATTTATTATGATGTTGATCGCCGGGCTTGGCGTCCGACTGAAGCTCGAGATGTTAGCAATGCATCTACTTCTACTTCTTCTTCGGCAACAACGACTAAAAAAGTTACGGTTGTTAAGCCTAAGGAAGAACCTGAGGTTACTCTAAAGATTCGAACAACCGATAAAGACGGAAAGGTTCAGCCTTCTCGTGTTGTTTCGGGAAAGCGATCAGATATTGAAGATTCCGTCAAAGCAAAGGGCGAAACTATTGTAACGGAAGAAGACAAAACTTTAACTCCTGCTGATCCGAAAAAAGGCAAGTTTAAGGGAATGTTTTCTAAGTCCGGTAAACAAGCTGAGCCTACTGAAGAGCAGGCTAGTGATCCAGTTTTTCTTAAAGAAACTCTTGATGCTGTTACCGAAAGATTTATTAATGGTAGAAAGTTAAATGGAACTCTAAGTAAACAGCTTGAAGCTTTTACTGAAGTTCTTTTTGCAAAGCTGTTTAAGGACGAAGCTTGGCCTACTATTAATGGAAGGCGTATGAGTCAAGATGAAATCTTCTTAGCTGCTAATAATGGAGTTAAAAATCAAACTCTTACTATTGCAAAACGTGGTCCTAGTGGTGATGAACAAGGACTTCGAGTTAAAAGCAGAATTACTAAAGAAGAAAAAGCTAGGAAAGATATTTTATCTGAAAAGAAAAAGTCTGGAAAAGCTTTAACCAATGCTGAGGAAAAAGAGCTTAATCAGATTACAGGAAGATCTAAGCTTGTTGAAAGAGGCGAAAGTGCTGAAATTAGTTTAAGCTCTGCAAAATCTGATGAAGTTGTATTAAGAAATCTATCTGAAGCAGATGAAGAACTTTCAGTATTAATTGATTCAGGATTGCACTCTACCTCTCCGGAGGCACAAAAAGCGGCTGTTAAATTAATAAATGCTCGAAAGTTTATGGATGCTCTTAGATCTAGAGAAGGAACACTTGAGCCAGGTGGTCGAGGTGGTTATAAGTTAACAGACAATCAAGTTACGTCTATTGCGGAAGAAACCGGATTAACTGAACCTCAAGTTAGAACCCATAATCATAGCGAGGGTGTTTTTGATTTAAAAAATATTAGAAAATTAACTAATGTTGTTGTTGATGAAGTTTCAGAAAAAGATAAGATTTTTGGTAGAAATGAGTTAGCAAAACTTAAAGCTCAACGAGAAGAAGCAGAGCTAGATGAAATTGTTACTACTCATCCTGCTGTAGCTGATGACATTGCTGAGACTTCGGCTGGTAATACTAAAGCTACCCTTAAGTCTACTGTCAATAAATATGACAATGCTGCCGATACTAAATTCTTAGGTGTTCCTGGTTATACTCGAATGACCCAAGAAGAGTTTGATGAAATTGTAGATAGTTATGATGATCTCATGATGTTTATGAAAAACATTAGAGATTGGGATATGCCTAATCCAGGTGAGGGTGTTTCGTTTGCCCGAGAAGCCAAAGATTACTTTGTAGCTCGTCAGCAGGAACAAGAGCTTACTAAGTCTATGGATTCAGGAGATATTCCTGAGCAGGCTGCGGACGAAGCCCCAGCTAAAACCAGACGTACTGGTCCTCAGCGTTTAGCTGATGGTGACGACCAAGACTTCCGTAGGCCTAGTGATAAAGAGCTTAGAGCTAGGTATGAAGAGGAAGCACAGGCTCGTCTTCGGGCTGAAGAGATTGCTGAAACCAGACGTACTGGTCCTCAGCGTTTAGCTGATGGTGACAATCAAGATTTCCGCAGACCTAGCGATAAAGATCTTAGAGCTAGGTATGAAGAGGAAGCACAGGCTAGGTTAGAACGAGATGATATTTCGAACGAAGCATTATTTAAAAGCATGGAAGGACCAGCTCCTAGAAAACCTGCTGAACTTAGTGATGATGAGTTAATTGAAATTGGTTCTAGCTTGGAAGCAAAACTTAGTAAAGAAGGAAGTCTTTCTTCTAAAGAGCGTACGCTTTATAATGAAATTAATAGGGAAATTACTTTCCGTTCACGTAAGCCTCTTGATGCTGGTGATGGTGCTCCTCCTTCTAAGCCGCCAAAATCTCCTGCCGGTGCAGGTGATGATCCCGATCCTAAAAAGCCGTCTGATATTATTGATGCTCTTGATGAGTACTTTGCTAGAAAGAATGAAGCTCAGGTTGAAGCCGGTTCTTTTAATAAGGCCCATCGACTTGCAGGTAAAGGAACGCTGGCTGAGTTATATGCCAGTGCCGTTAAAGGCGATAATATGGACATCTTCTCTGAACAGTGGATGAAAGGATTAGAGCAAGTTGGACGAAAAGTTATGGCTCCTCTTAGAGTTGCTGCATATGATTATCTTGATCATGCTGGTGGTAACTTTAAGCATAGTCATATGGCTAATCCCAGTGACTTAAATATTAAGATTAAAACTCTTGATGATATTCGAATGCCCCATAGAACTTTTAACATTAGTGATTTTGATAATCCTGATGGTTCTATTCGAGAGGGCGGAGAAGAATTAGCAAGCCTGTTTGCTGAGGCAGGAAATTCAATGGAACATATTATTCGGTATGCTGATACTCATCTTGCATCTACTCGAATTCAAAAAGCTATTAATGATCTTTTTGGATTTAAGGGAGCAACAATGAGCGATATGTTTGACGAGATTGAAACTTCTCTTACCTTAAATCTTAAGACCGATACTACAGGAAAGAAACGAACTATTACTGAAAGGGATTATGATCGTGAGGTTAGTCAGTATATGGAAAGCCTTCGCGAGCTTTACTTACGTGCTCGTGGATTTAATCCGCAGCGTACTCGTGAGTTTTCACAGGCAAGCCGCATTACTCAAAACATTGCTTATTCTATTCTTGGAGCAAAGTTTGCAATGTCGGTTCTGTTTGTTGAAGTTCCTATGACTATTCTTCGTACTTCTGGATTAAATCCATTTAAGCTAATCCGAAATACCGGAATCATTACTGGATCGCTATTAGATGCTGCTAGAGGTGAAGCTGTTAAGTATAAGCCTGTTCAAAAGTTTATGTCTTCTCTTGGCTTAGATAAACGAATTATGAAAGAAACAATTGAGGACTTAGCATACTCCACACAAAACCTTAGATCTAGCTCTATGGCTAAGTTTGGTGCGGGTGGTGATGCTATGGAAGATGGTGAGCTTATGACATCTGTCGCCGAAAGGTTGAAGACTCATGTAAATAATGTTCGATCTGGATTAGCCCAAGAAGGACATTCTGATCCTAGTTGGCTTAAAAGGTTGGCTGATGGCGTAGAAGCATTCACAGGCGCTACGGCAGATTTAACTGGTCTTGCTTCTGGCATGCTTCCGGTTACTAATGCTGTTCGTACTGTTGCGGCTAATCAGGCAAAAGCTACTTTGCTTAAGCATTCAGATAAGCTAATTGTTCTTTCTAAAGAAATTTCTGGTCGTGAGCTTACCCTTAAACAAATTCAGGGAATTGCTCGAGAGTTGGGTATTCCTCAAACTTTAGTGACGTATGCTGCTGAGTCAGGACTACTTCGACCTGGAATTATGGAAGAGCTTATGTCTGCATCGGGATTAAACACTCGATCCGCTGGACGAGAGCTTGATCTTAATGAGCTAGGAGAATCTCTTGCTGGGAGATCTAGTGATGCTAATTCTGGAGTAGTTTCTCTAGAATTTTCTGATATTGCTAGAAATAGAATGAAAGTTCAAGATTCTATTCTTCCCTCCCTTAATCAGTATATTATGTTTGTAACTCAGGAAATGTCTCCTGAACTTCGTGGCACCATGCGATTCCAGGGAATGAACCCTCTGGTTGACATGCTTTTCCAGATGCTGTCTTATCCGATGGCGGCTTATCAAGCCCTGGTTGGCAATGGTGTCCGTGCTCGCGGACCCATGATGACGGCTGGTATTTTAACTAGCCTTACTGCTTTTGAATATATTAATAGAAATGCTCAGGCGGTTCTATTTAAAGAAGACGAAGATCGTAGAAAGCAAGCAATGGAAAACCTTACAACCATGCCAGACATGAATAAGGTTATTGAAGTTCTTGCAACCTACGGATTTTCCAGTCCTTTATTCGGAAGCGTAGGTCCTTATATGCGAGATATTGTAGGCAATACAGTACTCCGAGCTATGCAAAGCTCTGAGCGTAATTTCCCGGTTAGGCCATTTAGCAGCCCTGCTGTTGCAATGGTACAGAAAACTTATGGTCGTCTTTCTAGATTTGCTGGAAATATTGGATCATATGTTGGCGGTGGTCCGGGTGCAGAAAAACGCTTAGGCTCTGCCTTTTCAGATGTTGCTGAAACTGTTGGAGAAATTTTACCATTTAATGCTTTACCGTTCCAGCTTTCAAAGGCTCCGTTTAGAGAAGGAATGAAGGCTACTTCTGTTGCAATGACAGCAGGATCAGGTCGTAATATTCCTTATCTAAGCCATCCTACTCTGGAAGATTTAGGTTACATTAAGTGGATGGGATCAGCTCAGCAGCCTCATGGCTGGAGTGAAGTTGACTACCCAGATGATCGATTAATTCCTAATCCGCCTCCCGTGGAAGAAGAACCAGTCGAAAAGAAGCAGGAGTCTAAAGCTCCTCCTCTTCTTCAACGCCCTGAGCCGTCAGCCCCACGCTCTCCCAGTGAGGGCTTGGCTGATCGACTTAACTAATCTCCTTGGTCCCTGGGGTCCCCTCTTCGGAGGGGGCCTTGGGGAAGGAGAATATCAGGTACAGGCCCATATCACAATAACCCCTGAGAGGCCATAGGATTCTCTCTCAGGGCCTTAAGACACGCCTTCAGCTGAAAGATGAGTAACCACTTATCAAGCTCAAGAAAGCAGGACTTCAGGCCCTTAGAATGGATTTACAGATTATAACTTACTAGCCCTACGGGGCTGTACTATATCCATATATCCGATGAATGGATGATATGTGTCCATATTGACTAAAGTATAGAAAGCAGGAAAGCTATATAGACCCTTAGGATATCTAAAGCGTGTGGTTACAGTACCCACGGAACAGGGGTGGGACCCCCAGGCGTGTCAATCGTGTACATATCTAACGAATACCAAATCGACTAGGGGGTCGAGAATTTACAAGGGGTCACAAAACAAAACAAACAACGATCTACCCCCCATGGCCCCCC
>MDTC01210560.1_pt1 | contig 18169 bp, 14 predicted proteins | sample 811181 | NCBI WGS metagenome assembly MDTC01 (sample SAMN05326644, study PRJNA326480) | marine metagenome | isolation source: seawater | place: Pacific Ocean: North | collected 2011
CGGGAAGTTTTTTAAGGTACCCCTATTAATCTATTTTTAGAAAAAGGCCCTTAAGAACCTGCAAATCGGTCGATAGTGCACCTGATTTATTTATTCTATTTTTTGTTTAATTCTCACGGTTTTAAATAAAGTAAACAATTCAAATTCAAAAAAGATCCCGGGGTGTACCGGGGGTGGGGGCTGCCCGCGGTGCGCGCACTATTTAGGCTTTCTTCACCCTCTTCGTTTGCCTCTGTTCCGTCCCATTGACGCCTGCAGTGTCATCTTTTACCTTCACGTCCTCAACGCGCTTGCTCGTGAGCGCCACGAAAGCAGACGACCCAGCCGCTCGTGGCGATTTTCCGCCACCCGTCACAAAGCAGCCACCGGCAGGAGACCCTGCCGAAAGACGGGATAGGCGGCTGCTACAGTGCGCGCCGTTCTCCACCACCTTCTTGGCGTAGGTCACGAAGTGGCGAAGGCACCTGTACCCGCTCTCATGGGACGCCGTCCTCTCGCTGACGTGCTGCTTCATTTGCTCCCATGTCCCGTGCTGAAAGCTCTGACAACCGTTGCCCTCCTTTCCGCCACTGACTGGTTCGAAGATGTCGTCAAAGTGCATCGCCCCTTTGTGGAGCTGGTCAATGGTGAAGAGCTGCCTTCCCAAGCAGGTGGCTGCACTAACAAGCGTTGACAAGCAAAATGCACAGGGAAGCTTTGTGCAGCTCTCCTTGACGTGGCTGACCCACTCTCCGACGCGAACCGACTCGCCGCAGTACTTGCAACGCACCATCGCCATCCTGCACGCCTTTAGTTCGATGTAGGGCTCGATTTCGCCAATGCCTTTGAGGACGTACGGTCCGGCCAACATGCACTGCGACTCGTGGGCGTAGCTAGTTGCGCGAACGTGCTCCATGGCACTCTCCAGTCCGTTCAAATCCTTGTTGCATAGCGGACAGTAGTACATGCCATCTTCACAATGTGCCAACTTTTTGAAGAGCTGCACCTCAGGCTCGGACATGGGACACATTGGCATGCCCTTGGTCTTCACAGCGGCACACCATTTGCAAAGGAGCACAGGAGCGGACCCCTCTTTTCTTTCATTGAGTTGATAATAAACCGTTTCGTCACCTCCTCCGAAAATGTGATCGTTGCAGTAGATGCACGTGTTCACGCCAGCTTCAAAGGGCAATCGATGCCGCGGAGGGTCCAACAAGTCCGAAAGGTAGATGCTCATTTCCGTTCGTTCCTGATGCGTTGTCCGAAGCAACTTAGATTAATACAAACCCCCCGTTTATTATTATTGTGCCCCCGGCCGTTGCATTAAGTCACAAACGGCGCGACAATACAACGGCCGGTTTTGGCCGTTGGCGGCAAATTAAATTGATATAAAGGGAGGATGGACAACGACCCTCCCCAGCAAAGGTGCCGTCTAGCGTTTTTCCTCATTGCGGCTTTCCTCTCTCTAGACGTTGCTACCTTTGTTCAAACATTTCCCATCTCCCTCGCTCTTTCTCTTTCTGCATCAAAGGAGCGAATGTCACCATCAAACGATTACATCACCCCCGAGAAGGAGACTCCCCAAAGGAGGAGCAAGCGTGCCATTTTCAAGAACTCCCGATATCGAGGCATAACGGCGACCATCCCAAAGTGGATTGACAGAGAGGAAAGGTCCCCCAAGAAGAGAAGACGCAAATGGAGAGGAGGAGGAGGACGAAAAGAGAAAAAGAAGAGCGTAAAGGAAACGAATGATGTGTTTGATGGACTCGAAAGCGTGAGCTTCACTTATTCCGAATTGGAAGCGTTTAAGGACGAGAGCTATGGTGGTGGTGATGGTGAAGAAGGAGAAAGGGAAGAGTACGAAGATCACATCCAAAGATTTGATGATGCGTGGAGAGAATATGAAGAAGAGATTGATTTGGTGTGCAGAGAAGAAGAACTAGAAGAGGAAGAAGAAGAAATAGAAGAAGAAGAAGAACAACAACAACAACAACCACCACCACCATCCTATCTGCATCATCACCGACATCGGATTTACTTCTTCAAAGTGCCGCAAAGGAGAATGCAAGAGCACAGGGCCATTGCCGGCATTTAGCTTGCTAATACGGACCCCCCCTTGCGCTCGCACGCTGCGCGCTGGGCCTGGCCGCATGGCCGTTTACGCCGCCCGTGCGCCGCCTGAACACCTTGTGGGCGATGTAGCTGCAGACGTTGGCTCCGATACTGAAAGGGTTCGGGATGGACACTTGCGTCGTGCAGTTCCTGTAATTTGGTGGCGGTGGCAAGTGCTGATGACCACCAGCAACACTTGGGATGAAGGGGATGAGCTGCATGTCGAGGTGGCCAACGCAGCTCTTGACGTGATGCTGCAGCAGCAGGTCGACGAGGGCATCGCCTTGGTCGTTGAGCGTGCTCACCTGGGAGACGTAGAGGTGCATGGTGCAGGAGTTCTCTTGGAAGAGCAGGTTGAACACCAGCGTGTGCAGCATGTCGAGCCTTCCCTCGGCGACCAGCACGGCCCGGAGTCGCGTAGTGGCGCTGCCAAGGTCAAAGTGCTCGATGCCCGAGACAATGAGCTGGCGCTTGCCCATCCTTGACACGCCCAGCTTGAGTCCCATGGGCCGGCGCTCCTTGTTCGTGTCGGTGATCAGCGCCGCGACGAGCTGGTCCTCGATTGCCACTGCATTCTCTGCTTCGTACATGCTGCTCAGCGGCGCGTAGGCCGACGGCAGCTGCATGTCGAGCAGCGAGGCGTGGTGGCACACCGTGTCGTACCGCATCCAGCGCTCGGGGTTTTGCTCCCCTCCGCCCTCCACCACGCACATCAGCATCATGCCCATCTCTCGCGTCTTGGTGTTCACCACGGTGCACGATGCAAACTCGCGGAAGATGGCAGAGCTCAAGCACACGCGGCGGACGTTGCGGAACTTGAGCTGAAGACATTTCTTCTCGTCTCCTCCGCCGCCGCCGGAAACAAGAATCTCGTCCATGCGCGCCGTGATCTCGGAGTGCGCCGAGGAGCTCCAGTGGGTCAGGATGCCATTGGAGACATCAGGCGGCTCTTCGCACGGAACCAGCACCCTTGGGATGATGATGTCCGAAATGCACCCGGGCTCTTGGCTTGGCTTCGTCGGCGCTGCTGTTCTTGTTGTTGGAGACGTCGTCGAGACGGCCTGGTTCTGCTTTGTTTCCATTCGCTCCAGCTCCAGCTACGTGACTGGCCCTCTGCTTTTTGCCTACACGTCTGGTATATATGCACGTCAGGGGCGCTGGCAACGATGGAAAAGGAGATGCGCCTGATCTCCATAAAGGAGCTACCTGGGCCCGGCCAGACCGCGGCCGAGCAGCTTCCGTCCGGTCTCCACTACGCCGTGGTCACGGAGCGAGGAGGGCGTCGCTGCGTCCATCGTGCCGTTTCTGCTTCCTCTGCAATAGAAACGGGTTCTCCAGCAACGACGATGCATCAACAAGAGGTCTCGCTGCCAATCGACGAGATCGCCGCGGAAGGCACGCAGATCATGCTCTGTGTCATCAACGAGAAGACGGGAGGCCTTTCGTCGATGGTGCGCCTTGATCCCGACCACCTGCTGATGCACCCGGGCGCCGTTGAGCGCGACGTGTGCATGTACACCTGCGACTACGTCAACGAGATCGAGACCATGGTGCGACCCAACGACCACGCCACGCGCGCGGCACAGCGCCTGGTGGACCTGCGCGTCACGACCAAGAGCGAAGCGACGACCGCCACCACCACTACTGCAGTCACAGCTGCCAAGGATCTCTACGGCAAGGTCAAGGCCCGTGTCTACAGCTACAACGCCGCGTGTGAAGCCGAAACGAAATGCCTGCTCAAGCTGCACAAAGCAATGAGCGAGAAGCTGAAGCGGCATCGCGGAGGCCAACCGTTGGTCGAGCTGGTCGACATGCGCGGTCCAGTGATGCAGAAGGCGACGCTGGTGAACGAAGGCACGGTGATCAGAGTGTCTGACGACAACGACTCGGCGCCAGCACCGCTTGACTACTTCGTTCCGCGCTCGCTGTACTTCAGCTACGTGTACAACGCTCCTTCGGCGCTTTCCACCGAGTTCGACACGATGGAGCGCTTCCACGACGGCGGTCCGTTGCTGCGCGCGCTGGACAACGTGTCGATGACCCGCAACGCCGACGAGCTGCTCTTGACCCTAGACGCAGAGGTGCCGAATGCTTTCGACCGCGCCGAGATCAAGGAGTGGAACGCAAGGACCATCGACGTGGCGACGACTGCGGCGGTCTCCACCACCGGTGCCGAGGGACGTGCTGCCGCGGCTGCGATGGTGCGCGGCCGTTCGCTGATGCGAGACATCAAGGACGTGGTGATTGATGGCAAAGGCGACGCGGTGGCACATGCCGCGGTGCAGGAGTTCTTTGACTCTTTCCAACCGCTGTCGCATGGTGACTACGATGCCCTGTCGCTTGAAGACCCTTACTGCAACGACAAGTGCTTCCTTCCTCGCTCTCGCGACTCGGAGAGCCTCCTCCCCCTCAAGCCACTGATGGAGGTGGACTGCGAGACGTACTACAACCTCGACTGCGAAACCGAGGCGGGCCGTTGCGCCGCGAGGGAGTGCATGCTGCACCAAGCGGTACGCGGGTGCCTCCACTGCCGAGCAGGAGAGGGAGAAAGGGGAAGCGAGTCATCATCGTCATGTTTTGTCAACACGGTGCTGTCCCTTGCGACGCTGGCCACCTTTCCCGTGCAGGGCTTGGTGCAGTGCAGCACCCGGTCCGGTGGCCACGTGGTGCACGGCCGTTTCGCGCCGCAGGAGTCGTGGGCGGCTTCATCTTCTTCTTCTCCTTCTTCTTCCACCACCATGAAAGGTGCTTACCACGAAGGCCTTGCCGTGCGCTCCGAGTGCCGTGAATTGCTGCAGAGCATCATCGACGACAACCATCACTCTTCTTTTTCCCCTTCATCGTCGAAGCGCTCGGCGGACGACATCCTTTCCACGGTGCAAGCGCTGTACCGCCACAAGGCGGCGCGGGTGCAGGACTGCACCGTGTCCGAGAAGACGAGCAACGGCTTTGCGTTCTACGACAAACTCCGTGGCATCTACTTCTGCCGCGCCGACGGAACCCTGCAGCGCACCGTGCCGACGCAGCGTGCGTTGCGCTGCGGACGCGCAAGCTTTCAATCCACCCTCGACGCCATGGTCGAGGACCCTGCGCGGTGCGTCGTGGACTGTGATTCGGAAGAGGTAAGGGACCTCGTCCAGTGCAACGTCAAGGCCTTTCGTGACCGCGTAGGGGCCATGCGCGGGTGCAGAAAAAGGGAGGTGGGATAGGCACGCTGGGCTATGTAAAATGTAAAGCTGGCTTTGCCGTTAGGGGTGGCAACCGGCAGGCAGGGCGGCCGGCCGCTTCCTTCATTTTGTGTGTGTGTGTATTTAAAGAAATGTTAGTGCGTGCAGTGCAGAGTGTGTGTACGTGTTCTTGTGCGATGATTAAAAATATTATTGGCAAGCATTAAGGCATGCCCGTTCCTTTGAAGTGGTGGTCGTGTTTGTGTGTGTGTATGTGTGGTTGTTTGGAGTTTCTCTGCTTTTGCTCAATTTGGAGCTCTGGTTGGTTGATGTCGGACGCGCATTGAGCACCTTGGATCTCATGTGCGCCTACTTCAAATATCCCAGCTTGAGCCCTTCAGACTCTTCGACGACATGGGGTCAACGCTTCCAGATTTTTCATTGTACGCCAAGTTTGTATAGACCATATGAGTGACACCATTCATATCCGCTACGGCAATGTCAGACAGATCAATTCCGTTCTTCATCCATGCAGGTCGGTAATCATGCTCTGTATCTTCCTTATTTTTCTTAAATACATCCCTCACCACCATGTGGTAAGTGATTGTGAGAGCAAGCAAAAACAAGCTGCTGAAGCAGGTGATAAACGCAACTTGCTTCATGTTTTCGTCTGCAACGTTCCACTTGCCAATACCCGCAGCCGTGGCCATGTGGATGGCCATGTTGCAAAAACCTCCAGAGAATTGCGCCAAGCAGAAGCTTGCGATGGAGGTAGCAATTCCAAAGGTGACGGACCTGCTTGAGGGCGGCTTGTCATAAGCGGCCTTCCAGAGAAGCAGAATCCCGATCAACTCAGCGAAGGTGGCAAGAATTGGGTAGCTCCCAACGCCGTTGTGAAGGTCATGTTTCTTGTGATAGCTTCCGTGTGCTACTATCAAAGAACCATATGTCTGATCCTTATCTTGCACGTAGGGATCCGCTGGAATTGCGTTGTCGGTGAGGCCACGAATGAGGGCGATCGTGGCAAAAGCGCCAGCAAAGTCAGCGACCACCTCAAGCACAGCAAGGAGAAAGTAAACAGCACGCCTCTTTTTCGTACCCTTTTCATCTTTTTGAACGTCTTTATCTGGTTTTTCGAGCGCTTCGAAGTACATTGGACGAAAGAATAAGTTCAACACCGGATTGAACAAACGCGCTGGATGCATTTGAAGGCACCAGTAAACGGCAAGGCCATACATGATTGGACCCATTGTTGGCCAACGTGCAGCACTCAAGGTAATGACAAAGGTCAGAAGAGAGACGCCGCAGAACTCGTTCATAAGTCCCATTGCAAAATTCCAAGGTTGTATTGTATAACCCATCTTCGAAGCTTAAGCAAATCTTGACCACGTCAGCCTCTCCCTGTCTCCTCCTGCTTGCCTCACGACCACCCATAGCAGATACATATACACGCTTTCACCTCTTCCTCTGCTCCTCCTCTTCTTCCTTCCTCTTTCTCTCCTCCTCCTCCTTGACGGCCTTCCTCGCCCTCAGCGCCACGTACCCGTCGACGCTCACCGCGAAGCGCGTCTTGTGCACCAGCGGCATTGCCTCTTCTCCGTGGCACAAGGCCTCCTTGGCCAACTCGTCGGTGCGGTGCCTGAAGCTGTTGCTGGCTTCCAGGTACTGCCAATCCCCTGGATTGGCCACCACCTCGGTCCATAGCTTGCGCTCCGCGCGCTTGATCCACTCCCTACACCGCTTGAATTGCGACGCCGAGGCGACCATGCGCCGCACCTCCCCGTCTTTCCAAGGAACCCTCAGCACCACGCGGTGCGCCACGCCGCTTTGGTCCTTCAACTTTCTTGAAGGCGGCCTGCGTTCCCGCTTTGCCAAGGCAGCCTCTTTTCTGACAATGTCCCCCAACAAGTTCCATATAGGAGGGTACATACCTCCATTGCCGTCGGGAGTACGGTCCGCCGCCTCTAGCACGAGCTGGTCGATAAGGCCACCCCAACGCCCATTACCCTCGCAATCAATGGTGTCATTGAGCGCCTTCTTTGCCGCCCCACCCAGTTCGCTCTTTGCCGCAGCTAATGCGCCTTTTCCCACCTCGTCTTTCGACTCCTTCGTCGAAAACGTGCACTCGAACTCATTCTTCTCACTCCTGAGCTCGGTCCATTTCAGCCTCACCGTCACAAGGGTGCACGGGCCCTTGTTGTTATTTGTGCGCCTGGCCATCTTTTTTCAGACTGCACCGTTGAGACGGGCACACCCCTTTTTATTAGAGTACATCTTGTTGCCGTTGGATTTTTTGTTTCAACGGTGCCTTTTTTGCCGTTTCTGACCGTTGAACGTTGGCCTGTCAACCGAATTTTACGGACGACGGCAGCATAAAACAGAGGATCAACCGATCGTCTACAAAAACTTGTCAAGCAAAAAAGCCTTTATGACTTTCGACGATAAGATTTCATCGGAAGCAGCTGCGTCTCTGGCATACGTGCCTCCCGCGTTCAATTCGAGTGGTGATGGGAAAGAAAAGAGAGTGAGGTTGGAGATAAAAGAAGTGGGAGTTGCCACAGGCGTCGTGACATCCGAGAAGTATAAGACCAGCGAAGGTACCAAAGACCCCAAGCATCAGAACAAGGAGCCGGATTCAATGACAATGACCGAAAACGAAGGAAAAGAGGCTTCAGACGAAGAAAGGGGCAACGTGGAGGAAGATGCGGAGAAGACGAATGATAATAATGGGGCGGAGGCTGAAGAGGACGACGACGACGATGATGATGATGATGATGATGATGATGACGACGACGACGAGGACGATGCAAAAGAAGGCGAGGCTGAGATCTTGGAGAATGGCGATGAGGATGATGATGATGAAGAAGAGGAGGAGGATGAAGAGGAGGATGAGGATGAAGAAGAAGACGAGGAAGAGCTGGAGGAGAGCGAGGCAGAAGAAGAAGAAGAAGAAGAAGAAGAAGAAGAAGAAGAAGGGGATGAAGAGTCTTACTGTGACTCTGAGGATGACTTGGACGCAGCCGACTACGAGAAGGTGGCAATGGAAGCGGATGCAACAAGGAAGAAGCTCGAGAAGGAAAAGGCCCAACCCCAAGGAAAGGAGGTGGAAAATACTACGGCTGAAGATGCGAAGGAAGGGGAGGACAAGGTCACAACAAAGAAGAATGACGAGGGGGATGAAATGGAGAAGGAGAAAGAAGAAGAAGAAGAAGAAGACGAGGAGCTGCTTTGTGGCGTAGCCAAAGGTTCTTTGCCAAAGGAGGAGCCGAAGGGAAGAGAGACGAACTTAAAAAAAGACGGGTCTTGGCTGACTCTACTCAAGGATGATAATAGGGAAAGGAGGGAAATCAAGCGAATTGAGGACGAGGAGGAGAAAGCGACCCATGCCCTGGGAGCACCAGAGTCCCCGCTGCAACACATTCACGTGAAGAAGATGCTTCTGCAGCACCCGGTGAAGCAGTCGGTGGTGAACGGAGGAGGAGGGGACAGGCAGCACTGCCCGAAAGCACACGAAGCCTCGATCATCCATGCCGTGCTGCATCCCATGCTGCCTCCACCAACGAAGGAGGAGGCAAAGGAGCTTTACATGGGACAGGAGGAGATCAAATGGAAGCAGTGCGAAGACGTTGGCATGCTGCTTCCCGTGCAGACGAAGCCATACCCTGCTGATGGAGGCCACTTGTTCATCCAGACCAAGGACACCGCCAAAGTGGAGAGCGGCGCCATCATTTACCCTTCGCTCAGGAGGAAGGACCTCGCCGATCTCCACGAAAACAAGTGTCACTGCAACGACGATGGCACAGGGACGTTGGAGACGGGATTTGGCATTTCAGGCGCCATCAAGGTGACGACTCTTGAGAAGTACGTGGCATCCGAGAAGTCCTCTATGCAAATCAAGGCAGGAGAGGAGAAGAAGCTGGTCACCACTGCCTGCAGCAAGGTTGGCGAGCCCGTGTGCGTCCTCACCGAAAAGGGAATCGTCGGAGACGGGAGAGCCATCGTGCTTGTTCAAGCGGAGAAGTGCACAAAGGTGGAGCCCACGCTTTGGGGCTTTGAAGATCACGCGTCGCAGAGAGCCGCCAACGGTAGTGGTTACCTGAAAGAACTCAAGGGAAAGGCAAAGCTGAGTTTGAAGAAACCGGAGCGCGGCGCGTACTTGGAAAAGGAGATGGGGAGCGTGGTGCTGCCTCTGAGCGCCTTTGCAAAGTACAACAACGCCACTTGCGATCGCCCCGTTGACGGCAGGCATTTCGGCACGGTGGCCCGCAACATCAACAAGCGCACCGGTGCCGAGCACACCATCGGCAACATTCGCGTCAACCTCCAGGACTTTGTCGACACCATGAAGGCCAACGCTTCGACGCGGGATTACTTCGGCGACGTCCTCGACGTCGACACCTCCGCGCTGCCAGAGGATCTCTACATTCCCGTTGTGCTCACAAAGCATTGCTCCTCCGCCGTGAACTGGTTCTACCCGGTGCGGTGCCTGGGACCGGTGCCCTTGAACAACCTTACTGAGGTGTGCGTCGTGGTGAAGCCGAAGCCCAAGAAGAAGAAGAAGGACGGTGAGGCAGAGAAGAGCGGCAAGCCACCGGTGCTTACGACCAAGATGGCGAGCATCCCGCTTTGGCCTCCTGCTTTGCACAAGGCCGTCATGAACGCCGTTCCGGAGAACGCCTTCCGCGTCATGACGGACCGCGTGGTGACTCACTTCGAGTGTCTCAAGAAGAGATACCCTTCCAGTGGCGTGTTCAATCCAACCAAGTTTGCTCAGCGCTTCAACAAAGGGATGATCAAGAGCCTCTTCTGCCACAGACTGGGCCTCTACGGAGACATTGATGACGCCGTGGACTACATCCCTGGCGACCAAGACCTCACCTTGGAGCAGATCAGGTGCGGCGCCAAAGTGGTGGATAACCGCGAGCACCTCAAGGTGCTTGAAGCGCTGCGCCTCTGGCACGTCAACAACGAAGTCCCGAAGCTAAACAAGCTCGCGCCCAGTGCTACTGCCTGCAAGGCGAAGGGGGCGGCGGCAGAGGAGGAGGCAAAAGAGAAGAAGACAAAGAAGCGCAAAGAAGGAGGAGGCGAAGAAGACCGCTCGGGTGGTGGTGGTGGTGGCGGCGGCGGAGGGTCATCGACATTAACCCCTCCTGCGAAGAAGCAGAAGACGACGACGACGACGACGAAGAAGAAGAAGAAGAAGAATGAGGGTGAAGCAACAGTGGCGGCGGTTGATGGTGATGATGAGGAGGAGGAGAATCACAAGCCTCAGCAGAAGAAGCTGAAGAGTGCAGAGGAGCCCGAGTCCGTCGACGTTGTCGCTGTCCCAGAAGCGGAGAAGAAAGACGATGAAGAAGACGAAGGCACCGACGACGACGCCACCGCCGACACAAGGGAGACCGTGATCACTGCTCTCTGGGCTTGCCAAGGCAGGCTTGCTGAGATCGCCCGCTCGATGTCGCTTTTGGCCGATGCTTTGCAAGGCGCCACGAACATGATTGAGGGCAGACCCGATTTCCAGCTTAAGAATAATAAGAATAACAAACGCAAGCGCTAAAAAAACCGACGAAGAGGGGTGATAAGGATATAGAGAGAGAGAGAGAGAGAGAGAGCTCGCTTAGCTTACTTAATAACTTGATCGCTCCAGCGGTGGTGCGTTGCCTTGGCGTCCCTGTAGCAGCTGCTGCTGCCACTGCCACCGCCGCCGCCGCCGCTAACATGATGCAAGAGGGACCTGTCAGAGACAAGAGCGACGACGAGGCCGAGAAGGAGGAAAGGCCACTCTACTTTGCAAAGATCGTTGTGGTTGGCGACTGTGGCGTTGGCAAAACGAGTTTGATGAGGGCGTTCTTTGACGCCGACTTCAGCCAAAGCTACATGGCCACTGTTGGCGTCGACTTCCGCATTGCCACCATACCAATGGACGACATCGACGTCAAGGTGCACGTGTGGGACACGGCGGGACAGGAAAGGTACCGATCCTTGACGGCGGCGTACTTTCGCGGTGCAACGGGAATCGCGATCTGCTACGACGCGTCGCTCGCTAGCTACGGCAGCGGCGAAGAACACCATGAGAAGCAGCAACAACAACAACTGTTTGCGACTAGGAAGAGCAAAGTGTTTCGGGGTGTCGAAAGGTGGAAAGAGCTCGTGGATCACTCTGTTGACGAGAAGGCCGAGGTGTTGCTCGTAGGCACGAAGCTGGACATGTGCTTCGCGTACGAAGGGCTCGAAGAGGATGCAATCGGAGAGTCGTTTTCTGAAGAGCTTGGCATTCCTCACGTGCTCACCTCGTCCCGTGACAACATCAACGTGAAGGCACCGTTCTTGCACATCATCAGGTCCCTCAGAGAGAAGGGACTCTTGAGGCCATCCAACAAGAGCGGCGAGCGGGCGGCGGCGGCGGCCGCAGCGGCAGGCCAAGGGCTCGCGTGTCCCGATGGCCACGTGACATTAGACATGTCTCCGCCGCCGCCGGGTGGCGGCAACGGCCAAGCACCACTACTAGGGGGAGAGGGGCAGGCAAAACGGCCGGGCCTTAGCTGCGCGTGCAAGGCCTGCTAATGATCAATGGCTGATTACATTGAATCACGCACGCAACACCCAGTTCCAGTTTCTTGGCAAGAAGGTGAAGATCAGCACCAAAATGTCCTGGTTAAAACCGGCGAAAACAGTCTGATTGCGCTTGAGAGCTTTCCTCAAATAAACCACACCGAAGCGAAACGCAGGAGGAAAGAGGTAATGGTTCGCTGGACTCCAGCTCATAGAGCATTTCAATGTCTGTAGAATACCGTCCGACGGTTGCTTACCGCACAATCGCATGCAGAATACTTCGCACTCCGCTAATGATACCACGGTGCTGTTCTTCTCACAACCTGGAAATTTGATTTCCTCCGTGGGATCTGCGCCTTTGTGCAAGAGCTCCGTCAGCTCGTCGACATGTCCCTCAACCGCCGCTATCGCAGTAGGGGTCATGGACGGCCACAGCAAAAGTAGCCAGTGCATGTCCGGGGAGAGCTGGATGTTTTGATTTTCAAAAGCCTTCAACGGATAAACCGGATCGGCTCGATGTTTCAACAACATTTTAACCCTCGGAAAATGATCGTTAAACGCAGCTTGCATCAAGCAAGTAAGTCCGCCTTCATCCGCAGTGGTATTCCCGTCCATGCAAGCGTCTGGGTGCGCGCCTGCCTCGAGGAGTAACTTGACAATTCCCAGGTTGACGTTTGGATCTGGCTGATCATCTCTTCGAATCACGTAATTCAGCGGAAGATGACCATACTTATTCCTTTGGTTTGGGTCCGCGTTGTGCTTCAGAAGAAGCTCGACCATGCTTACCTGAGGCTCAGAGTAGCGTGAATTCCACAATGCCCACAATAGGCATGAATTAGGACCCAGGCAGCCGTTTGGATCCGCACCGTTTTCCAACAAGCAAGTAGCCAATGTCAGATGCCCATTCTTCATCGCAAGTGACAATGCCGTAGCTGGACCGCCGGCAGCAAGGTGAACTTCCTCATTCACGTCGACGCCGTTTTCTATACACCAACGTGCCTCTGGTTCCTCCCCTGCTCTGACTGCAAGCCAGAGATCTTCCAGTGTTGGACGACGCATATACGGCATATACGGCATCGGCATCGTCGTCCGACCGATAGTCACCTAAGCAACGCGTTCCCCTTTATACTGTTTCTAAGCCGTTGAGTTCCGCAACATCAACGTTGAACCCAACGGCCCGAAAATGTGCTCATAAAAGGCGACGGTTCAAGTTGTCCACACAATTGAGACATGTCTTCTTCTTCTTCTCCTGCTGCTTCTTCCCCGCCCTCTTTGCCTTTGCACGCTCTCACTCTGTCCAATGAGCCAGAGAAGAAGAAGAAGAAGAAGAAGAAGAAGCGACTTGGACTTGTAGCAACGAACGGTGCGCCCGGAATCGGCAAGAGCTCTCTCCCTTTAGCAAGTGTTGGCATTTGGTCTTTCGGGAAGGACAAGCAGACATGGATAGCGAAGCAGTGTCGCTCGCAAGTGAAGCTCGATTGTCCGTACTACATCCGTGCGTTCAAGGATTTCATTTTGTCGTCTCAGCCTTTGGGTGATGATGCGAATGATGAACCAATTCAGTGGTTTCACTTTGACATGAACATAAACCCTCACTACTTGGAAGCCATTGTTCAAGGCCTTTCGGAGGAGGAGTTTCCTTTCAGGCTCTCTGCCGTTGTGGTGTTGCATGTACCCACTGCGGTGGAGTCTGACCAGAAGAATTTCGAGTCGTTGTTGGCTGCATGCGTTGTGATTGCAGCAAATAGGAAGACGAGGCACAGTGGAAACGCGGAAGAAGACAGCAACGACATGAGCGACACGACACTTGATTCCAAGGATGCAGCAATGGTCTTGACAGGAGACTACTGGGGTGTGCTAGGAAGGGGATTGGTTCTGGTGGATAGGCTTCAAAAGACGTTGGATGAACTCAATGACGAGGTTTGCAGCGACTCGTTTGACGTCACCTTCATGGAATACCCTGTCCCGATGATGAAGAAGGAGTGCGTCGGAGAGTTCGTCAAAACCAACGAGGTGCCTGAGCGCTGGACATTGGAGAAAATTCAGTTCCCGACGGAGCAAGAAGTGGAAGCGACGATGCATAAACTCAACAGGGTGATGATGCAGCATAGGATCATTGCTTTGGCGCAGGACGGCGATCGTGAACTGTCTAGTGCCGACCTGCTGCTGACGCTCTACGACGCAGAGACCGGAGTTGCATGCGATGCGCTGAAGACCGCGTTGCGTCGCTGCAAACAACGCGAACCTTTGATGCTGCCTTCTCTTTGCGAGGATCTTTGCAGTGGACACCTTGGACCGCACCTCGGTCAGTTTGCTCCAAATCCCTGTGAGAGGTACATCCTGCTTTGCGAGAAGGCGGGAGGAGAGGTGCCCTACTGCGGGATGTTTCCGTCGGGGTGCGACAACGGGCATCTCGTGGGCCGCACGAGGGAAAACGAGAGGCAGTGCGTGGCTGCTTGCATATTGAGCATGCTGCTGTGGATGGATCACTGCAAGGTGGACCCAGCTCGCATCGTGGTCAGCATGGCGAAGTTGGTGACTGGTACCATCGATTTGGAAGAAGGCAGCAGCGCCGCCGTGCATTCGGTGGAGCCAGGAGCGACCTGCGCGTCTCCGATGCGATTCCCTTTCACTGGATTGGGTGGTTGTGGAGAGTTCATGCTTTTTCGAGATGGTGGCGAGGAGTTTGGTCGCTTGCAGGTCAAACATAAAGCCGGCCTAGTGCGGCGTGATGTCGCGAAGGAGCTGCTGTTGCGAGGAGGAGATGATGCCACCAGCTTGGCAGAGGTCATGAGTGGCAATGCAGCCATGATCCACTGCCTTGCTTTTGGAGAGAGCGAGCTGCGAAACGACGGCATGCCCAATCCGTACTACTGGGGACCACATCGCTTGAAGGGGCTGTTTAAATTTTGATTAAAAACGGGCAGCCGGCGCGTGGCGCAGGCCGCGGGGAGGTGGCAGTGGCCATGGTGTTGAATGACTGGTCCACGTTAATATCGCCATACTTAGCCTCTAGAGCCGGCGATGCGCAGGGCCGCGTCAATGCGCCGAAGGGGTGTCATCAAGGCAGAGTTGTGAAAGGCAGCAAAGTCTCGCAAGCGGGCGTTTCCCACAAACATCTGTGCGATGTTTTCCGTGCTGTACGTATCACTGGCGTCGATCTGGTGAAGCTGTTTGTGCAAACCCTCTTCGTAAAAGGAGTGCCAACGTTGATACATTCCGACGCCATCGATAGACGACCGCCTACCGGCGACCCTTGCGTTGCCAGTGACCGTCATGGAGAGAGAGAGAGAGAGAGAGAGAGAGATCGAAGATAACCCGGCGGTGGCTCCACGGCGGCGGGGAAGCGCGCATCTGTTCTATATTTATATAATAAAACCCAAACGCCTATTTTGCCGTTAGCACCGCTGCCGCCTCCCCGCCCTCCCTCTTTCGCGACGTTCACCACAAAGAAGGAAACGTCGGTATCTGGTGCAAATGCACCGTGCTTGCCACCAGCCACTTTACCCATTGCGTGAAACGCCAAACAAAGCCGGATCCTTCTATGTCTGGACTGTGCAAGATGATACAAGAAAGGAAGTACACTGCTGAAATGCCAAGCACCAGCTTGAAGACAATCAGCATCAGTTGATGCTTTATGTTCATCCACTGGCCGGTGCTGTTGTTGACAAACCCTTGGCCCTTGTGCACGGTATCATGATCAGATTGGTACTTTGGAATCAGCAACTGAAACGTAGACGAGGACCATATTTGTGCGTTTAGCTTCGTTCCATCGACCCCTGCGCACTTCAAGACATCATCCGCCGTGAGCTGGCACGCCGAGTTGCGATACTTAAGCGTCAACACAAAGTATCCTTGATAATCATCTTTGAAAGGACGCGCCACAGAGACCTTCAAAGGAGGAAGAGCGGCGGTTTGTGCATTGTTGTTGTTGTCGTCGCTATCCTTTGCAGAAGCGACGGCAGCTTGTTCCAAGCTGTCGGCGATCTGTCTGAGCTTACCCAAGACGGCATCCTCGGCGGGGCACGGTGCGTCCGAAGCAGTCTTCATCATGGTGTTTGTTCGTTGGTGATGCCTGTTAGCACGAGAAGCGATTGCTTTTATCTTCTCTTCTGTTTGTCTTTTCAAACGTTGTGTTATCCTCCAGCTCATCCGCGATGCGCAAGAGGAAATCCTGCAGCGCGGGCCCCCACACCCGAACGCCTTCAGTCAAGGAAAGGGCGTTTGCAAACACCTCCAGTTTATCCGCATCTCTCCATGCTGCGTCGTCTCTCTCGAAGCCACTGCAAACGTCAACAACGTCTCTCTGCTCCAGTGCAAACCTCATTTCCTTGACCACTTCGCCTGCATTTGGAATCATCGAGTGGCCAGAAAAGCACGCCCCACGAGGGGTTAGGAATAGGTAAGGCAGAGGGGCATTTCCCTGCACGTACTCTAACGTGTTGCGAACGTAGAGAGGGAGCATCATCCTGATGCGCCCGATGGCTGCTTCTCTGTCACCGGCTTCGATGGGGTCGTGCTCCACCACACAGAGGTTCCTGCTACTGCCGCTGCCGCCGCTGCCGCTGTCGTCTAAACGGCAATCCACGCAGCCGACGACCAAGTCCAGAGCCCCTGCGCCAAGGAATCGCCAGAGCTTCTCGTCTTGCTGCCAAACATGCGATGCCCCCCCTGAGACGTCGTGCATGCGACGGGTCTCGCCACGCAGCGCGTTGGCCAGTGCGCGGAGGTAAAGCCCAATTGCCATGCCCACTGGCAGCTCCTCCCGCAGCTTCTCTTGCTCTCTCTGTCGCCGATCGTTGCTCTCTTCAAGTGTCCTGATTCCCCACTCGCTGTCCTTGATGCCTTCTCTGAACAGAGCCGCCGCCACTTCGCCGTCTTCTGTCGCCATAGACAACTTGGACATCAACTCAATCACTGCGTTTGCCTCTGGTGGGTTCAGCACATCGGATCGCGACATGGTGGCTTCCAAGTCATGGTACGCCACGTACCTGGCCTGAGCGGCCACTAACCTGATGCCTTCTGCGTAGCACCCTTTGGCAACGGTCTGGTGCAGTTGATCGAACACTGCTTGTGCCTTGGTGGGAATCGGAAGCTCGGTGCAGCAACAATCCCTCGTCCAATCTTCACACTCCGCTTGACCAAAGAGGGAAAACGGCCCATGTGCCTCCTCGTCCTTGCCCCTCTCCTCTTCATTGTGCTGGAGATGCGTCCCCATCAAAACCAAGGAGAGGCTCCGCATTGCAGCCCACTTCCCCATCATCCCTTCGCTGGGATCAGCCGCGATCTTTTCCTCGGGAACCAAGTCTGTGACTGCGTGGAGCATAGCGGATAGCATGTACGCCACCTCAGTTCGCATGGCCCCCTCCTCCCCTCCGCTCTTGGTCGTGGCATCGTCATCTTCCATAGCGTAGAGCACCAACCTCTCTTTGTCTCCCTGCATCATTCTCCACAGATTGGCCGTCACAGCCTGAATGAGGGCAAGGCCGTGGATGTTCACAACCGAGGTGAAGTTGGCACTCCTTGCGTCAAAAGACAGCAGAATTCTGCTCATGGTCGGGTATCTTGCGCACACCCGCTGCAGAATATATGGCAGCAGATCCCTCACTTGCTGCACGGACAGGCGGCGCTCCAAAGGTACCTTGTCCACCCCCCCTCCTCTCCAGCCTCCTTTCATCCCCCTTTCCACGAATAATCCCCCCCTCCCCCGGTTTGTAACCAACGGCGTAACGCTTCGAGCCTGGTCTTCCCCTATGAGGTGGATCGAGGTGCCTCTAATCATCTCTGGCAACATGTAGGTCAAAAAGAACATCTTACAGACCGCCAATGCCCAACGATCGTTGTTCGACGTTAACCCCCCGATTTCCTTTTCACACAGCACACCATGGCGTGTAGCGCTCTCTCCGATTCCGAAGAAAGACACGATCGATTCTGCAAAGTTGAAAAGAAAGATAGAGCTGACGAGACTGGGCAATGAAAAGGGACCAATCTTCCCCTGTGTGCCTGGCTCCTTCCAGGGCAACCCCTTGCCGTAATCCTTTCCTCCTTTGCCGCTCTTCGCAAACCGCTCGACTTGAGAGGCCAAAGTCCATTCACCACCAAACGGCCGCGGGCCATTGAGCATGTTCGGCTACCTCCTTTTGCTCTTCTTCCTTCTTCTTTCCTTGTTCTTTTAATTCCCCTTTGCTGCCGTTTGGCCGTTGCACGCTTGGCCGTTGCCCGATTGGCCGTTGCCGGTTCAAATTTAAATTTGCGCGCCAAAAATGGAAGGTTTGAAATTTGACAGTTATGCGTGACAGGCCAGAAGGGAATAAATAAATCAAGTGCACTATCGACCGATTTGCAGGTTCTTAAGGGCC
>MDTC01160196.1_pt1 | contig 18168 bp, 3 predicted proteins | sample 811181 | NCBI WGS metagenome assembly MDTC01 (sample SAMN05326644, study PRJNA326480) | marine metagenome | isolation source: seawater | place: Pacific Ocean: North | collected 2011
AAAGAAGAACAAGGGGAGTCGAAGGGAGGAGAAAAAAAGGACGACCGCACAGCAGAGAATGATAAAGAAGAAGAAGAAGAAGAAGAGGGGACGAACAGGAACGAAGAAAAAGTAGAGAGATTAGATAACGCGGAGAGACTATGGCTCGTGAAACGTTTGTTCGATTCGACGCACGTCAGGGAGTACGGAGGCGAGTTTGGAGAAAGTGAGAAAAGCGACGGCAACGGAGGATTCGTGCAAAAGTACGCAAAGATTATACTCGCAAATTTACAAATTTCGATAGAGAACATACATTTTCGGTACGAAGATGAGGTGACGACACCAAATCACGCGTTTGCCGCCGGTTTAACGATTCGTAAAGTCTGCGCGCACACGGTTGATGAAAACGGAAATCCAGATTTCGTAAAATCGGCATCGTTTGCTGAATTTCGGAAAAAGTTGACATTGGATGGATTTTCGATTTACTTTGATAGCCAAGAGGAAGAAGAGAATAATGATAGCAAAAGTAATAACACGACTTATAATACTGGAAATAGCGGGAGGAAGAGCGTGGCAAATGTGTTCTTTACGGAAAAGCTAGATCCGAATGTAAAGGATATGCAGCAATGGTTGGATATGTTTATGCCGGCTTTCCGAGACGACGACGACGACGATGAGAAGGAGAACGAAAAGAAGGACGTTCTTAGATATAATCGAATCTTACAACCAATTTACGGTTCCTTCATTTATACAAAACGCACAGACAAGAAATACGACGATGGCGAAACACCTCGTCAACTCATGGAGTGTTACGTTGATACGGCTGGCGTACGTCTTAAACGTGCGCAATACCACAACATAGCGCGAGTTTTGGAAGCTTTCAAAGTCCATCAATTGAGAAGTGAAACGGAACATTTGCGACCAAACCTCTTCGAAGGGGAAACACCACGAGCATATCCTCAACTTTGGTGGAAGTATGCTATTTTAGCCGCGCAAACGAAAATTCGGAAGCGACGGCAGCGCGCTGTCACTGTTGCTGTAAAATGGGAAGATATCGTTGATTTGTCTCGAAAAAGACGACGGTTTTTGACGATTTATAATCAACCGGGCGGTGCAGACGATGATGAACTTCTCGATGAACTATACGAAATAAACTCAAAAATCCCTTATCATGCAGCGTTGACATTTCGATGCATCGCGCATCTCGAAAGAGAACGCATGAATGATACCAATTCGAATTCCATCGCTCTCGCAGCCGTCCATGACGCGAAGAAATATTACGCGACAGAAATTCTACCTCATAAAAAAAAGGGGAAGATTTCAGCGTGGTTTAGCAGTTACTTTAGTGGAAGTACCATTAATGATGATAGTAGCAGAAGTAATAATCTGAAGGAGGGTGGAGAAAAGAAGGAGAAAGATGAGGAAGGCGATCAATTGTTCAGCGACGATGATTTCACAAAGCTCGAAGAAGTGTTTAACGTAAAGACAATAGAATCTCAACAAAAATCTGCTGAAAATTCCTGGAGAGGAAAAGATCTGTCAGTTTCTGTAAACGTTGCAAAAATGTTCATCGCGATAACAGAAAACGATAACCGCGATATTATTAGCTCCGTTGCGCTTGATCTTAGAGCTTCCAGAGATGTTTACAAGACTGGAAATGTAACAAATTTTCTTAATATTTTAGGTTGGGTTGTTGACGCGAACGGGACAAAAATGTTACAATCAGGCGTCGATAGAAAAGTCGAGGACACTATCACTTCTTCCACAACCTCTTCGAAAGGAGCGCTTTCTGTATCCTACGAAGAGTATCCACCGTTTGATTTGGAATTTTATGATTCGAAAGCTATCGTTATCGCTGCGCCGACATTCTTAGTGGTTGAAAGGCGCTTCATCGACTCAATCGCAGGGTTTTTTGAAAAACCAGTATCTGATGAATTAACGTCAGAAGTACTCGGAGATTTTGCGGAAGACATCGCAAACGCAACTAGTACTGCCGCCAAGCGTACAGCTTCTGGCCTGTCGAGTGCCTTGAATCGAATGAAATTTGAAATCTCAATCGATGCCCCTAAAATTGCAATCTTACCGTTTACTGAGGGGAACACGATGAGTCGTGATAAAAAAATGGTCTTGGATTTAGGTAAATTTGTACTCTCCAACGATCCTGAACGTGATCAAGGTAGCATGAATAGTGGACTTCGGGGTGATCCAAAATATAACGCATTCACAGTAAATGCAGAGAATCTTGCGGCTTATATTGCCTCTGATACATTCGACGTTCAAGCGAGACATGAAATTTTATTACAGCACGCGAAGGAGAATCGTTCGCAAATTGATTTTGAAGCTTATTTCGTTCTCGCGCCTCTAAAAATCAGTCTCGATTTACAAATCAGCGGGAGTGGATTTGAAATACTCGATGAATTCAATAACAATGCAGCATCCTTGGATGAACAAAATCCGGGAATAATTGCGAAAGCAGATATCCCAAATCTAGCGTTCACACTCTCGCCATGTCGGTTGGCGATGATATACAATATAGTAAATTCTTTTACTAGGAGTGAAAAATGTGATGAGAAGGAGAGCACTCATGATAAAGAACGCCTCACAATGAACTCTCGCACGAATGACGGTACTTTGACGAAAACAATGATGAATTTGAGCAATGGCAAGGAAAGCAAAATGAGGAGAATTATTTCATCGCGTGTATCTGTTGATGTTTCGCGAGCCTCAATTGCTTTATGGGGACAGAGAATGGGGCATAAAGACGATAATGGCATCATAGATGGTGTGCTGTATGGTGGAGTCGAAAGGTTATCTGAATTTGAGTGCATTAGGTCGGAGTTTGCTATTGTCGAAATTGTAGCCACGAATGCAAAAACATTAAAAACATCAACGAATATGGACGAAAGTTATGTCGTCGAGGCAAGAAAATTGGAAATTCACGATGCAATATCCGGAGGATATTTTATTCGGCTCTCAAATTTACCGGAAAATAGTGAAAGTAAAGGTGTTGAAATGCGCTACGATAGCTGGACTAGTACAGATTCTCCGACTTTCATGAATTGCTATGGTCAGCTGGAAGTTACTTCAGATATTTGTTTTCTAGGAGTTCGCCGACCAACGATAGCATCGGTTTCTCGATTTTACGATGAACTATCGCTTGTAATGTCCTCTAATAAGACTTCTCTACCAGAATCTGAAGAAGAAAACACCGATGCGAGTGATTTTAATGCACCGTTATGCGTGGTCAATGAGGAGGATAAGGACGACGACGATGCTCCAATTAAATTTCGATTCGCCGTAAGATTTAGAGAACTGTCGTTAACAACATTTGTTGAACCAGAAGATATCGCAAAAAACGGCAATATGCCAGCAGTAGCTTCAATTGGAATCCGCAACGCAGATATCGAGATATTATCACAACCAGGGTTAAATCCTATGAAAGTATTCGGTACCCTCGGTCACTTGAGCGTAATTAATGAAACCTTACCCGAGTCGCATCCGCACAGATACTTTGTCTCGGTTAAAAAAGAAGAAAATATAAGAATTGATCGTACTGGAGACGAGAAGTCATACTTCGAATATCTCACTTTCGATCGGTCACACAGAAACTTTCCAGGTCACGAGCAACATCTGCTTCTGAACTTGAAGGAGTCAAAGGTCACCTTTCTAATGTTGTTCTTTTCGCAGCTTTTAAGTAGCGTTGGTGGACTGCTTCCTGATTCGATTCCAATCGATAAGCTTCCTAAAAATCAAAGAAAGGCAGAGATCATGCGACGAGGGGTAACGCGTCCTTCGACGTTTAAGTATGATGTAACGTTATCCCGAGCTGAGATTGTTTTACCGAAATCTACTTCATTGCAGGAAGCGCTAATTCTTGATGCAAAAAATGTTTCTGTAAGCAATAGTTTGCTATGGAAATTCGGTGACAGTCATTTAATTCGAGGTGCCGTGTTGATGAATACAATATCAATTCAGTTAAAAGACTTTGCGATGTTCATGAAGAATGGGAAGGGTGAGTGTGGCTCTTACCCAGCGTTATTTTGCGCGAAAGGCGAAAGGAATGATGCAGCCAAAATTTTTAGTCTTGATTTGATATCTCCATCTTGGGATCCGACACAAAAAATGTGCGCTAGTGAAATGCGTCTGAGCGCGGATGGTACGATCAGCTTAGAACTTGACGATGTCGAATACAATATATTGCTCGCAGTTTTAACTGGAAATTTCTCGGAGACTGGTTTCCTACAGAAACCACTTTTTGCGTACGCCGAAATTGAAGCTCCGAAAGAGAACAATATAGCAGAAGACGAAATCGATATTAAACCTTCTCTTAAAAGCAAGATAACGGTGAATTTACCAGAGGTGTGTCTATCTATGTTCAATTCTCCACGGCTCAACGCAAGGGCATCGCCGTTGGCAAGGCTAATATTCAATCGCCTTTGGGTGTCCTACGAAACGTTACGAAATGACGACGACGCGTACAGTATTCATTTAACTTTGCCTATTCTGACTGTCCTAGATGTACGGAACGGGACTGCACCAGCTGTTGCAGGAGTAATTGACCATGTCGATGAATCTTTGACGCTTTTAACTCTGGATTTATCATCTAGAGCCGATAAATTTGATCTCGGAGTAAATCTGCAATCTTGCCGGCTAAAAGTTGATCCTCAATTTCTCAGAGAGGTTCTGTACTTTTTTAATCTCAGAGACGACGAATTGAGACGAAAAACACTCGAGAGACATTTAAAGAATGATATCAATTTCTCGAACAAGGATTTGATATTCCTTGCCGCAAGTAAAGAAGATGAAGCTGGGATTATAACGCTTTCTCCAGCAAAACGAATTTTGTGTGACGGATTGCATACACCTTTGCGGTGCACCTTGGATGGGAACGGAAGAAAAATAGTTCTACCACGTTCCCTGACGGAGCGTTCGTCATCCTTAATTTCTGTAGGGAATTTTCGGACGCTTACGATTAGGAATGCTATTATTGAAGGCGACGTAGAAAGATTCATTAGTCTCGGTACGCGTTCGAATATAATCTACGAGAATGTAACCTTTGAAAAACACGATGACGACAAACCAATTGCGACTGAGGGTACGAAATTATCGACAAGTAAGCAGTCAATAACAGGAAGAATGGATGTTAACGATTGTGTTACAGCGTGTTCCGTGGTAGTAAGAGACGTTGAGCTCTTGGTTCTTGACTCTGATACGACCGCGGAGCGCGGGAAAACAGTGAGCACTACCAATGCTGGCACAAACGCGTTGTCCGTACAACTATACGCATCAGCTGACTACAAGTCGATGCCAAGTAAGATTTCAAGATCAAATACCAGGACGGAGCTAAACGCCTTCGTGAATGGTGTTACCATAAATCTCTGCCGTAGCACCAACGATCCCTCTAAAACAAAGTTTTTGCCTAAAATGAGCTTCTTGGAACCTACCGATTTCGATGTAATGTTTATAACTGATGCGAATGGTTATCAAGTGCGGCTGATATCGTCTGATGTGCGTTCAACTCTTGATTCTCTAAGTCTTCGTGTGGCGTCAAAGTGTTTATCGCAACTTAATAACGTCATTGAAAAAAAAGTGGCGTTGTCAACTTTGGTCGCGGAGTGCAACTCTTATCGACCAATATGCGCCTCTCGGCATACGAACTTGGCATTCTGGCGCCCAGTGCCACCGGAAGGATGTTCCTTTCTCGGCGACGTGTGCTTATTGATAGATGCCGATGCGCCTGCAAGTCCGGTAATGTCTATCAGCGATGCAGCTGATGTCACCTCTTTACCAATTGGTTTCAATTTAGTGTGGAGTTCGCCCTCAGATGATTGCTTCATATGGTCTCCGATACCCCCCAGCGAGGAATATGTAAGTCTTGGGTGCATTGCAACAGAAACCGATACTACGCCTGACATTGTGACAACAGGGTGCAAAGTTGTTAGACGCGAGGTTCTGAAGGAATGTGAGATATTGGACTGTGTGTATGATGGAGGCGATGATCAACTTAAATTGTGGAGATTAGAGAATAGCTGTGGGACTTTTATCCTCTCGGAAAAGAAAGACTTTGCGAGATCAAGATTCGCGGCTCAACTTCGCATTCCCTTAATTGCTGAGGAGTTCATAGAAAATACTGACGAAAATGTATCCAAGGAAACTGTTACCGTAGATGACGATGACTCGACGGATCGTGAGATATACGACAAATCTAGCGACGAAACGTCGATCCAAGTTTCCCTGCCGAGAATCGCACTCACCTTTTGCGAACCGGGAAAGCGCGACGCGCCTTTTATTGCTCTGGGCATAAATGATCTTGCAGTCGTAGTTCGTGGAGATGACAGTAGTGATGACACGAACACAGTGAGAGAAGGTTCTGCTAGTACAAAGGTAGATGTAGCGTTCTTTAATCCTCGCGTTGCATCATGGGAACCTCTAATTGAACCATTTGATGTGTGTGCTCGTTTCACCCGTGCGCCGCTGATGACAGACAATGCATCTTTAGAGGACAGCATAAAGATTTCGATTGCAAATGCGATTGGTGTAAATATCTCGAGCTCTTTTGGTGATGCATTCGTTAAGTATCAGCGAGAAGATCAGAAACTTTTGTCTACAGAAATAAGTTTATCTTCTGATACGGCGCCACCCTTGTCGTCACGGAGGCAGCAGACTCTTGGAACTAAAACGAATTCGGATGATGATACTAATATCTCGAGTTCAATTACTCCATTGCTAAAAAATGAGCTTCGAAGATCGATATATGTTCGTTATCAATACTCGACCAAAGATGATGTGGTTGAAGTTACACCACAAAAATGTATCGCGCTGGACTCGTTGACGGCTTTAGGTCACAAAATTACACCTACCTTAGGTAAAGGTCTCGAGCCGCCCGATTCAAGATTCGAGAATGAAGTCAAAGATGGATACTTAAACCCAAATATCTCGCGAACGTTACAACGACAAGTTAAAACGCTTCAACTCCAGTCAACGCTCGCTATAACAATCGCAACGTGTCGAATTAAAATTGGAGCAAACGATTTGGTGGATGTAGATGAATCTGAATTATATGCTCAGATTAACTTTGCTGAAAATTTAATGAGAACGCGCGCTTCAAGATTGATGAAAGCGTCGTCGCTGGCTGAATCGTACTCCGAATGCATATGGTCAGATAAATTCATTGCGAGAGTTCCTTCTAATAAGATCGATACTTGCTCTGTCAGCATCTCAATAATAGATGCGCGTGGAAATGGCGGTCAAGGAAAGATGATATCATTCTTGGATGGTATAACTCTGACCGATTTGATTAAAATGGATGCCAAATCATTAACATCGGGTACCATGCCATCAAATACCATAAAAATGCCGAATGGTGTTGAAATTCACGTTTCTTTCGAAGGATATGGCACAGATAAATCTTCTGGAAGCTCTCTACTACTATCTTCAAGGACTAGGCAAATTTCCAGCGGCAAATCAAAAAGTGGCTCGGCAACAACTATTTTGTCAAGGAAAAATTCTGAGGATGTATACTCTGCCGCGCCCTTGTATTATTTAAGTTTACATCCCAAAGGTCCGTGGACGCGACTTTTATGTGAAGACGTAACGCTTTCAGAATCCTCAGATGCGATTGATTTGAGCGAGTTCCTCGATTACGATGATGCAATGAAGTCTAACTGTAGTGGAGAAAAAAATGTCATAAAAGCTGTCGTAGCGCGCACGATTGACCCAATAACACAGAGGATTGAACGAACTATTCGAGAACTTTCCCGAGTCCGAAACGAAACGGATCGTTCGATTGAAATTTTTGTCGTTCCAGCTAGAATGACACCAGAAAAAACTGAATCTTTGGAAATGAAGGCAAACGATGACGACGGAACTAGTTTATCAAAACACGCGGAATATGAATCCCTGAAAAGCAGCAGTAGCGACCGAGCGCAGTCCGGGAAAGTGCGACGAGTTGTTGAAGAAGCTTTTGAAAATGAACGCTTCATTCCTTTTCGTGGATGGCGTTCGACTCATCTTCTACTTGCAGAGCGCAAAGCGTGGTGCACGCGTACCGGTTCCAATTCCAAGTCATCGAAAGAAGATTTTTTGTCTGATATAGAATCGAGAAAGCCACCTGCCTGGACGTGGGAGGAAGACGAATGGGAAATTGATACATCGCATCCTCATTGCGATGAAGAAGGTTTTGCCTACGCGGGAAGCTTTCCAGAATTAAAGTATCCATTCCGGGCGGGACAGGAAACGAAAAGTGCTCTAAGCTTTGTAAGGATGCGAAGATGGATACGAACGCGTAGATATGTCGTCCCTTTTGGCGCATCATCTAAAAGTAATGATCACATGTCTTCGACTAACAGAGAAAATTCTGTAGACGACGATGATCATCACGTCACTTACCGGGCCACCATTAAGGCAGGATGTGAAAAATCGCTTCCAAGCGCTGTTATTGGTCCCAATGCATCCTCACACGTGTACTTTCGTATTCTTGGTACAGATAACGAAACCAATAGCGAATTACATTCTTCGTGGGCGAAGCCAGTGAAATCTGGCTTTTTTGACGGAAACTTCGATGACCGGATGAATAGTGAATCGTCCGCGATAGAAGATGCCATGTTGAAGCGCGCAATTAAACGTGGAGGATTGGCGCTGGCAGATGGTGTGGAAGAATCTGTGGTACACGTTTGCAGAGACGCCGATGGGTTGAAAGGGAAGAACTGGTTCGTATCCGTTCGGTGTGAACGCTTTCCGCTCGAAAGTTCTACTTCAATGGGCAGAAAACAATCGAATAAAACAAGCGTCGATTCTCAACGAGCGGTGGCGTTAAATAGCGAGTGGATTGTGACTCTATCGGCACCATGGTGTGTGAAGAATGCATTGCCCGTGTCAGCCGAAATTTCGCTTAACTCTTATGTGCAGCAGCGTGATAATGGAATGTATTGTTTCGAAAAGATGTACTCAAAAATCCTTGGTTCAGGTGAAATTGCGAAAACACACTACGTAGATCCGGGATCAAGATGTGTTGCTCGTGTAGAGTCAATTGCAGGTGGATGGGAACCGAGTCAGGACATAGACCGCGCGACCCTGTTCGAAAAAAAATTTAGCTACTTCAACTATGGAGTTCCCGTTTCGCCAGCAAGTTGTAAGGATGCGGCAAAGAAGAACAAGGATGAGTCGATTTTACATTCTGGTGGTTCGTTCACCTTTGGAACTGAGTTTACAGACTCTTTGGGAGGCGGATCTTTGACTAAAAACGAAAGTATTAAACCTCTCGATGCCTTTGAGATGGTGAAAGTGAACAATTCCAGTAAGTCTGCTTCTGGAAGTAAGATTGCCATGAAATCTTCAGTTAAAATTGTAAGTACAAAATTGGACGAAACCGACGTCGCTTCGATGAGGGTACTTATTTTGTGTTCGCCAATAGTTTTAATCAATCGAACTGGTGATGATATTGTATTTCGCTCATCTACGATAACTGATGATGAAAAGCAAAGTAAGAAAACGGAAACTTCGAGTAATCCTTCGATGTCTGATGTAGCGATGTCGTTAATAGATGATACCTCTGAGATGCAAATTGGCGATGAAAACAGCAACGATGGTTCCTCGGCGCGACTATCGGCGCAGACTGCTTATCTTGCTAAGACGCTGCCAACGAATGAGTCAGATATAAGCGAAGTATACGTGCTGAAAAGTGGGACTCCGGAGGATAGATTAGCATTCATTGGTGCCAGAAATGCGAGTGCGCTACAAGAACACGCAGTTGGATTGGTACCCAAGAGTGAGCGTTTGGAAATTGGATGTTCGAAGAAATCCTTATCAGAACCTTTACCAATCGCAGAGCGAGATTTCATTTCCGAGCGTATCGTTGTCGTAGAGTGTTTAATGAAAGATGGTCAGACAAGCTATCCGATCAGCATCCGCTCTGAAGAACAGCCTCATCTTGCAAATATCGGGGATGGATTGGAGCACACGAGAGGTATGTTCACGGATTGTCTCGCCATCATTCTCGAACCTGCATTTAGTCTCATCAACGATACCGGGGAAACTATTCATCTTACGCAAGTCGATCCAAGTAAAGAACGCGTATTTGACGAAAAGAAGGATGTCATTATTTTGCATTCTAAGCGCCAAAATAAGCGCGGTGTTCCTTTGAGATGGATGGATATAAATTTGGAAAGGGTACTATACGCAAAGCGAGAACGCGACGAAGAGTGGATGAAGCCGTTTGCACTTAAATCAACACATACTGGCGATTCATTGCTTCCAATTAATAAAAGAGATGCTGAATCGTTAGATGATTTGGATGATTTTTTACACGTCCACGTCGCAAAAACAGAGCTGACGTGCGGCTCTTCGCGTGTGCATTTTTCTTTAAGAGTAGGAAGTTGTATTTTGGAAGAGCAGATACTCGCCTCGACGCCGGGTAAAGATATGGCTATGAAGAGGAAAATGCGTAAAGATGGCATGTCCGATCGCGCGGCGAATAAAAGAGAAAAATCGGCTTCGGCTCAGAATGGTATCGTTTTCTCGAGAAAAGTTTCTCTTTCTATTCCAGAGTTTGTTTTATCGACGGTTGACTCGAATGTCGAAGAAATTTTTGTTGTGACATTGAAAGGCATAGATTTAGAATACCAACAAGTAATCGTTGGTGCATCTACTGCATCGATCAGATTCGTATTACACACGTTGCAAATTGATGATATGAACCCTTCGACGCATTATCCAGTTTTGCTTCGCGTCATGCACGATAAAAAGGAACTTGTAGTACCACCAATGTTTGATTTTGTTATGCAATCGTATCTCGAGGCGGACGGCAAGACGAATGCATATGAAGAAATCATGATAAACTTCTCGAATGCACCTTTGCATGTTGCTGCATATGAGCCTTCGCTATGGCGCGTGCTTGAATTTTATGATCATTTCACTGATGGTACGAAACAGAGCGCGGTATCTCCAGCGGTGAAAGGAAAAGAAAGCCAGTTAGCGGACCCTCAGATATTGATAGAAATGATGAAGATCTCGAAAGTAAGAATTGCCATATCATTTCGCGCTTCGGAACATAAACGACCGAAACGTGTTCGAAAAGTTTTTCCCGGTATCGTCAGCGTCGTCAACTTGGATGAGGCTAGGCTCGATCTACGTCCTATGCGACTCGAAAAGCAATGCGCGAAGAAATCAACGTTCCAGGAGACGTTAGCAAAGGCGTACGTCAAACAAGTCAAGTTACAGATAATTCGACTGCTGACTGGCTTCGATGCCTTAGATTCAGTGGCGCTGGCATTAAATCGTGCCTCGATGGGGCTATCAAAATTGTCCGGTGGGCGCGCGTTGGAAGACCTTTTCGGCGTTTCGCAACCAGGTAAGAAGCCTACAATGCTCTCATCTTCTCTTCTCGAGAAGCTGTCTATCGGTTCGAAAGATAATCGCGATGTTGCTTTCGACGACCACTCCAATAAACCGGCTATAAAAACTGGCGCTGCGGTTGTCGGACTGATGGATGGAACGGAAACTTTAGCCAGAGGCGTTTTAAGTGGCGTCACTGGTGTATTTGTGCAACCAGTTAAAGGCGCAATGAAATCTGGCACAAAAGGATTCGTGAAAGGGTTTGGCAAAGGTTTAGTTGGCGCCGTGGCTCAGCCGGTTTCGGGTGCGGTTGGAATGATGGGTCACATGGCTGCCGGAGCATCGGGCGGTGTGCGGGAGGCGAAAGAACTCGTTGGATTATCCCACGGCGCTCAATTTGCGAAAAGAGTCAGACCAGCGAGAGCTCCATCGGCTGATGGAATATTACGGCCATTTAGTAAAGAACTGCTGAGTTGTGAAAAACTTTGGAGAACCTTATCGAGTCCTAAAGCGAAGAACATCTCGAGACGAGCATTCGCAAACGAGCACTTTGCGTGGCGAATGAATGTTGGAAAAAATATGGATATTACTCAAACTTTGGGAGGTAGCGAAAAGAGCAAATTTTTACCCGCAATTGCGTCTTTCACCCTTTTAGCGACGAATTACCGGTTAATGCTCATGATGACGAGTTCAGATTCAACGCATTCAAAGAAGTCCAAAACTAGAAAAAGCAAGCGCGTCGGGACAGTTTGTTGGGATATTTCGTGGTGTAACATTGAAATGGCCTATATCGTAAGTGCTCAAGAAAATAGAAACAGGGGCGATGCGGTTTGTATCAAATTAAAGCGTCCGAGTCTTTTAGAACGTCCGATCAAAGACAAGGCCAAGAAGGCTGCGCGGGAGAAAAAAATGCGGCAAAAGCGTCCAGAAAAGTTTCTATTTCGAGAAGATGAAGTGACTAGAATAGTTCCCTTGGGTACACAAAGCGCGCGAAATGATGACGAAAGTTTATATAGGTGGATATGCGACCAAATTTTAGTTTACTCTCGAACGTATGGGAAGGTTTATATCGTTTCGCAGGCTTCATCCAAGGAAAGTTCAGATGGCGCAAAACGGCGACGGTCCGATGAAATGGGCGAAGATAGTTCTGAAGATGAGGGAGACATGGTTTTATTTTCCGATAGCGACAGTTTGAGCGCTGAACGAATTCTTCGAGAAGAAGGCGGCGAGTTCACTTCCGAGAGCGAAGATCTGGATGGCGACTTTGATGATGACGAAGGAGATGAACGTCAAGAACGCGGTTTAGACTGGGAATTAGAAGAAGATAAGATTTTACCTAGATGAATGTAAAGCTTACTACTTTGTTTTCACTTTATACTACTGCTAAATCGCGCGGACAGTAAAGCGAGCGAGCACGCCGTCGCGACTCCAAGCATGGCTATTTCTGCTCTGGTCCAATCGTTGAATAAATATTGCTTAAAGCTGCCCGTCTCTGATTTTATTGTCTCTGACTCAGTTTTCCTCGTCATTGTCGTCGTTTTAATCTTATTCTGTTTACTTCGTGTGGCACTCACTAAATCTTGTCCTAACATCTCTTCGATGTCTCGAATTCCCGGGATACTTCCTTCGCCGTCTTCATCTTTGCCCTCCGTGTCGTGCGTCTTCATCTTTGTCGTCGTCGAAACTTTCTTTCCGTTGACTGAAATCGCCAACTGTCCGCATGCACCGGCTATATCCGAACCCATCTCCTGTCTCACCGTCGTCGTCATCCCGTACTCTTCACGCAATATCGTGTTCATCGCCTGTATATCCTCCATCTCCGGGCTTTCGTGCCCGGCGATGACGTCCGTGGGATTATATGGAATGAAATTCAACACAACCTTCTTTCCTCCCAACAACTCGCCGAGCAACCTCGCGCACTCTTTCGTGTCGTTTATACCTTTCAACACGCAATATTCTACCAGCATAGAATTCTTCTCGCTCTTTGCTAAATAATCGTCCAAACATCGCATCAACTCGTCTAAAGGATACGCCGTCGCCGTCGGTACAATTTTCTTCCGAATCTCCTGGGTTGGTGCGTGTAAACTCAGCGCCATCGACACCGTAGGACAATCTTCGCTAAATCTATAAATATTCGGAATCACCCCAACCGTACTCACGCATATCTTAGGACACGGAATGTTGAATCCCATTTGATTTTCGCTTTGCGACACGCATCGAATGGCGTCCACGACGGCGTCGTAATTATTCAATGGTTCACCCATTCCCATAAAAACAATATTTCTCCCCCTCGGTTCGATCCTTTTCGCGTGCGCGACTTGCTCGACAATCTCCCCGGTCGTTAAATTCCCGAGTTCTCCCATCGTTCCCGTCGCACAGAACGTGCATCCCATCTTACATCCAACCTGACTCGATATACAAAGCGTCGCTCCGAGGCCTTTCTTCCCTTCCGCTCTTCTCCCTTTCAAGTGCCGAATAATCACCGCTTCCACTCGATGTCCGTCTTGGAGCTCCACGATTATCTTTGTCGTCGACCCGTCTCTGGACGTTTCTTCCACCGCGATTCGCGTCGTGAGTAAACAAAACGTCTCCGGCGCGCGGTTCCTCACCCAGAGCGGTATCTCCTCGCACGCGCTCAAATCGAGCTCTTCCTTTCTTCGCCTCTGCGTTCCAGCACTTCTTTTCCCAGGGGTCTCCCTTTCCTCCGCGACGACCCCGTGGTTCGTGGTGGTCTCTTCGAGCGCGTTCACGCGTTTCTGCGCCTCTTTCAGCATCACCTGGTAAAACCTCTCCGCTTTCTTCCTCTCTTTCGCGACATCGACGTCCTTCTTCCTCCTCCCATCGTCGTCGTTTACGTCGTCGTCGTCATCATCATCGCGGTCGAAGCCGCCATCCTTTTTCGTGTCCTCCTCCTCCTCCTCCTCCTCCTCGCGTTCGCCTCGTCGTCCGTGCGGTCCGCGCCGTAAAAATCGGAGGACTTTTTCGCGGTCGAACACCGAAAACGCCAACAACGATTCAGACGTCCCTCCTCCTCCTCGCATGACTTTTTGTCTTCTTTGTCTTCTTCTTCTTCTTCTTCTTCTTCTTCCACGACGCACGTGGTACTATACTACTAAACGACTTTTGTAATAATAAAAAGCGCTTTTTTTCTCCTCTTCATTAATTAAAGGTGGGGGGAGGACTTTCACAAAAATTCTAAAATTTTTTTCGAAAAAAATAAAAAAAGGGACGACCCCACCACCTCTGGGTGGTCACACCCACAGGGGATAATTTCATACAATTTTTACAAAAACGAAAAACGAAAAAAAAAGGAGTCCGCACTTCTCTCCTTTATCATTATTAACAAGAGGACGACGACCAAAAGACTTCTTCGAGAAAAGAGACGACCACCACACGTCGCGTCTACTGCGACCAAAAGCTTCCCGACGACGACTTTAAACGACGACAGTTTGGTGGTCCCCCCGTTTTTTCTTTGAGTGGTCGCACGAGTGGTGTCGTCGTTTGAGTCGTCGTCGTCGTCGTCTCGAAGAAGAAGAAGAAGAAGAAGAAGAAGAAGAAGCGTAACGACTTTTGGAGACACAATTCCAAATTCGCGGATAACTTGCGTGTCTCTTCGCGCCCGCGCGCCGTGTTTCCTTCGTCGCGGAGACGAGAGACGAGAGACGAGAGAGAAGAAGAAGAAGACAAAAAGAACAACTCGCGCACCACGCAGTCTAAACAACAACAACGCATCATCATCGTCATCTTTTTAAACATCGGGGCAGCATATCATCATGGGGTCGACGACGCAAAGCGATGATGATGATGATGATGATGATGGCGAAGAAGAAGCGTTGAAGAAGACGTTTGAGGAGGCGTGCGAGCAGTGGTGGTCTCAAAAGGTCGAGGAAGAGACTATGAACAACACGACGACAACAAATAGTAGTATCGTCGTCGAGTGGACGAGCGACGAACAGTATTACGCCGTCCACGCCACGGCTTTTGATGCGGCGACGACCGGGACAATAATCGAAAAACGATATTGTCCGTGCACGTTGATGATGATGAGGGATGAATCAAAGTGGGAATGTCATGTCCCCAAAGTCGTGACTTTTGAAGAAGAAGAACGCAAAAAAGGAGGAGGACCGTTAAATGCGCCGATAATCTTGATTATTACGCTGATTATGTTGACGTGCGTTTGGACGTTTCAGTTGTGGAAGAAAAAGATGGAGAATAGGAGGAGAGACGTCAGAGAGAGCGAGGAGTTGGAAGAGTCGGTCCGAATGGAGAATGAGATTAAGTTTAGGAAGCAGGATGGAATGTACGAGCATTGGAAATCGTGCGTACAACCGGACGGGACGAAAGTTATTTGCGTGGAAATTGAACGGAAAAAGAAGAGGATGGCGGATGAAAACGACGATTTAGTGATACCGCTCGATGCAAACGGAAACGTCGTGATTGCGATTTCTAATAGCGAAAGTAGTTATAATAGCAGTAGTTTAGATGTGCTTCCACCACGGGTACCTCCTGTTGTTCGCGCGAGACCGTCTGTACTCCAACGACAACATCTGTCGTCCGACGAAGAAGGAGAAAGAGAAGAAGAAAGAGAATTCGGACACGACATCGAAGCAGCGAGAGGTGTTACTGAGTTTCCCGAGTTACAAAACCACGGACCGGAACATACTGTTGGACGAAGGAGAAGACGAAACGACAGTTACAGTTCCGTCACATTTCCCACTGGTTCTGATGTACAGCGCGACGAGATTGTGCATGACGGTGCTAATCCGAGCAATACTCAAAACGGAGAAGAGAGTTTGTAAAATACATGTAACAAATAGAGAAATCATTCGAATACTAGTTTATTATTACGCGAGGCGACTTTGAGATGGAAGACGACGACAGAGAAGAACCTGAGCCTCTATATTCGCCCAAAATTCCCGTTCAGCCGCTTTCAGAACCTCGTGCGAAGCGGCGATACTTTTTTTCGAAGCGATGACTTCGAATCTGCTATCCTTTCGGTATGCTACTTCTTCTAAAGTGACTTTCGTTTGAGATGCCGTCGTGTCGGTTTCATCTTTACATTCCTTAAACGACGGGATGACCCATGTTTTGTCAGAGACGCGAACGATGGCTTTCGCGCGAACGAGGCGGATGGATGCGTTTGTCTCCTCCTTGTTTTCTTCGTTTCCGTTCGTTCGAGGCGTGCACCAGCTCTGAAAAAACTCAAGCAGTTTGTCGCGACGGAATATGTCATCCGCGTGGAATAAGAAACCTCGACTCGCGTATTCATCGCTATCTTGCATCGATACGTGCGGTTTTGCACCGGGTTCAACCGGCGGCGTTAACCCGAGAAGTTGAAAAGGGCGCGCGATGCCTCCTCCTCCTTTTTCCTTTTCTTTACTTTCCTCTTCGCCTCCTTCTTTTAGTACTAACGAAGAAGACGAATCGAGCGTCTCGAAAGGCGACGTCGAGGCGGTATCGTCGAACAAATCCATTGTAAATTTTACCAATTGCTTTGTGGGATACAAACTCGCCGCCCACTCTCGAAACCTTCGCCTCCCGACTTCTTCCCCGTCTTCTTCTCCTTCTCCCTTGCACAAATCCAGCTTCGATCCGATCAAAACTTCGCTCATGGACACTTGGTTTCGAAACGCGTCGCTGTCTCTCACGCTTTTCGCCTCTTCTTCTTTTTCTCCTCCTTCTCCCTTCGCCGCCGTCGAAATCATTCGCGCGTCCACGACGCACACCATCCCTCTCAAATCGACGTGCTCTTTCAAGTGTTCATTCTTGGTGAACATGTCGTGCAGCCCGCTAGGGTGCGCCAATCCGCTCGGCTCGATGATCAATCTGTCTGGTTTCACTTCTCGCAACACGCGCTGAATCGCGACGAGGAACGGCACCGCCCCGCTCGCCGCGCAGCACACGCACCCGCCCGCGATTTCCTTCACGTACACGCCTCCTTCTTCTTCATCGTCATCGTCATCATTTTTGGCCGTCGCCGCTTCGAGGACCGCCCCGTCGATGCCTAAGCTCCCGAATTCGTTCACGAGCACGGCGAGTTTTTCCTTTCTGCCGTTGCTCTTCTTTCTCTCCTCCTCGTTTTTGTTGCCCTCCTCGTCCAAGGATGAGGAGGAGGAGGTGTTACGGTTCTTTCTTAAGGCGTTATACGTGTTACGGGTGTCGTTGCATCCAATCAGCGCGCGAATGAAGGACGTCTTTCCAGCACCCAAGAGTCCGGTGACGATGGTCACCCGCGTTTTCTTCTTTGTCGAAACGGGGGCGCTAAAAGCCATCGTCATCTTCCTCGGTCCTCCTCCTCCTCCTCCTTCGCTTCCATGCGTGCAGTCCACCAAAAGCCACCAAAGCCGTTTAAAGTGGAAACACAATACTACTACTACTACTAAGTGTCCTCCTCCTCCTCCTCCTCGGTGGTGGTGGTGGTCATCAAAGCCGTCTCGCGCGAAGTCAGAGTTTTTGTCTCCAAAAATGTAGAGAGAGAGCGTGAGTGAAGCGTCCCACCCTTTTCTTCTTCTTCAAAAAAACGTGTCCATACAGTACTTTGAGTAGTACGTAGTCAAAGGACTCGTGTAGAGTATACCATAGGGGAATCCAAAGACCCCTACGAATACAAATCCTTTGTCTTTCTCACAAAAAACCCTATTACCCTATGGACTTACGTCCCACCTCTACTATAAGGGGAGTAGGTGTCTTTTTTTTTTTGAATGAGACCCTAAATTTAGAGATGTAGAGAAAGGAAGACCCCTTTTAGGAAGAAGAAGAAGAAGAAGAAGAAGAAGACATCAAAAAAGAGTACTACACATACGTACGTGTGCTGCACTTTTTCTTGCTTTTGTCGTGCTCTTTGCGTCTTTGGATGAT
>MDTC01062240.1_pt1 | contig 18163 bp, 15 predicted proteins | sample 811181 | NCBI WGS metagenome assembly MDTC01 (sample SAMN05326644, study PRJNA326480) | marine metagenome | isolation source: seawater | place: Pacific Ocean: North | collected 2011
AAAGAGTGTAAAAATGATGAACATTAATCGCTATCAAAAAGCAGTCAAAAATTTTTTAGACAAAAGAGAATTAAATTTATTAATGAATGAAGTATTTTCTAAAATGGAAAAGAGTTCTCGAGTTCAACTTAATACTAAAAATAAAAAAAATATTGATTTTTTGAAAAACAGAAAAAAATTTGACAATTTATATTTCAAGTTAAAAAAAAGTAAAAACTGGTCAAAATTTTATAAAAGTTTAGTTAAACTTAAGTTTTACAAAAAAGTTGCAATTCCTAATGTAAAAAAACATGCGAAGTCTTTATTTAATAAAAAATGTAAAGTTGTTAATTTTCAATTAAGAATAATAGAAAAAAGTGATAGGCGTTCTTATCCAATACATCAGGAGCTAATGAATAATAAAAAAATATTACTTACTTACTGGATAGCACTGCATGAAATCAAAAAAAAAGAAGGTGGTTTATTAATTTCTAAAGATATACCAGAAAAAAAAATCAAACATGTGATAAATAAAATGGGATACCCAATTTTAAAAAATCAAAAAAAATGGCTTAAACAATGTTGTGAAAAATCATTTAAGGCTGGTGAGGTATCTATACTGGGTCAATTAGTTCCTCATGGAACTGCTCCTAAATTTAAAAGTAATCCACGTTGGGCATTAATAATAAGAACTACTATTTAATGAAAAAAAAAACAAACAAACCGTACATAGTAGCAGAGATAGGTGTAAATCATAACGGCAGCTTTGAGTTAGCGAAGAAAACAATTAGAGCTGCAGCAAAAAGTGGAGCTGATGCAGTAAAATTTCAAATGTTTCATGCTGAAGAATTTATGTCAAATTCTAATGATATTTATAAATACAAAACTCATAAAGGAACTAAATCTGAAGACATGTTCAAAATGTTTAAAAGATTGGAGTTTCCTTATGATTGGCATGATAAGCTTTTTAAATTTAGCAAGTCCCACAAGATAGATTTCTTTTCAACAGCAGGAAGTGAAATTACTGCTGATTTTTTAATAAAAAAAAAAGTTAAATTTATAAAAATTAGTTCACCAGATTTAACAAATTATCCTCTTTTAAAACATATTGCTAAATACAAAAAAAAAACAATTGTATCAACTGGAATGGGCAGTATTGATGAAATTGATAAAGCAGTAGAAATATTTAAAAAATATAATGCACCGATAATTTTATTACATTGTGTATCAATGTATCCAGCGCCATTTAAAGATTCTAACTTACTTAGAATACTAGAGCTAAAAAAAAGATATAGGGAAATAGAAATAGGTTATTCTGATCATACATTAGGATCTGAAGCGAGCATTGTGGCAGCATCTTTAGGAGCTACATTAATAGAAAAACATTTTACACTTAGCAAAAAATTGATAGGCCCTGATCATTTAATATCTTGCAATCCAATAGAATTGAAGAATTTAGTAAGCAAGGTTAAAGAGGTAGATTTATTATTAGGTAATAAGAGTATAAATCCTTCGTTAAACGAAAAGAGAAATAGATTATTATTTAGAAGAAGTATAACAGTTAAAAAGAGCATTAAAAAAAATGAAAAATTTTCAAAACACAACCTATGTTTAAGAAGACCAGAAAAAGGAATGCATCCAAAATTTTTGCAGGAATTAATAGGCAAAAAAAGCAAAAAAAATCTTAAAAAAGATCACAAAGTTAAATTGAGTGATATTAAATAAAAATGATAAAATCTAATAGTTTATCTTTTATTTTTAAAAAAAATAAAAAAAAAAAAATTTTTCTAGCAGATAATAATTATTCTAAATTAGAATTAAGAAACAAAGATTTTTATTTATTTAAAAAAAAAGATTTAAATATTTATTATCTTTTTCTCACTTTTAAAGAATTTTTATTCGGAAAAAAAACAAAAGGTTTAAGAGAAGCTTACTTAAAAACAATAGTTGAATCCGTGGATCCTAAAATTATTATAGATAACGAACTTAATGGTAGGGGTTTTAAGATAAAAAAAATTTTTCCAAATCTAAGAGTTATTATTTATCAATTTGGTCATTACTTTCCAACTAGTTACAATTTTTTAAAAAAAAATTTAAAAAATAAAAAATGTGATTATTTTTTAGTATTTAATAAACATATTGCAAATGTATTAAAAGATATGAAGACTAAATTTATAGTATCTGGATCTATTAAAAATAATAATAGAATAAGGGAAAATAATATAAAAAAAAATTATGATATAATGTTTATATCTGAATTTAGACAATTAGATAACTTTAACAAAAATAAAATTTTAAATTATAAACCAGAGACATGCCATGATGACTATAGTGAAGAGAACTATGCAAATGTTAACATGGCTTTAATATTAAAGATCCTTAATAATTTTTCTTTAATGTATAAAAAAAAATTTGTTATTGCCAAAGCTTCAAATAGAGAGGATAAAAAAAATAAAATATCACAAACAGATGAAAAAATATTTACTAAATTTTATGCGCCAAATCATTTAGAAGGAAATCTAGAATCAGAGATTCTTGCTGAAAAAACTAGACTAATTATTTGTATGACGTCAAATTTAGGAGCTGAGCTTTTAGTCAAAGGACATAAAGTTCTTTTTATAAATTCCAACTTTTTAACCTACGAATGGGTTTTCAAAAAAAACACTATATCAGGACCATTTTGGCACAAAGGTTTAGATGAAAAAAAAATTTTTAAAAAAATAAATTATTTGTTAAATATTTCAGATAAAAAATTCAATAAAATTAGTAAAGCAAATTTTGACTTATTAGAATATGATCAAAATAACACAAAGTTGAATAAACTATTAAACATCTAAATAAATAAAATGAAATATAAAAAAATCTACTCGTACTTTCACTTTGATTTTTTTGATAAAATTTTAAAGAAAAAAAGAGAGGATATTTATCAGCAAATAATAGATAAGATAGACATTAATAGAATGAACAGTATTTTAGATGTCGGCACATCAAGCCTGGATGAATTAGAAAGCAGTAATTATTTAATAAAAAAATTTATCTCTAAAAATAAAACATTATCGTCTATTTCAGTGGATAAGATAAACCTAGATTATTTTAATAATGCTTTAAAAAAATCGATTACAGAAAATTTTACTAAAGATGAAACAGATAAATTCTCAGCAGATTTGGTAATATCTAATGCAACCATAGAACATGTAGGTGAAGAAATGAATCAAAAAAAAATGATAGAAAATATAATCAATTTAACAAAAAAATATTTTGTAATTATAACTCCAAATCGTTTTCATCCATTAGAATTTCACACGAAATTACCTTTTATTCATTGGTTACCTAAAAAAATTCATAGATATATACTTAAGCTAATGAATTTTAGCGATTTAGCTTTAGAGGAAAATCTAAATCTAGTTTCAATAAATGAATTTAAAGCTATGTTAAGTAAATCAACTCAAATCGAATATTATTTTGTTAAAATTAAATTTTTATTTTTTCCATCAAATATAATTTTGATTGGAAAAAAAATTAAATAGATTGCTACGTATGATTAAATTTTTTTTTAAATCTTTAGTGCTACTAATTACTTTATCTCTACTATTGATTGTATTTTTTAAACCTGAATATGTAAAATATGCATTATCAAATAATTTAAGTTTTGAAACTAAAGCTAAAATTAAAACTTTTTTATTTGGAGAAGATTTTATGAAAGAAGTGGCTAATTTAAAGTATTATCAAAGCTTGAATTATAATACTGAATTTTTACCTAGTACACAATTTACAAAATTAAATATTAAAAAAATATCATTGAAAGACTTAGAATTATCCAATCAATCTCAGCACTATGGAAAATTTGGACCCAAAGGAAATAAAAAGTTTTTTTTAGAGGAATTTAAAGGAAAAATTTATATTGTAGACGTTGGGGGAAAAATTTTTAGTAAAAAAATATCTGATATCAAAAACAATGAAATTAAATGGAAAAAAGTTTCTTCAAATTTAAGATCTATTGAAATATATGATTTACTCGATACTACAGTTATAAATGAAAATTTATATGTCTCTTACGCAACAATATTAAAAAGTCAAAAAAATAAAACTGTTAGTGAACAATGCAAAAATTATTCAATTTTTAAAGCCAATCTAAATAAAGATGACTTAAATTTTGAAAAAGTATTTATTTCAAATGAATGTGTCATTATCGCAGTAGGAGGAAGAATGCAGGCTTTAAAATTTAAAAACGTAGAAGGCTTTTTATTCACTGTTGGTGCTACTTCCGAAGAAGCAGAATTTGCTCAAGATGACTCTACAATAATTGGAAAAATTTTATTTTTTGATTTATCAAATAATACTTTTCAGCTATTTTCCAAAGGTCATCGTAATCCACAAGGCCTTTATGTTGATGAAAATGTTATTATTTCGACTGAACACGGGCCAAGAGGTGGCGATGAAATCAATAGGATAGAATTTAATCGAAACTTTGGATGGCCTATAGCTTCTTATGGTGAGAAATATTCTTCAAAAGAAAATTTAAAAAATTATGAATATAAAAAAAAACATAACGCATTTAATTTTGTAGAGCCTATTATCAGTTTTGTGCCATCAATCGGAATCTCAGAAATTATTAAGTTAGATCAAGGTTTTACAAATTTATGGCAAGACAATTACATAATTGCCTCTTTAGGGGCCAAAGCTATTTATCGTATATTGTTTGATGAAAATTTTACCAAAGTATTGTTCAGTGAAAAAATATTTATTGGAGATAGAATTAGAGACATGAAATTTATTAAAAAAGACAATTCAATCTTGTTAGCTTTAGAAAACAAACATGGAGAAATAATGATCTTGAAAGGAAAAAATGAATAAATTTTCTATTATAATCCCTTGTTACAATGAAAAAGCAACTATCGTTGAGATAGTAGAAAAAGTAAAAAAATCAAACTTAGATAATAAAGAAATTATAATCGTTGACGATAAATCTACTGATGGAACTAGGGAAATTTTACAAAAAAAGGGAGATAATTTTGTAGATCAAATAATTTTTCATGATGATAATCTTGGAAAAGGGGCTTCTATTAAAAGTGGTTTAAAAGCAATAAGTGGAGATATTATAATAATTCAAGATGCTGATCTTGAATACAATCCACAAGATTATGAAAAACTTATTAAACCGTTCAAAGAAGAAGGTGCCGATGTTGTTTATGGCTCTAGATTTTCAGGTACAGCATCTAGAAGAGTAATATATTTTAAAAATGAAATTGCAAATAGATTTTTAACATTTTTATCAAATTTATTTAACGGTCTAAATTTAAGTGATATGGAGACTGGATATAAATGTTTCACCAAAAAAGCTATAGAAAATATAAACTTGAAAGAAAAAGGATTTGGTTTCGAACCTGAAATTACAGCAAAATTAGCAAAGAAAAAATTAAAATTTTTTGAGGTCGGCATATCTTATAGTGGAAGAACATACGAAGAAGGAAAAAAAATTAGACCAATCGATGGAATAAAAGCCATAATCTGTATTTTTAAATATAATATTTTTAATTAATGAATTTTTTGAATTTACCAAAATTACATAAAATATTTTATTCCTCCATTTTAATATTGTACTTTCTAGTTTTATTTAGAAATTATTCAGGCAACATTCACAGTATATATCTTTTTACTTGGCCATACTCCTTAGGTCTTCATTCTTTTACACTAGACTTTTTTGTTCAAAATACTAACCAATTAGATCTATCTATTATCTACAGTGCTTTCAAATTTTTAAAAATTAATATGGACAATGATTTTGTTGGATTTATTATTTATATATTATTTACATCAATTTCAGGTTTTTATTTATTCAAAATCATAAGGGATTTTTTTGAAATTCAAGATAATTTAATTATTTTTATAATTTTAGTGACTATACTTTATGCTGGAAACCTCTTAGTTAGCGCAAATATAGGTAGTTGGATAACAAATAACCCTACGAGCCCCACTTTTTTTGCTCATAGTTTGATTACTACATTTATTTATTTTCTATTAAAAAGAAAAACTTTAATCATTTTATTTATCTCAAGCATAATGCTCTTAATTTCTGTTAAATCTTCTTGGTATACAATAGGTGTTGGAATTGTGTACTCTCTCTTTTTTGATAAAAAAGAAAAATTATACTGGATTATTGGACCTTTAATTGTATTAGGATATTTTTTATCTATATCAGAAATTCAAATAAGTGAAGTAACTAGAAGAATTTTATTCCAAAATGTAATTATTAGAGACATGGAAGAAGTGGCATTTCACTTACAAAAAGCGCAAAGAAACTTGCTGCTTATTTTTTCTTTTCTAGTTTATGGTTTAATTTTAAAAAAACTAAAATTTCTTAAAATTAAAAATTTTTCTTTAGTAATTTTAATCTTAAGTATTTGTACTTTTATATTTGGTTATTTTTACGCATTAAAAGGTGTTGACATCTGGCCTCAGCCAAAATTATTAGCTTTGAGTTTTACAAGAGCTCTGGGTTTGTACCAGCTATTTTTCTGGGTTTTAGTTGGCGCCTATATAAATAATCTAAAAATTAATAATCTTTTAAAAACTGGTTTTTATTTATTCATTTTCTTCATTCATATTGATAGCTGGCATAATAATTTAGAGATTTTAAGAATGAAAGGTTTAATTATAGGATCATTATTATTAACTTTATTTTTTCTATTTAATTTTATAACAAAAAAATTAAATAGAAATCCAAAGATAGAAACGATAAAGATGGCAACTATTTTTATTGTTATATCCTCATCAGTTTTATTTTTTTCGTTCAATAAAAAAATACAACAAACTAACTTTTACGCTATGAAACAAATCAATAAATGGACCGTAGAGAAGACTGTGCCTAATCGAAAATTAGATAATTTAATTATTTTAAAAAAATGCAAAGACTTTCTCTTGTATGATATTGACTTTCCAACATGGAGTCCTGCTATAGCTGGCAAATCCCAATTTATAGGTGGTAGAGCTTATAATCATTTTAGTATACCAGTTATGAAAAAGCATAAAGAAAGACTGAATATTCATGTTCAGATACTAAATAAATCTAAAGACAAATTAGGAGAACAAATTGCTAAGAAGTTATATATGAATCAAACTGTAATAATCATAGAAGATAGAGATTTATATTCAATTCCAGACAATGTTAAATATTTAGATATAAGCCATAATTATAATCTTGTTTTTTTTACATCAGATGAATTCTTGGAAGAATTTAAAAATACGTGTTACAGAAAGTTTAAAATTTAATTATGAAAATAGTAGCAATAATACCTATTAAGTCGAGATCTGAGAGAGTAAAAAATAAAAATTTTAAAAAAATAAATGGGAAACCTTTATATAAATTTTTATTAGAAAAAGTAAAAAAGTGTAATTTTGATGAAGTATATATAGACTCAGACAGTTCTGAAATTGAGAATTACTGCAAAAAAAATAAATTAAAATTTATAAAGAGGTTGTCAAAACTTACCAGCAACAAGGCAAATGGCAATCATTTGCTGTGTCATCATGAAAAATTAGTTGATGCAGATTTATACTTTCAGCTATTTATTACATCACCTTTAATAAAAGTTGAAACTATTAATAATTGCATAAGTATTTTAAAAAAAAATAAAAAATATGACTCGATATTTACAGTTCAAGAAATATATTCTTGGTTTTGGTTTAATAATAAACCAGTTAATTATAATCCTAAAACATTACCAAGAAGCCAAGATGCAAAACCAATTATTCAAGAAACAACTGGATTATACGGAATAAGAAGAAAAATTCTAAGAAAAAGAAAAAGTAGAATTGGACTAAAACCTTTTTTTTATAAAGTAAGTGCCGAAGAAGTCATTGATCTAGACAACTTAAAAGATTTTGATTTTCTTAAATATTATGTATCAAAAAATAATAATCGCTCAAAATATTAAAGAATTAAGATTTATTTCAAGCACAGTTAAGGGTAATTTTTTCTGTTTACCTCTTAACTTAAAAACACAATTATATTGTGAGAATAATCATTTACCTTTCGTAGATTTAATTGACTATACTGATAAAAAATTTCACCAAAAAATTCAATCTGAGTCACAAAAGATATTTAAGAAAATTAATTGTTCTTTTATAAATTCTGAAAGCTTAAAAAAAGAATTTAATGCTCAGATTAGACACAAAATTTATAATATTATTTTTTTATATTACATAATTAAAAAAATTAATAAAAAAAAAATATAAAAAAAATATACGTTTCAGGATGGAATTTTTATAACAGTGTTGATCAAGAAAAAAATTATTTTCTCTCTGATATGATAAGTACTATTTGTAAAAATTTTGAAGTAATAAATATTGATAAGAATAAGAGCAAAAAAATTGACAATATAATCATAGAAAATTATAAAACTAAAATAAATAATCTAAATGGAAAAATAATTGTTTTAAACAATTTAGGTTATAATTTTAAAAGAATAATATTGTGGACAATATTTAAAAAATTTAAAATTTTAATTCCAACTTATAAGAAAGTAAATTTTTTTCAAAAGTTTATTAGAAGATTTTTTAATATTTATTTTTTAGAGATCACAAGAGTAAAAAGTATAAGGAAAAATTTTTTAAAAAGTTTACAAAAAGTAAGTTTTAAAAAAATAGATATAACAAAATGTGTTTATTTTCATCAAGATAAAATATATAGTTATTTTTTAAGTGAAGAAAATAAAGTTCAATCTATTGAGTCCATATTTAAAAAATTAAACTTAAGCTTAGTTATTTCCAACATTGCTAGAGGGATAGATGGAAGTTTACTGGAATTAGCAAGTAAGTTGAAAATAAATTCTTTATGTATATCTCACGGAACTATTTCCAGTTATTATAATAAATACGACAAAATTTATAAAGAAAGTATATCAGAGGCCGTTTTTTCAGACTCTTCTCGATTTAATGCATTGCAATCTAAAATTTCAAAAAATTTTGCAAAGGCTTTTAAAAAAAAAAAATTATATAAGAACTGGAAATTTAATATTTAATGAAAAATTTAATAGCAATGGAAAACATATCTTATACGCAGTAACAATGAAAGATTTCCATAATTTTCATCCTATTGGTGTGGAAACCTTTTATGAATATCTTGATAATTTAAATATCTTAAATGATTTAGCCAAGGATTTTGAATACGATATAATAGTCAAGCCTCATCCGTCTGAATTTGATGCTATACCATACTTAAAGAAAAAATATAAAAATCTAAAATTTACTAATATGAAAAATCGGAAACTTTTTAGTCAAATTAAAGTTGCAATTAATTTTTCATCTACAATGATTGAAGACTCCTTATACTCGAATATTCCTGTAATCTTATTAGACAGATGGAAAAGATACAAACATTGCGATGCGGAAACAAATATTTCAAAAAAAAATTCAGCTATTTACTATATTAATGACATAAAGAAATTAAAAAAGTGCTTAAGAACTATTTTTGAGAGTAATTCTATAAAATTTAGTAAGTATACATTTGATGGAAAAACTAATAAAAATTTTGATAATATTTTAACGAAGCTTGCTAATTAAATAAACATATACTATGAAAATTTTAATAACTGGAGGAAGTGGATTTCTAGGCTCTCATGTGGCTGATGAGTTAACAAAAAAGGGTCACATAGTTACAATTTTCGATATTAAAAAATCAAAGTGGATTAACAAAAAACAAAATTTTATCAAAGGAAATATTCGAGATCTTAAAAAACTAAGTTCTGCAATAAGGGGAAAAGATATAATTTATCACTTTGCTGCGTTAGCAGATTTAGATGAGGCAAAAAAAAAACCGGTAGAAACTATTGAAGTAAACGTTTTAGGAACTGCAAACTTACTTCACTTATCCAAAAAACATAAGATTAAAAAATTTATTTATGCAAGCACGATTTATGTAGTAAGTGAGGACGGGGGATTTTATCGAAGTAGCAAAAAAGCTTCAGAAGATTATATAGAGGAATTTCAAAAAACTTATGGTTTAAATTTTACGATTCTAAGATTTGGATCTTTGTACGGACCTAGAGCAGATAATAATAACGGGGTCAGAAAACTTATACAAAGAGCTATTAAAAATAAGAAATTAAGCTACGAAGGAAGTAAAAATGCGGTAAGAGAATATATTAATGTGAAAGATGCTGCTAAAATAAGTGCAGAAATTTTGAAAAAAAAATTTATTAATCAACATTTAATACTAACTGGTAGAAAAAAAATCAAAGTAAAATTTTTGCTAAGTAGTTTAGCAAAAATTTTAAAAATTAAAAAAAAAATCAGTTTTTATGATAAAGATTACACTGGCCACTATGTAAAAACACCTTACACGTATAAACCAAAAATGGGTAAAAAAGTATTCTCAAGTTCTCATAGAAATTTTTTAAGTGACTTAAAAAAACTCACGAAAGAACTTAAAAATTAATGTTTAAGTCTCATCTTGAAAAAATAAATAGGTCCACAAGTAGGTTTCACTATCGAAAAAAATCTCTTAGACTGGACAAAAATGAGAGAATTATTCCTTTCAACAAAAAAACTATTACAGATATAAAAAATTTAGTAACAAATAACATACTTCAGATTTATCCTGAAGATTTTGACAAAACTATTGCATTATTAGCTAAAAAAGAAAAAGTTAATAAACGCTTTATAAATTTAATTCCCGGAGCTGATAGTGGTTTAAAATACTTATTTGAAGTGCTGTCTAAAGAAAAAAAAATACTTTCAATACACCCAACTTATAAAATGGTGGAGGTATTTTCAGATGTTTATAAGCAATTTTTCAATAAAGTATTAGAATCACAAATTGATAAAAAATTTTTAAATAAGAAATATTATAAAAATACATCATTTTTATATATAGCAAACCCCAATCAACCAAGTGGCAATATTATTGATTACAGAAAAATATTGGAAATAATAAAATTTGCTAAGAAAAAAAAAAAATATTTAATAATTGACGAGGCATATATTGATTTTTCATCTCAAGTAAGTACTGCTAGCCTTGTTGAAAAACACGCAAATCTGATTGTCTTAAAATCTTTTTCTAAATCAATTGGAATTGCTGGTGCAAGGATTGGTTATTTAATCGCTAATGCCAAAATCAATAAAATGGTAGATGCTGTAAGGTCTGCAGGAGATATATCTCATTTTTCTCTAGTTATATTAGATTATTTTTTAAAAAAACCAAAAATCTGGAAAAAATATTTAAAAGATATAACCTCAAGTAAAAATTTTATTAGTGTTACTTGTAAAAAAAATAAATTTGACTTTAGAATGACTGAAGGAAATTTTTTTTATATTTTTTTCAAGAAATTAAATTATAAAAAAATACTTATTAAATTAAAAAGAAAAAAAGTTTTAGTGAAACCAACAATCATAACAAATAATGGTAACACAAAACTTAGTTTAAGAGTAACCATTGGATCAATAGCTCAAATGAAATTTTTTTTTAAAATAATCAAGTAGACATTATAGACTATGATTTGTGCATTATTAATAGGTAGAAAAAACAGTAAAGGTTTTCCAAAAAAAAATACTAAAAAAATTTTAGGAAAATATTTATGTGAATATTCTTTATCTGCAGCTAAAACATCTAAATTTGTAGAAAGAATCTATGTATCAACTGACTGTCCTATTATTAAAAATGTTAGTAAAAATAAATATAAAGCTATTTTACTTCATAGACCAAAAAAATTAGTAACTGATAAAGCGCTAGGCGAGGATGTTTTTAAAAATGGGTACAATCAAATTAAAGATCAATTAAAAAAAGAAAATAAAAAAATTTCAATTTTAATTTTATTATTTGCAAATGTTGCTACAATTGATTTTAAACTAATTGATAAAGGTATAAAAATTTTAAAAAAAAATAAACAATTTGATTCTGCTGTAAGCACCTCTGTTTATAATATGTGGAGTCCTTTACGAGCAAGAAAGTTAGATAAAGACGGATCTTTAAAGCCTTTTGTGCCTTTTAAAACATTTGGTAACCCAAAAACTCTTAATTGTGATAGAGATTCTCAAGGTGATGTTTATTATGCTGATATGGCAGTTTCAGTCGTAAGACCGAAGTGTTTAGATAATATTGAAAATGGATTATTACCTCAAAAATGGATGGGTAAAAGAATAGCACCAATATTTTCTGAAGCAGGATTTGATTTAGATTATAAATGGCAAGTCCCCCAAGCTGAGTATTGGATAAAGCATAATAGAAAAAAAAAATTTAATAAATGAAAACAACAACTTATAAAAAACACAATAGTTTTGCTTCTTTAGATGTGAAGATAGTAAATGAAGAAAAATTAATAATTGACAAAATAATCAAACTTAAAAATAATAGAATTGGTTTAGAAAATTTTTCAAAAAATTTTAACATAATATTAGATAAAGTTATTCGCGACTTAACAAACAACCCTAACAATCCAGAAGAAAAAAATATTTTTAAACTTGAAAAAAATGTTTTAGCAGAAATCTCTATAATGAAAGATCAAGATTGGTTAAAATATTTAGTTCATAGATATAGATATGAAATATACCCAAAGCTTAATATAATTGATGAGTTTCCACCTTGCTTACAAATAGAGCCTTCATCAATATGCAACTATAGATGTGTTTTTTGCTTTGAGACTGACAAAACTTTTACCAGCAAAAAAAATGGGCACATGGGTTCGATGTCATTAGACCTTTTTAAAAGAATTATAGATAATGTAGAGGGTAAAATCGAGTTCATTACATTAGCATCTAGAGGCGAGCCTCTTGTAAGTAAAAATATCAACGAAATGTTGAATTATACTAGGGATAAATTTTTAAATTTAAAACTTAACACCAATGCTTCAATGTTAGATGAAAAAAAATGTCACTCTATTTTATCTGGTGGTGTAAAAACAATTATTTTTTCAGCCGATGCTGCAGATGAAAAGTTGTACAGTAAATTAAGGGTTAATGGCAGTTTAAAAAAAGTGTTAGAAAATATTGAGAGATTTCAGAAAATTCGTGAAACGCAATATTCAAATGTAAAAATAATATCCAGAGTTTCAGGGGTAAGAATTAGCAAAGAACAAGAGTTTGAAAAAATGAAAAGTTTTTGGGGCAGTTTAGTGGATCAGGTGGCTTTTGTAGATTATAACCCTTGGGAAAACACTTATTTAAAAGAAGCAAACGATATTAAAACACCTTGCTCTGATTTATGGAGAAGAATGTTTATCTGGTGGGATGGTAAAGCAAACCCATGTGATACTGATTACAAATCTGTACTTTCTACAGGAAATTTTTCTGAAAAAAATATATCTGAATTATGGAATTCAAAAGCATATAATCAATTGAGAGATCAACATCTAAACAAATTAAGATCAAAAGTTAAGCCCTGCCAGTCTTGTACAGTCATTTAAATCTAAGCAAATCACATGATAGCCTATAAACAAATTGAAATTATTAATTTAGCCAAAAACTATTTAAAAAATTTAAAAAAAAATAAAATTGACACTTCTATAAGCTCCTTGTCTTGGCTTTTAAATATACCATGCACTTTAAGCTATATGGTGGTAAAAAATAATTTTTTAAAAAAAAAATTAATCTTTAAAGATTATCTTTTGTCTTTTAAATTTTTTTTAAATGTAGCTTATCTTCATAATTATCAAATATTAAATAATTTTGAAGATAAAACGAATTTAAAAAAAAAAATTATTACTTGGGGTAGTTTAGGAGATTTTAAAAAAAATGGCTCATTTCAAGATAGAGCATTTAGCATAAACTCTAAAAAATATAAGAATATATTATGGATAGTTATTTACGATGGCAAAAATATTCCCAAAAAAATTAATGACAATATTTTAATTTTTGGAAAAAAAGACAATAATTATAAATACAACATTTTTTATTTAATTAAAGTATTATTTAATTCAATTATTGAGTCAAATTTTTCCATAAATTTCTTCTTACATACAATGGCATTTAATACAGTATATGCATCAAAGTTTTTTAATGAAATTAATAGTAGAATTAATTTAAAAAGATTTAATTGCACAATTATGGCATATGAGGCACAACCTTTTCAAAATAATTTTTTTAAAAAAATTAAAAAAATAAATTCAAAGATTGAGACAATTGGTTACTTGCATTCTGCTCAACCGTTACCCTTGTATTATTTAAAAAGAGACGGCTCACCAGATAAATTGTTAACTCATAGTTCTGACCAAGCATATCATTTAAAAAAGTATTTATCTTGGTCTTCAAAAAGCATAAGTTTAATTAAATCTTTAAGATACAAAAATAGAGAGTTTAGGAAATTTTCAAATACAATAATTTTACCGTATGTTATTTCCAATCAAAATATTTTAATAAATCAATATAAAAATTTTTTAGAAGGTTCCAATCCAAAAAGTTTAAATAATTTTAAAATTAGACCTCATCCATTTGCTTTTAATATTAAGAAATCAAAAAAATTTGTTAGAGATATTGAGCAAATCAATGAAAAATTTAAAAGTAAATTTTCTAAAAATAAAAAAAATTTAACGATAGTATTTGGTGGTTCCTCAGCTGTGCTTTTAGCTCTAGAGTCAGGTTTGTCAGTGATTCACTTTTGTGAGGATGCTTTTTTAGAGTCGTACACAAATAAGCTTTGGCCATCGATTAAAATCAAGCAAATTAGCGATAATATGTTTATCTATAGTTTGATAAAATCTAACAAATGTATTAATTTTAGTAAAAATTCTAAAAAATTTAACCATTTATTAAAGTAAATATGTCTGAAAATTTAACCAAGCATCCAGTTTATATTCCAGATACTAAAAATACTGATTTTTCAGATTTTCGAGTTTTAATTCTTTATGCTAATTCACCAATGGATAATCTTTTTCCTGTTGGAATATCTTCAATAGGAGGAATGTTTAAAAGACATAATATCGATTATAATATTTTTGATACCACTTATTATCCTAATGACGGAAGATTGGGAGTAAATAAAAATAATGAAAAAAATAATAGAGATAAAGTTTTAACAGAAAGACTACAAGTTGCTGAGTTTGATTATAATCTTGTAGGTATAAAATATATAGAAACAGATGTATTTGATGACTTCAGAAAAAAGGTTTTAGAATATAAGCCATCATTAATTATGCTTTCTACTGTTGAACCAACCCATAAATTCGGTGTTCAACTTTTAAAAAAAGTCAGAGACTTAAATATTCCAAGTTTTGTAGGCGGATGTTTTGCAATTTTTTCACCAGAAATGACTATCGAAGATGAAAATGTTGATTATGTTTGTGTTGGAGAGGGAGAGTACTCTGCTATAGAGTTTTGCAAAACTTTAGCTAATAAAGGAGACTTGACAAAAGTTCCAGGCGTCTGGGCAAAAGATGACAAAGGAATTATAAAAAATCCCAAAGGTCCATTGGTAGAAATGAGTGATCTACCCATGTTAGACTTCAATCAGTTTGACGAAAAGAGAATTTATAGACCAATGTCAGGTAAATTGTGGAAAATGGCACCAATAGAGTTTTCTAGAGGATGTCCTTATAAATGCACATTTTGTTCAGCCCCAGTTTTTGAAGAGCAATTTAAAGATGTTGGAAGATGGTCTAGAGATAAACCAATATCACAAATAGAAAATGAAATGAAATATTATATAAAAGAATTAGGAATTGAATATTTTTATTTTGTTTCCGAAACCTTCCTTGCAATGCCAAAAAAAAGATTTGAAGCCTTTTGTGAAATGTATAAAAAAATTAAATTACCATTCTGGTTTAATACTCGTCCTGAAACAATTTCAGAAGAAAAAGTTAGAATGTTGGAGGAAATTAATTGTCATAGAATGAGCATAGGTATTGAGTCAGGAAATCAAAAATATGCTCAAACCATGTTAAAAAGAATGGCAACAAACGATAGAATAGAAAATGCTTGTAAAATTGTAGCAAGATCTTCTATAGAACTTTCTGTAAATAATGTAGTGGGTTTCCCAGATGAAACTAGAGCAATGATGTTTGACACGATTAATTTAAATAGAAAATTTACAGCCAATAGCCATAGTTGTGCTATTTTTCAACCATATAGAGGAACAACATTGCATAGTTACTGTGTTGAAAAAGGATATTTTGGTAAAGACGAGCTTGCGGAGGACTTAACATATGCTTCACCTTTAAAACAAAATCATATCACTCACGAAGAAATACAAGGTGTTGCAAAGTGCTTTGCTCTATACACTAAACTACCTCAAAACATGTTTGATTTTATTAAAATAGCAGAAAAAGAAGATACAAAGGGAAAAAAAATGTTTGAAGAATTGATGATAATTTACAAAAATGTTTATGCCACCAAAGCCGAGTCTGATGTAGGCGGTGGAACTCGTTACTTAGTAGCTAAAAAAAATGTAGAGAAAGATTTGATGTATCAAAAACTTAGATCAATATTAAACGAAAGTAATTAATATATGCCTAAAGGAATTAAAGTTTTATTTATATATCCTAATACTTATGGAATGAATATGCTGCCGCCAGCAATTGCATTGTTCTCAGCTATATTAAAAAAAGACGGTCATCAAACAAAAATTTTTGACACAACATATTATGCAACTGATCACGGAATTGATTCTGACGGTTCAAAAGAAGAGGGTTTAAATGTCGTTCCATATCAAAAAGAGATGGATAAAAAAGGATTGAGATTGAAAGATAGTAATTGGAAAGATGATCTACACAATTTAGTAGCAGATTATCAGCCAGACATTTTAATATTATCAGCAACAGAAGATATGTGGGAATTAGGCATGAGAATCCTTGAAGAAATAAGAGAATACAAAACTACAAAAAATGTGCCGGTTTTAGCTGGAGGAGTCTTTGCGACATTCGCCCCCGATATTTGCATGAAATATGATCTTGTAGACATGATATGTGTGGGTGAAGGAGAAGAGGCTTTAGCGGAAGTATGCAAAAGAGTAGCTGAAAAAAAAGATTTTTTAAATGTAACAAATTTATGGGTTAAGGAAAAAAATGGAAACATACAAAAAAACTCAATAACTAAACCAGTTGATATTAATAAAAATCCAATAATTGATACCTCATTATTTGATGAATCAAGGCTTTATAGGCCGATGGCTGGAAAAGTTTACAAAATGTATCCAATGGAAACCATAAGAGGATGTCCGTATACATGCAAATTTTGTAACTCACCTGATCAAATGAAGTTATATAAAAATTTAGGCCATAGTTTTTTTAGAAAGAAAAAAATAGATATCGTCTACAGGGAACTAAAGTATTTTAAAGAAGTACACAATGTAGAATATAATTACTTTTGGGCAGATACTTTTTTAGCAATGAATAAAACAGAACTTGATGCCTTTTGTGAAATGTACAAAGAAATCAAACTGCCATTTTGGATGCAAACAAGACCAGAAACTATTAACGATTATAATATAAGCAAATTAGCTGAAGTAGGTCTCCATAGAATTTCTTTTGGAGTAGAACATGGAAATGAGGAGTTTAGAGCAAAAATCTTAGATAGAAGATGGAAAAACAAGGATATTATAGAAAAATTAAAAATACCTCATAAATACGGAATAGCATTTAGTGTAAATAATATTACAGGATTTCCAACTGAAACAAAAAAGTTGGCTTATGATACAATAGAATTAAATAGACATATAGATGCCGATAACGCAAACATATATTCTTTCGTCCCCTTCCACGGAACCCCTTTAAGAAAATTATGTGAAGAGCTAGGTTTAATCAAACACGAGACTATTACAAAATGTTTAACAAATAAACCAATGTTGAATATGCCTCAATATCCGCCGCATGAAATAGAGGAAATAAAAAAATGCTTTTCTTTATATGTAAAATTTCCAAAATCAAGATGGAAAGATATTAAAAGAGCAGAAAAAAATGATACAGAAGGAAATAGAATTTATAAAGAGTTAAAGCAAGAATATCTTGAAATATATATGCCCAAACCTGATGCTGATCCTCATGGTGGAGCTGAAGACTTTAAAGATGTTGAAAATAAAGACATTCAATCTAAAGAAATTCCTAGTTATCAGGAGACTTTAGAGACTTCAAACTAATAAATTTTATTGTAAATTAATTAAATTTACATTACAAATTAGATATACTGAAACGCATGGTGGGAAATCAGTGTGAAATTCACTGGCTGTGCCTGCAACCGTAAAGTCGGAGCGCCACCCAGTAAA
>MDTC01038397.1_pt1 | contig 18162 bp, 12 predicted proteins | sample 811181 | NCBI WGS metagenome assembly MDTC01 (sample SAMN05326644, study PRJNA326480) | marine metagenome | isolation source: seawater | place: Pacific Ocean: North | collected 2011
GGTTTTGAATCGCTGAAAGACGACCCAAAACTGAAGCGGGTGGTTCCGATTTATGTAGCCCAACTATTGCACGAAACCGAGCAGTACGATCGCCTAATCGCATATGCTCCTGTGGTTTTCGCTGAAGATGTTGACCTCAGCAAGAGGCAGCGTGCTGACATCTCTCGCTTGGTAGGAGACGCCTTGTACCGCCGGCAAAGTTTCAACGAGGCGCTTCCCTACCTAGAGGCGGCCTACCACGCTACGAGAGGCATGGGGCGAACGCGGGACTTTGCGTACCAGATGGGGTACACATACTATCAGGCGCAGGAGCACCTCAAGGCATTGACTTGTTTTGCCCTTGTCGTTCGGGATTCGGATGAAATGGCGCAACTAGCACATTACCACACAGCGGCTTGCTACCTGGCACTCGAAGAAAAAGAGAAAGCGAAGTTGGCCTTTAAGAAGGCTTCAGATTTAAACCACGATGGTGGCATTCAAGAAGATGCTTTGTTTAGCTATGCTAAACTCGCATACGAACTGACCTTCAACCCGTTCGATGACGCAGTCGTTGCCATTGAGCGGTATTTGGAGCGTTACCCCAACTCACGCCGGAAAGACGAAGCTTACGGATTTTTACTCGAGGTCTACATGTCTTCCAAGGATTACGAACGGGCACTCGAAGCATTGGAACAAATTCAAACCAAGACTCCCGACGTGAAGAAGGCATACCAATTGGTCGCCTACAACCGAGGTGTCGAACTTTTCCGCGCGGCCTCCTACGCCGAATGCCACGCCTTTTTTGAAGCGGCACGGACTTATCCAATCGATGCCACCCTCGCTGCGGAGTCACATTTCTGGCAAGGCGAAGCCCATTATCTCCAGCGAGATTACACCGCCGCCACAGGTGCCTATGCGGCTTTTGAATCGGCACCCGGGGCTTTTAAAAGCAAGCATTACGCCAATGGTATGTACGCACGTGGCTACTCATTGTTTCAACGGGGGCTTTACCTGGACGCGTTGAGCGCGTTCCGAAGCTACCTCAAGACGACAGATAAATCAGCCTTACCCAAGAGGGTCGATGCCAAGCTTCGTGTGGCGGATTGCTACTACGCCAACAAAGAATTTGAACCGGCCGGACGTTACTATGGTGAAGTCATAGCGGAGAGCAAAAAAGACGAGGCCTACGCTCGGTTTCAGCGTGCGGAGTGTTTCGGCACCCTCAACCAGCCAGCAGCCCAAATCCAAGAATTGAAAGCCCTCGTCGCCACGGGAACTCAATCCACTTACCTGCCCGAGGCCCTTTATGCTCTTGGACGTGCCGAGATCGAGACAAATGACATTGAATCAGCAAGGACACATCTGATAGAATTGCGGTCCACATATCCAGAATCCCTCAAAAGCAAGAATGCATTGGTCGACTTGTGCCTCATCGCTATGAAGCAAAACCAACCGTCGGAAGTACTGGCCCTGTGGGACGAGATCCGAACGAGGTACGGAACAGATGCTATTGCTAGTGACGCTTACAATGTTGTGGAACCCGTTTTAATTGACCAAGGACTCCTAAACGATCTGCCTGCGGGTGTAGGGCTAAATACAGACGAAATCGAAGCGCGTTTATTCAATGCGGCCCGTGAGGCAGCCCTGGAACGGGATTGCGAAAAGGCCATCCGGCGTATAGGCGAATACATTGATGACTACACGAACGGTACGTTTTGGACGGAGGCCCATTTCTTCCTCGCCAACTGTGCCTACGATACCGGTGACCTCAACCAAGCACGGGAGGCCTTCGAAACCGTACTTCAAGCGCCTGTTAACGACTACACCGAGCCTTCAGCGCTGGGAGCGGCTACCATTGCTTGGAACGCACAGGACCTCGCTGGAGCAAAACAGCATTACACCACCTTGGAAGCCACATGCGTTTTGCAAGAGAATGCACTTGAAGCTCGAATTGGGCTAATGCGCTGTCATTATCTGTTGGACGAAAAGGAGGATGCTTTGTCTTACGCCAATTTAGTCATCGAGGACAGCAAGACACCCGTAGATATTGCAGCGACGGCGCGGTACTGGAGGGGCAAAATGAACTTTGAAGCTGGAGCGCACACCGATGCCTCTCCAGATCTGACCAAGGTTGCAGCACTTGGCGGCACGCGTGGAGCGGAAAGCCAATTCATGCTGTGCCAAATCGTCCACGCTAGTGGCGATTATGCCGCTACCGAACAGGCCCTGTTCGAGTTTATTCAGACATACGCCAACTACGATGTCTGGAAGCATCAGGCTTTTTTGCTTCTTGTCGATACCTACATCGCGCTGTCAGATTGGTTTCAGGCCCGAGCTACGGCTGAAAGCATCTTGGAATACGTTGAAGTGGAAAACATCCGGATGGCAGCGAGTCAAAAACTTGCCACCATTGATGAATTGGAACTGGCCGAACTGAATCCTCCAGCCTCCGACGACAGCACCGAAGCGAATATTTCCATTCCCACACAAAACGCTCCTGAGCAATGAAGACCTTGACCTTGATGTCTGCCGCGGTAGCGGCCTTAGGATACGCTGCACCCGCCTTTGCAGAAGCACCTCGAGATACCCTGGATTTAAACGTCACTTTCGTCGGCGACAGGGAGGTTCTCATGCGCGATGCACACAAAGAAATGCATTGGCCCGAGCCAGCTGCAATCCAACTCCAGAAGCCAGACTTCGCCTACACCGTACTGCCGAAACGCATTGACGTCCAGCCTACGTGGGAACGGGAAAAAGCGAAACGATTGAAGGTGGAGGACCCACTCCAGCGCCTTTACAAAGGATTTGTGGAGACGAGCATGGGAAACTACACGAGTCCCTTCTTACTCCTGAACTATGCCGATCTCCGTTCACGCGAACAAGCTTGGGGGATGGAATATGAGCATACCTCCACACGGGGTGGATTTTCATCTGAAAATAATGAGTTGAGTGACGAGGTTCCTCAGAACTTTAGCAGCAATGAGCTGGAGGGATGGTACAAACGCTTTTTCAAAAAAGAATACGTCAAGGTGAGTGGTCGTTACGATCGAAATGTCATCAGCTACTACGGTCGCATTGCTGACCTGAACGGACCAGACAACTCATTCTTCCCACTCGGCGACTCAAGCCGTTTCAGCGCCTTTCACATTCGCGCAGCCGTCGGTGACACGGAATCAGCCAAACGCCCGTGGAATCACCGCGTTGTAATCGATTACGGAAGGCTATGGAACGACCAGAATACCAAGGAGCACAACTTCGATGTGCATACCCAGTTGAAAGGGAAAATCGAGGATAACTCAGTTGAACTAGAGGCACACGCAAACATCGACCGTTTGGACCGCGCAGAAGAAGGTCTGATCCTACCCACAATGAAGCAGGCCATATTTGACCTTCATCCTGCCATTTACAAAGACTACAAATCACTCAAAACGAAACTTGGATTCGGCATGTGGGTCGACGCCCAAGGAAATCAGCCTTTCTTGTTTGTGCCAGAATTGGAAGCGTCGGTATCGCTGCTTCAAGACCTCTTCATTCCTTATGTTGCAGTAGGCGGAGGAGTCAATCAAAACCGCTTTGAAACCGCGCTTCAGTCGAATCCTTTCCTGCCCTCCCCGACCGATTCCACCTCAATGTGGAAAAACTCGTATGAATCCATCAACGCATTGGTCGGAATGCGAGGCTCAATTACATCGGCCTTCACGTTCGATCTAAGCGCATCACATCGCCGCGTGAACCAAGCACTCACATGGACTCCCTCAGACGTCTTTGGCACAGGAGCACGTTTCCATCCTTTCTACCAGGATCTTTCAATAACAACACTTCAAGCCAATGCCAACCTTGCTCTTGGAACTTCTACAACCCTCCAAGCTCAAATCCAACAGCACACCTACACGGTGCGCGACTCGGCGATCAGCGAACAAACCCCTTGGAACCTACCAAGGCTCGAAATCAACGTGCGCGCACGGCACAGTTTCAAGGAAAAGCTTATAGTGCAGACAGGTGTACGCGCTGTAACTGGGCGGCGCGGATTGCAGGCTGCTCCGATCAACGCCGGCGGAACGGACTTGATAGAGAGCAATGCCGAGGTCATCGGCTACGCCTATGATCTAGCCGACATCTTTGACTGGAACATTCGATTGGAATACCGCTACAACGCGCGTCTAGGAGCTTGTTTATCAGGCGAAAATCTCCTGAATAAGTCGAATCCAATTTTCTTCGGATACAACAGCCAAGGAACCCGGGTAACCTTCGGATTCAATTACGCTTTTTAGACGCGCATTACCGCTTGTGAGGAAATGGGGCTTTCCTGTGGAAAACTGCGTGTATTAACCATCGGAAACATCAGTATTTCCGGGTGTTTCATGCTATTTTTAAGGTCTATGCGCGCTGAGCGGGCTTGCACCAAATTGAACGAATAAACCATGGCGGACGAAAATCAAAAACCAACCCCAGGTACCCCTAAATACGACGCGTCAAACATCCAGGCCCTAGAGGGAATGGAACACGTGCGAATGCGTCCATCCATGTACATTGGCGATGTAAATGTTCGTGGCTTGCACCACCTAGTGTACGAGGTCGTAGATAACTCCATTGACGAAGCATTGGCCGGACACTGCGATACAATTCACGTCGCCATCACCGAGACCAACGGCATTCGTGTAGAAGATAATGGACGTGGTATTCCAGTAGGAATACACAAGAAAGAAGGCGTTTCTGCTCTTCAAGTTGTCATGACCAAAATCGGTGCTGGTGGCAAATTCGACAAAGACAGCTACAAGGTTTCGGGTGGACTACACGGTGTTGGTGTCTCATGCGTAAATGCCTTGTCAAGTCATTTGCGCGCTGAAGTGTACCGCGATGGCAAAATCCATGAGCAGGAATACAGCCAAGGTAAAGAGGCTTACGCTGTGCGCGAAATAGGCACTTCTGATAAGAACGGAACAACGGTTGAATTCCAACCCGATGAACAAATTTTTGAGACCCTAGTCTACTCCTATGATACGTTGGCTAACCGAATGCGCGAGCTAGCCTTCCTCAATCAAGGTTTGACCATCTCCTTGACGGACCGCCGGGAAAACGTTCAAGACGATGAGGGAAATGACCTTGGATTCCTGAGCGAGACCTTCCACTCCACCGAAGGACTGAAGGATTTCGTGAGCTACCTTGACTCCAATCGGGAGCCGCTTATCTCCGAAGTAATCCACGTGAGCGGTGAGCGCAATGGGGTGCCCGTCGAGGTGGCAATGACCTACAACACCTCGTTTGCTGAAAATTTATTCTCGTACGTCAATAACATTAACACCTACGAAGGAGGAACCCACCTTACTGGTTTCCGACGAGGCTTGACACTTACGTTGAAAAAGTATGCCGAATCCAGTGGCATGCTGGACAAGCTCAAGTTCGACATCAGCGCCGACGACTTCCGCGAAGGATTAACAGCCGTTGTTAGCGTCAAAGTGGCCGAACCACAGTTCCAAGGCCAAACAAAGACGAAACTTGGGAACGCTGAAGTATCTGCACCAGTCAGCCAAGCCGTTTCGGACATGCTGGAAGCATACCTCGAAGAACACCCCGGAGAAGCCAAGACCATAGTCAGCAAGGTTATCCTAGCCGCACAAGCGCGTCACGCCGCTCGCAAGGCCCGGGAAATGGTTCAGCGAAAAACCGTGATGAGCGGATCAGGATTGCCCGGTAAATTGGCCGATTGTGCCGAAAAGGACCCCGCGTTATGCGAGCTCTTCTTGGTGGAGGGTGATTCAGCAGGCGGTACCGAAAAACAAGGCCGAGACCGAAACAACCAAGCCATTATGCCGCTGCGCGGGAAAATCTTGAACGTGGAAAAGGCGATGCACCACAAAATCTTCGAGAACGAAGAGATCAAGAACATCTACACAGCCCTGGGCGTCTCACTGGGTACGGAAGAAGACGAACGGGCTTTGAATATGACCAAGCTCCGTTACCATAAAGTCGTCATCATGTGTGACGCAGACGTGGACGGAAGTCATATCGAAACGTTAATCCTGACCTTCTTTTTCCGTCACATGAAAGAGCTCATTGAGAGCGGCTACGTGTACATCGCGACGCCGCCACTTTATTTGGTCAAGAAAGGGTCGCGCCAAGTTTACGCCTGGAACGACGACGAAAGGGATCGATTAATTGAGCAATTCAAGGGCGCTTCCGGAAGCGATTCAGGCATCGGCGTGCAGCGCTACAAGGGCCTCGGTGAAATGAACGCAGAGCAGTTGTGGGACACCACCCTGAACCCAGAGAACCGCACTTTGCGCCAGGTAACGATTGAAAATGCAGCGGCGTGCGATCACGTATTCTCCATGCTGATGGGCGATGAGGTTCCACCGCGTCGTGCCTTCATCGAAGAAAACGCCAAATACGCCAACATCGACATCTAAGGCTCGATGTGACCACGCATGACCTGGCTTAACAAAACCGTTTGGATTACAGGAGCGAGCAGCGGCATCGGCCGGGCCGCAGCTAACCAATGGGCAGAACTCGGCGCCAATGTCATTTTATCCTCGCGAAAAGAAGCCGCTCTCCAAGAAGTTTCAAACCAATGGTCCGAGTCTCAGCAATCGCAGTCGCTGATCTTACCACTGGACTTATCCCAATCGGATCAATTGGCGGGTAAAGTCGCAGAGGCACTCCAATGGGCCGGAACCATCGACGTTATGGTTCACTGTGGTGGCATCAGTCAACGGTCGACCGTTCTCGAAACCGATTTATCGGTTGACCGGCGCGTGATGGAAGTTGACTACTTCGGTACACTTGCATTGACTAAAGCATTGCTCCCCCACTTCGTGGAGCGTAAATCCGGACAATTTGTGGTGGTTACGAGCCTAATGGGATTGTTTTCGTCTCCGATGCGTTCAGGCTACTGTGGCGCGAAGCACGCCTTGCATGGTTTTTTTGAATCCCTTCGTGCGGAACATCACAACGATGGCATCGGAGTAACCATGGTGTGCCCAGGATTTATCCACACGAACATTTCCATGAATGCCGTAGTTGGCGACGGCAGTCAACAGGGCACCATGGACGCCAAAACCGGAGCCGGTCTTACGCCCGAAGCTTGCGCTATTCGCATGGTACGAGCAGTCGAACGTCGCAAGTCCGAAGTACTTATCGGACGATTCGAAATTGTAGGAGCCTACCTCAAGCGCTTTGCTCCAGAGCTGATGCGGCGCATTGTCCGCAAAGCGGCAGTCACGTGAAACTCAGTACATAGGTTGATTCCAGACTTTAAGTTGTTCATCCGCCGTGACACCGCTTAACACCTCAACCGTAATTCCGTCCGAGAGTCCCAACTCCACGTCACGTCGCTCGTACAAATTTTCATCCACACGTGCTTCCACGAAGGTCGCTCCTTTCTCGTACTGCACGAGCATCTCCGGTATGACCAGAACCCCCCTGCGCTCGTCGAGAACTACATTCGCATTGGCCGAGTAGCCTGCGCGTAGGAACTGACCTTCCTGCAATTGCACTGCAGCTTTGATTTCAAATTGAATGGCTCCTGCTTCTTCAATGCCTTTGGGGCTGATGTATTCCAGCGTCGCGGGAATGACCAAGCCCTCTATGGCGCCCACCGTCAACTCAATAGCCATGCCCACGGATAACTTTTCCACTTCGGATTCATCAATCTTCCCAATGAAAACAAGGTCATGCATGTCGGCGACTGCTGCAATTGTAGTACCCTCGTTGAAGTTGTTTGCCTCAATAACGCTATTCCCTTTTTTGACCGGTACATCTAGCACCATGCCGTCAATGGTGGAAGTAATAAGTGTATTGGAGGTTCGTCCGCTTCGCTCAGCGACACCGTCTTGGATGATGCGCAAGTTATCTTCTGCGGCGTAGAACTCCTCCTGGGCCTGCTTCCGAGCCAGTTCAAAGCGTTGGAAGTCCGCGGCAGCGATGATGCCATCCGCCAGCAACAGGCGGTTGCGCTCTGCGTTGGTTTCAGCATCTTCTAAGCTGATGCGTGCGCGTTCGAGTCGCGTTTCCGCACTGCTGAGCGCCCCCATATCCGGCACCACCATCCCCTCTGCGAGCACATCACCTGATCGGACCTCCTCGCCCGCCTCCACTTGCACCCGACGAACGATTCCAGAAATCTGCGGCTTAATCAGGATTTCCTGACGCGGCTGAATGGATCCCGCGGCGACGGTTTTAATCACGATGTCACCGGTGCGAGCAGTTTCCGTCCGGTACGTCGCTTCCTCCTGCTGCTCCTGTTCGTAGAGGTGATTCAGCGTATAAGCAGCGCCAGCCAACACCAATACGATGAAGGCAATGAGGGTATACAGGCGTCCTTTTTTCATGGTTATTCGGTTCGAATCGCTTCAACAGGGCGAATGGAGACGGCCCGGAATGCCGGAAGGATTCCAGCAAAGCCTCCCATTACCACCATCGTGAGCAAAGATTGCAATACAATTTCAATGGATACTTCAGGGTTACGGAAACTTCCACCTTGCATATCGGGCATGCCTTCAAGCAGTGCATTAACGCCTTCGATAGTAGCCACACCTAGAATGGCGCCAATCAACCCAAAGAGCGTCGTCAACAATAAGGTCTCTCCCATTATCTGCCGGACCACAACGCCAGGCGTTGCGCCAAGAGCCCGTCGAATTCCGAGTTCATTCGTGCGCTCGCGAACTGTGATGAGCATAATGTTCATGATACCGATGATACCTGCTAACAAGGCCAATCCACCGAACACAAAACTCACCCAGCGGATGGCGCCGAAGACCGATTGAATTTCCTCGAATTCGTGGGCAACGGTCCAATGTCCGAAAGCTCGATTGTCCTCGGGATGGATGGACAATCGGGCTTTCAGAACAGACATGATTTCCGCAGCAGCAGAGTCCGCATGCACCTCTTCATTGAAAAGCAGGCACAACCAACCGACGTCATCTCCTTGGTGAAAAGCTTGGTTGAAGGCTGTAAATGGAATCCGGATGCTCTGTAAATCCTCATCAGCATCTTCGCCAGAGCGCATCGAAGTGAATACCCCTACCACCGTAAAATTGACCCCATTGATCCGGATGGATTCACCGATAGGCTCTTCTTGCTTGGTGAAAAGGATGTCGCGAACCCGTTTACCAATCACGGCAATCTTCCGCTTGTCTTCGATATCTCGAACATTGATGTGACGGCCTTCTTTCAATGGCCGGGCCTCAATCAACTGCTGTTCAGGGAACTCACCATAAACGGTGAAGGCACCCGTCTTGATACCACGCGTGACATTGTTCGATCCGCGCCAGCCACCAAGTTGATTCTGCGGAGCTGCCACCTCTAGTACCTGGCTGTTTGCTGTCAGGTATTCGACATCTCCAATTTTCAAGTCGATGGGCCGGCCGCGCTGAAACCCCTTGTAAGGCATGCTCGTGCTTTGAGTCCACATGAACATGCTATTCTTGGCCATGTCACCAAGATCTTGGGAGACGCCGTTTTGCAAACCATTGGCCGAACCGATGGTTATGATGATCATGAACAGTCCCCAGCCTACGCCCAATCCACTCAAGGCCGTCCGCAAAGGCTTTTGTATTAACACTTGAATCAGCTCTGTGAAGCCATCCCAATCCGGACGCCACATGCGGGGTTGTCGTTTCAAATCACTCATCGCGTAAGGCTTCAACAGGACGAATAGATACAGCGCGAAGTGCAGGGCCGATTGCACTGATAACGCCGACAAAAATCAAGACGCCAAGTGCCAATAGCGCCGACCGAAAATCCACGCGGGGATTGCTGAAGAAGTCGTGTTCTACAAACGGCGCAATGCCCTGAAGCAGCCACGTCCCTGCCAACAGCCCAATACAGCCAGAAATCAGCATCAAGAAAACCGCTTCTTGAACGATTTGAGCGACTATACTCCCACTTGTCGCACCTAGTGCCTTTCGCACACCGATTTCTTTGGTTCGTTCGCGCACCACGATGGCCATGATGTTTGCCACGCCCATGGCGCCGGCGAGCAGGGTCATCATGCCAACAAACCACACGAACAGGCGAATGCCGCCAAAAATCTGCTCATATGTCTCTGCTTCTTCGTTGCGATTCATAACCCACACACCCTCTGCATCATCGGGATGTACAACAAGCAAATTCTTCAACCAAGTAGTTAACGATGTCGTCCTGGCACGTGTTTCTCTTATCGTCGCATCACCAGTTCCGATGGAGACACGGCTTACAACATCACTGTTCGAAAAGAGCTTTTGCGCTGTCGAAAAAGGGATGTAAACACTCCTGTTTTCCCAACGCGAGCCAGTTTGATTAAAGACACCTACGACCACAAATTGAATGCCGCGCACGTTAACAAATGCACCGACTGCTTGATCCGGTGTCGTTCCTTTTGGAAAAAGATCTTCCAAAATCTGACCGCCAATAACAGCCGATTTCCGATTCTGGTCTACGTCACGATTATTGACGAAACGGCCTGACGTAAGATGAACTTGACCGATTTCACATTGATCAGGATCTACCCCACGCAAGCCGTACGAACCTTGTTCGTTACCATACCTGACTGTTGAACCCCATCGAAACACAAAACGACTAAAAGATGGAACACTATCCAGTTCACTTTGAATGGCCTGTACCTCGTCATTGTGAAGCTCAATGCTGCGATTAGGCTTACGTCCTCTATATGCTAATTGCGCATTACCGGTTTCAACGCGTATAAAATTGACAGCGTCGTCCCCAAACGTTTGCTTCACACCGCTCTCCAGCCCAGCACCCAGTCCCTGCATGACAACCAATATGAAGATGCCGAGTGCGATGCTCAAACCGGTGAGCCCTGTGCGCAGCGGATTGCTAAGCACAGTGTGAAAAATCTCAAGCCACGTATCCCGATCTACCATGCCTCAGTTCATTGCTCCTTCGATGCGACCATCCTTCAAGCGAATGATGCGGTCGCATTGGTTTGCAATTTCGATTTCGTGTGTCACCACCACAATGGTGATCCCCTCGTTGTTGATTTCCTTGAGCAAGGCCATGACCTCATCCGAAGTAACGGAATCCAGTGCACCCGTCGGTTCGTCTGCTAGAATCACGCTAGGATTTGCGATAAGCGCGCGGGCAATGGCCACACGTTGCTTCTGTCCACCGCTCATTTGATTAGGCAAGTGCTCGGCCCAATCAGCCAGACCCACTTTTGTTAAGAAGGCTAATGCGCGCGCTTGGCGTTCCTTGCGCGGCACCCCTTGGTAGTAAAGAGGAAGAGCAACGTTCTCCAACGCCGTCTTGTAGCTGATTAAATTGAAACTCTGGAAAACAAACCCCAGAAAGTCGCTCCGGTAGCGGGCCGCGGCCTTTTCAGAGAGGCCGTGCATGTTCTCGCCGTTAAGGGTGTACGAGCCTTCGTCAAAATCATCCAACAAACCCAACACATTTAGCAAGGTCGATTTACCAGAGCCGCTTGAGCCCATGATGGCTACCAGCTCACCCTTCTTGATGATGCAGTCAATGCCCTTGAGTACGGTCAGCGACTGGCTGCCCGTCTCATAAGCCTTCCGAATGGACTTCAATTCTATCACGCTAGCAAGATAACCCGTGCTCAATCGCTGTGTTCGGCATCGCCTGACAATTCGCGTGAAAACATCCAATCACGTGCAGCCAAAAGATGAGGTTGCATGTAAGTGTCCGCTTCAACGAAGGACACAACCCGTCGCAACGAACGCTGCAAACCTGCTAGCGCTGGCGCCATTCCCTCGGAACTTCGGAGGTCACAAGCTTGGGCAGCTGTGATGCATTCGATGGCCAGCACTTGTTCCACATTGTCCAATATTTTCCAAAGTTTCAGCGCTGCATTTGCTCCCATGCTGACGTGGTCCTCCTGGCCATTGCTGCTATCGATGGTGTCGACCACATTCGGTGCGCAAAGCTGCTTGTTTTGAGAAACCAATGAAGCAGCGGTGTATTGGGGAATCATGAATCCACTATTGAGGCCAGGGTTGGCAACCAAAAAAGGGGGCAATCCCTGTTTGCCGGACAACAACTTATACGTTCGTCGTTCCGAGATGCTCCCCCATTCGTGTGCCGCCAAGGCCATGGCTTCCAATTGAAGAGCCAATGGTTGGCCATGGAAGTTACCTCCGGACAACACCTTGTCCTCATCAGGGAAGATAAGTGGGTTATCCGTCACAGCATTCAACTCATTCTCCAACACCGCTCGGGCAAAGGACAGGGAATTGCGGCTTGCCCCGTGCACTTGGGGGGTGCAACGGAACGAATACGGATCTTGTACCTGCGCGCGGGGTTGTGCTTGCCATTGGCTTCCTTTTAGCCAATCCGTAACGTTTTGAGCCACCAATTCAGCATTGGCTTGGTTGCGCACTTGGTGGATGGAAGGGTCAAAAGGCTCAATCCGACCATGCCAAGCCTCAAGAGACCAGGCGCACAGAGCATCGGCCCAATCCGCAATGCGCTCAAGACGTTCCATTGCCATGACGCCGTATCCGAGCATAAGCTGGGTTCCATTTATCAATGCGAGGCCTTCTTTGGCTCCTAAAACCAGTGGTTGCCAACCTTTAGCCGCGAGTACCTCACTGGACGGAACAGGCGTTCCCTCCACCCAAACTTCACCCTCCCCAATCAAGGGCAAAACCATGTGACTCAAAGGCGCCAAGTCACCGCTAGCTCCAAGGGAACCCTGCGAGGGAACCACCGGAAACAAATGGGCATTCCAATGCTTCACGAGGCGTTGCACCGTTTCAAGCCTCACGCCACTGTGCCCCTTGCCCAGCGACTTGATTTTCAGCAAAACCATGGCGCGGACTATTTCCTCGGGAACTTCCTCACCGACTCCACAGGCGTGCGAAACCAGTAGGTTACGTTGCAGCTGGCTCAGTGCTTCGGCATCTACGCGGGCAGACGCCAAATCACCAAACCCCGTATTTACGCCGTAAATAACAGCACCACCGTCCGAGTTCAATTTGGCTTCCAAATAGTCCCGGCAGTGTTCAATTGCATGTTGCATGTCCGATGACAAAGACAATTTGGGCATTCCTTTAACCGCATTCCATACGGTATCAACACCCCAGAGGCCGTTGGTAAGTTCCATTCCTTTCACACTTCGAATATAGTGTCTCCGCCTCCGTTGGCTAAACCCTATATTCGAGGGGTAAAATTCGATGTTCACAAAGCCATCCATAAAGCGGAATATGAAAGTATTGAAACGTTGCGTGTTTTGGATGGCATTTGCATTTTTCATCCTAGCTCCTATGCTCGGGCAAAAACGTCTTAACGCCCAAACCGCAGAAGCAGATGAACTCCCAATTTCCATTCAATGGGAATCTACGACGGCAGCCAACGGGTGTCAATTCGTTCACATTGCTTCCGATGCATACGCCTCCTCAGCACTTGTGCTGGAGTGGACGTTTAAGCCCTTCCTCGAAGTCGAACGTGCAGGCATTGGAGAAGCGTGGGCACGCGTGTTATCAGCTCAGTGGCAATCCGACACCATAGGAACGGGGCTTCAATTTTCTTGGAATGTCACCCCTGAGGGATTTGAAGGATATGGCGATGCGGCGACAGTTTCGGAATGGGGAGCACTGATGCTAAATGGCTTACGCACCTCACCCGCCTCGAATTGGCCGCGGGTCCGCGACGCTTGGGTGGCGAGCTGGGATTCGGCCTATCACGACCCCAGCACCATAGCAGCACGTGTCCTTCAAACCGAGATGTTCACGCGGCGTCATCCCTATGGGGAACAGGAATTTCCGGCTACGTTAGCTGCCATTTCCGAGGCTGATGTGCAACATCATGCGGCGGCGTATTGGCACCCGAACAATGGACGGTTGGTCCTCGCTGGGCCTTCCGATCAAGAAAGTATACCACTCAAATGGATGGACATTGTATCCGATTGGCCTGCTCGCGAATTGAAAAATCCAGCCCTTCCTGTTCCCAGTAAACCCCGCCAAAATGAAGCATTCATCGTGGAAAGTGACCAGGATAATGTGTATGCCGCTGCAGGTCAATTGATGCGGTTGAAACCCGATCACCCAGATGTGCTGCCATTACTCATCTTGTCAGAGCACCTCGCTGCAGCCACCTCTGATTCATTGGCAGTGGTAGTTGACCCGCTGATAAGCAGCATTCAATTCACCACCAATGGAACAGCCGCCTCCACGATCGCCTCCATTGTTGCGCTGCAAGCAGCGATGGCAGATGCCACCCAATCACCACCGAATACTGAAGCGCTGACAGCTTGGAAGCGTAAAGCTGAAGTACAGACCCAAACGAACCTGCAATCTCCGATTGCTGCCGCTCGGTTGTTCATTCAACGACCTGATTGGTTTCAAGCTGCAGCAGATACAGAATGGGAAGCATTCACGGCATCCGTTCAGCCCAGTGATATACAGCGCGTAGCGATTAATTACCTCCGGCCCAACAACTTACAAATTGCGGCAGTAGGCCTCCGAGATTCGGCGCGAGCCGTCGCGGAAGCATTTGCAATGCCGCAACATCTAGAGTGGTACACCATAAATGCAGAACCAAAAAGTCCTTTTGGCCCAGCCCCAGACGGACTAACAGCTTCGGAGGTCATACAATCGCACTACAACGCCTGTGGCGGGGAGAGCGCATTTGAAAGCCTCAATTCTTGCCGAAGGACAGGGACCATGGAGGCCGGTGGGGGGCTGGTCATGAACGTTGAGTCAGAAGAAATTTATGGCACTGGACACCGCACTTCGATTTCCATTGATGGACAGGTGATGATGGAACAAATCGTTCAGCCCGGAAAAGGCCTTTCAATCAAGCTCGGCAAAGGACAAGCCATGTCCACGGACGAGTATGAGCGCTACGAACCGGGGTTATACGCAGCAGAATTGCTATCGTTGACGCCACGAGAACTCACCGCCAATTTGGTCGGAAGTAACCAACGTCTCGAAAGCCAAGAATGGGTAGTGAACTTAAACCGGGATAGCGCGCTCGTCCAACGGCTCTTCTTTGACGCGGAAACCCACCTTCTCATTCGCCGCGAAGAATATCGATCGGGGCCGACAGGACCTTCGGAAATTTTCGTTGAGTACACTGAATACAAGGCGTTCGAAGGGCTGCTGTATGCAACAAAAATCATTCGTCAGACCAACAATCAACGCATGGTGACCATATTTGAGGACGTGCAGCCGAATGCGCGCGTCAATAAAAATCAATTTGAATGGGAATGAACGAGCCACCATTGGTCAACATTGAAAAAGGGGGCATCACCATTGACGAACACGTCCTCCTGCAGGGAATCAATCTGACCATCAGCGCTGGAGAACTTGTCTACTTAATTGGCAAAACAGGTTCTGGTAAGAGTTCACTTTTAAAATGCTTGTACGGTGAATTGAGCCTTTCAACGGGCTCAGGCAAAGTCTGCGGGCACGACCTCAGAGGCATTACCCGCAAAAACGTACATACCCTTCGAAGAAACCTCGGTATTGTTTTCCAGGATTTTGCTTTGCTCCCGGACCGAACAGCCTTTGAAAATCTAGATTTTGTCCTCGGCGCCACCGGTTGGAGCAAAGGCAATGCAAGAGAGAATAGAATCAAAGAATGCCTCGATGCAGTTGGTCTCGGGACAAAAGGCTACAAAATGCCCCATGCCCTTTCAGGAGGAGAACAACAAAGGCTGGCCATTGCGCGCGCACTGCTCAATGATCCCCCTTTGATTGTAGCTGACGAACCCACAGGTAATCTCGATCCCGAAACCACAACTGGCATCCTTCAACTTCTGCACGAACTGGTGCGAAAAGATCGCACGGTGATTATGGCTACCCACGACCACAATGCGATTGAAATGTATCCGGGTCGCGTCTTACGCTGCGAAGGAGGGTACATTGAAGAAATAACAATTATGTCGAGCTAAACCCACCACCTGTGGCCCCTTTTCTCATTAGCGCAGTCATACCGACCAAATCCAACCTCGACGGGTTGAGAACAACAATCGAGGCCTTGTGGGCTATCGATTCGCATCGCATTGAAATCATCGTGGTTGACGGGGGCGGATGCGATGCAACCAAAGCATGGTTACTGGCCAATCAGGAGCGCATTCACCACATCCGATCCGCAGCAGACGGCGGCGTATATCCGGCCATGAACTATGGCAAGCAATGCGCATCGGGTGCCTGGGTGTGGTTCGCTGGGGCCGGTGACCTCCCTGAACCTTCGACCTGGAATGCATTTTTGGCGGAACCAGTGCTCTTGGATACCGAATGTTCCCTGCATGTTTTTGGTGTAGAGCTGGGAGACGACCGCGAAGGCGGGGTTCCGGCCCGCTACCCCGCTCGTTGGGATAGCAGCATGCTATGGCGCAATACCACCCATCACCAAGGCCTCTTGTATCGCCGGAGCCTTATTCAGTCCCATACGTTTGATCCGTCATTTCGAGTGCTGGCGGATTACGCTCTGCACCTCGCCCTTTGGGCAGAAGGCATTGACGTTTCCAAGCACGATAAAACATGGGCACACGTGACGTCGGGCGGCCTCTCACGCAAATTCCACATGGGCTTGTACCGTGAAGAATGGCAACTGAAAAAAAACGTGTTGACGGGATGGATCAAATGGGTGCAGCCCCTTTGGCTATCAGGAAAATACCTCGCCAAACGAATTTTAAGTCGTTAGGAATTCGCTTGCGCCTGCTTCAAGGCTTGGGTAATTTGCTGCTCCTCTTCCCCCCAATGCAAAGCCGCAGCCGCCTCAGAACACAGTACTTTCCAATGAGAGGACGGATACGCTAGAACAGCATCCACGGCCTCAGCAATGGCGGCTGGCGTGAAATCCTTCACCACCCATCCGATCTTCCATTCGTCAACAACGTTAATGACCTCTGGCATTGGGCTCGCCACCACAGGAGTGCCCGCATGGATGTAATCAAATAATTTATTGGGCAAACTCATAATATAGTTGCCGTGAACACCTTGGTCCAGGCTCAATCCCACGTCGGCCGAAGCCGTAAGTCCACACAACTCATCAAACGGCATCTTCGGCAAAACAACCAATCGGCCCTCGAATTGATCCTCCTGGGTTCGGGCCCACTCCCATTCTTCTCCTGCACCCACAATCACGAGGTACCATGCCACTTGAGTGCGCAAGGCATGGACCGCTTGCACGACTCCACGGTCCTTGTCCAAATACGCTCCTTGTAAAATAAGAAGCGGCGCATGGGTTGGAATGCCGAGTCGTTTCTTCCAATCGATCGACGTACGGACAGGCTTGACTCGCTTACGCGGCATGTTTCGCACGACCAGCGGACGTCCGCCCCTCGCCCGGGGATAGCGCTCGAAGTAGGCGTCGGCGATGCCTTCGTTGACCGTGATTACTGCAGCGAGACGTGGAAATATGGAGCGCTCCAATTGCAACCACACTCCTCGTTGGAAAGGGCGACCCGTTAAGCCCGCGGCTTCGGTGAAATACTCATGGCTATCGTATACCAGCGGTAAATCTTTCACGCGGGCAGCGATGAAAGCGGGCAAAAGCGTATCCAAATCATTGGCCCAAACAGCCTCCACTTGGACCTTAAAAAGCGCTCTTAACATGGCGACTTGAAGAAAGGCGTAGAAGCCGAAACCACGTTGAAATGGGAGCCGCAGTCGGCGGGCCAGAAAGGGAACTTCCAGTGGCCTTGATTCCTTCATCTCCCGTCCTATTAAGATCGGTTCCCACCCTTCAGTTTCCAGCGTAGCACAGGTTTTCAGCACCCGTTGGTCGTGATTCAAATCATTGGAAACTAAGACGGCTATGCGCTTTGCCATGCGAACAGTCAGGCATTCATTGACTCTTGAACGCGCCTGAGCACTTTTTTGGTGTACTCCGGGAAATCTGCTCCCATCATCCAACCAAAATACCCTGGGTTTTCAGTCAAAACATCGACTACACGCTTGCCCTTATGTTGGCCGAAATTGAAACACACTGCATCATCTGCACCAATCACGAAACGACCTGCCGGATCGGCAAAGGGCTGTCGCTGGCAGAAGGTGCCCAGTTCGTCCATATCTCGAGGCACAGGACCCACAGTCTCCTCGTCGGATACGTCGACCACGGTATCCTCGTATTTTTCCAATTGGGCCAAGAGGACTTCCAATGTCGCTTCCGTATCGGGCAATGCCTCGTGTGCACCTTGGATGGTTTTGCCGCAATAGAACTTGTAAGCCGCACGCAGTGTTCGTTGCTCCATCTTGTGGAAGATGTTCTGCACATCAA
>MDTC01256130.1_pt1 | contig 18160 bp, 13 predicted proteins | sample 811181 | NCBI WGS metagenome assembly MDTC01 (sample SAMN05326644, study PRJNA326480) | marine metagenome | isolation source: seawater | place: Pacific Ocean: North | collected 2011
ATGCGGATTGAATCGCGCCATGAATTCACCCCAGACTCGGGCGGTCGCTGACCGTCTTCAAAAACTTCAAGCTGCACGTCATCTCGCGCCAGCACATCAGAGCTCGAACCAAGGCTTCTTTGAGCATGTGGTCCACCGTCCGGTGTACTGCCTAAAACCAGATTGTCGAATACATCCATGGTCGCGCGAATTCTGAGGGCATCTGAGATGTGCACTGTCGGCTGGTATCTCAGTCTCATGTTGGCACTCGACTGAGACTCACCTTCGCGTCGAATCCGCTGATCGGTCTGGGTCAAGGGCGGCATGAACGGTGAACTTTGACGAGCGGCATTCGTTCTATAGGTATCCAAGTCGAAATTATAGAATAGCTGCGTTCTAAAGCGGAATGTGCCGTGCTGTTCGATCCAGGGATAGCCGATGTTTGAAACAGGGCCCAGCGCAGCATTCCAATTGGCTTTCAAATCGTGTCCTGGGGCCGTTGCCCGAGTCTGTTTCGAACTGGCCGCTTGACCCCAACTCAAATCGTTTCCGAAAGAGAGCTTACTCGTCTTCTTTTTTGCAGGTGCTTTTCTTTTTTTCGCAGCGCTTTTATCCGCTGGGGCCTCTGCGGCCTTTGCGGCTGCTTCTCCGGCCTTCTTGGCTGCGTCGAGTTGCCCGTCATCCTCAGCATTTGCAAGTGAAGGAATGCAAATAAGGACGATGGAAAATGCCAATATTAGTCGATTCACCGCACTAGACTCCCGGCCATTTAATTCGGTTGTTCGCTGTGGCTAGAAATGTGGCCTAGCTCAACGTTAATAGGCTCAGCTAACACGCGGCCGACGTAGCGTCAATCCATGCGGTGCTCGAATTACGGCAAACTGCTTTTTATAGACTACGCCTGGTCCAATTAAGTGTGTAATTGACCCGCTTGCCTGCTCACAAGTATGCTTGTCATATGAAGAGCCTCTACCCAGTCTTATGCCTGTTTTTTTGGATGGCCATTCCTATGCAATCGGAGGCCCGCACCCGCAAGGGAATCTTGGTCGTCAAGTCCGTTACAAAGGGGGCCGATGTCTTCGTCAATGGTCGAAAAATTGGGCGGACACCACTGAGAAAAAGAGTGTACCTGAAACCGGGTACCCACACCTTACGGGTCAGTAAGTTAGGCTTTGCCGATTACCTGGACTCCATCAAGATTCGCCGAGGCCGAAAGACTGTTGTCGAGCCCGAACTATTCGAACTCAATGGAATCCTTCAAATTGACAGTACGCCCGCTAATGCGCAAGTGGTCATCAATGGCCGCATGTTTGGCCATACGCCCTTGCAAGAAGCACTGGCACCGGGAGGTTATGCACTTGAGGTGCGGTTGCCTGACCATCAGACTTTTAAGAAAAATGTCGAAATAGAAGCCGGACAAGAGGTGACCCTAGCCCCAATGCTCCTGTACGAAGCGCCGATGGTCGAGACTCAGCAGGAGCCTTGGTACCGCAACAAATGGGTTTGGATTGGCGCGGCATCGGTGATCGTCACCACCAGCATCATAACAGCCGTCGCATTAACAGCTGATGACACCGCCGATGCCGGCTATCCCACAATTAGGATTGAGACCACGCAATGAGGGCCAAACATCGGGCTTTAATCAGTGTGTGCGTTGGTATACTGGTCGGTTTGTTTGGCGCGATTTGGCTCCAATCTAAAGGCGTTTTAACCTGGCCCTGTGAATCGGTTTTGATCGGTTTGGGCGCTGGTGTTGGTGGGCGAGTCGGCCGTGCATTTGGCACCCCAAACCAGGTTCGAATTGTGGTGTTTGCAAGCTTGGCAGGCTTCTGCTGCTTGCACTATGTTGACGTCTACCTTGGTCGAGATGGTCCTTGGCCTTTGCTTGATATGACCACGGCGCATATCCAAGAGATCGTCATCAGTTTCCTCGTCTTTCTACTCGGCCTCATTTTGGGTATTCGGACTTGGCTGGGTGGAGATATTGCGTCGACCCTCGATGAGTACAGTCGCCTTGATATCGAATGAAACACGCTTAGGCTCGATGGCGGTGTGGGCGTGTCCGACACGCCATGGCATCTAACGGATGTTGAGTTGACATTCTCCGCTGAAAATACGCTTGACCTCATGAGCGAACTCGTCGCTGGGCCTGACTCGAGCCGTACTCGCAAGGGTCACAAAGGCGGCCCCTTCAGTTGGTGCCGTTTGGACCCGAAGGTTTAACTGGCAATTCCCCTGGAAAACCGGGTTTGACACAATGGTGGCCAGTCTGTCTAAAGCCTGTTCAGACAACTGGTCAGATCGAACCTGAAGTTCAACGCCCTTTGAGCGTGTGGCCCGAACTTCTTGGAGCGAAATGACATCTGGCTCATCTGTTGTCGGTGCAGCCCCCTTCCGACGTCGGCCAGAACCAAGCCGCACCGATATCTTGGTCCGATCTTCATCACGATCGATTCTCAATGCACCCTTGACTAGAATGGGCTCATCCGATGTGAGCAGGTCTTCGTAGCGATCAAAGTCTTGCCCCATCGCAATCACTTCGGTACTGCCCGTAAGGTCCTCGAATTGGATGATGGCCATTCGACCATCGCCCTTCTTGAAAGGGACGACACGGATGGATGTTTGAACGCCGCCCAAAACAACACGGTCATGATTTTTGTGATTGCCCAGCGAATCGATGGTGGTTGATGCATAGCGCGAAATCAGATGGGAAAATCGGTCGAGTGGATGGCCGGAGATATAGAACCCAAGTGTTGATTTTTCATTGGCCAAGAAAATTTGTTCTGCCCACTCTTCGACTCGCATTACGGCTGGCGGCAGCGTGTCATTTTGATGGGACTCATCGGCGGCACCGAGCATGCCGAATAGATTGGCTTGCCCAGACGCCAAATCGCGCTGTGTGGATTGCGCGCGTTCAATGGCGGAGTCTACGGCCGCCATCAATCGGGCGCGTGGTTGGCTCAAAGAATCGAACGCACCCGACTTGACCAAAGCCTCCATGGTTTTCTTGTTGATCCGCTTCAGATCGACGCGCTCGCAAAAGTCAAAAAGGGATTCGAATTTGCCCCCCTCTTCTCGGGCTTCAACGATGGCCTCAACCGATGCGGCACCGACGCCTTTAATCCCACCCATACCAAAAAGCAGTTTACCGTCCAGCGCATCAAAATCGACACCGGATAAGTTAACGCAGGGCGCGAGAACGTCGATGCTAATTTTTCTCGCACTGCGAATCCCCTTGGCCACTTTATCTGCATTGTCTCGGTCATTGGTCAGCACAGCCGCCATAAATTCCACTTTATGATGTGCTTTCAGATAGCCCGTTTGATAGGTCAGGAGAGCATATGCGGCGGAATGGGATTTGTTGAAGCCATATTGTGCAAACTTTTCCATCAGATCGAAAATTTCGTCTGCTTTTGACCGATGGATGTCTTTTACGCCTGCCCCTTTCGCAAACTCTTCTCGCTGAGCGGCCATGACCTCGGCTTTTTTCTTACCCATCGCACGACGCAGCAGGTCTGCTGCGCCCAAAGTAAAGCCAGCCAGCACCTGCGCAATCTGCATGACCTGTTCCTGGTAGACAATAACCCCATAGGTATCGATCAGGATCTCTTTTAAGTCGGCGTGCGGGTACGCGATCTTTTGGCGGCCGTGCTTTCGCGCAATAAAATCATCCAGCATGCCCGAGTTCAAAGGACCCGGTCGATAGAGCGCAACGGCGGCGACAATGTCTTCAAATTTATCTGGCTTGAGCTTTTTTAAGAGTTCTTGAAAGCCACTTGATTCCAGCTGGAACACACCTTCGGTATCACCACGGCTAATCAGCTTGTACACGCCCGGATCTTCGAGTGTCTCCTTGGATAAATCTAGGCGATCTTCAGCTTTTCGGCCTCGATTAACCAAGCGCACGGCGTCCTCAATGACCGTGAGTGTCTTCAAACCGAGGAAGTCGAATTTGACCAGCCCGGCTTCTTCGACCTCATCTTTTGCGAATTGGGTGACAATCTCTCCCGCGGCGCCTCGAAAAATAGGACAATATTTCCAAAGGGGGTCGTCACCAATGACAACACCCGCTGCATGCATTCCCGTCGATTTATAGAGACCTTCGAGACTCCGCGCGATGTCGATGAGGTCGCGAATGCGGTCATCATCAGTATACATTTGCCTGAGTCGTGGCTCCTGTTCTAGAGCTTGGTCGAGGGTGATCCCGAGAATTTCTGGGACGAGCTTACTCAGACGATCACGATCTCCGAATGAGAACCCCAATACGCGGCCGACATCCTTGATCACGCCCCGCGCCTTCAGGCCGCCAAAAGTCGCGATTTGACCAACATTATTGGAGCCATACTTTTGGGTGACGTAATCGATCACTTCGCCTCGGCGATTCATACAAAAATCGATATCGAAGTCGGGCATCGAGACCCGTTCGGGATTTAAAAAACGTTCGAATAAAAGCCCATATGGAATCGGGTCTAAATCGGTTATTTCAAGGGCATAGGCGACCAGAGAACCGGCTCCAGAGCCACGTCCCGGTCCGACGGGGATACCCTGGCGCTTGGCCCATTGAATGAAGTCCATAACGATCAGGAAATAGCCTGGGAAACCCATGGATTCGATGATGCCAAGCTCTTCATCGAGCCGTGCCTCATAGACGGATTTATCGATGCTTTTACCCAGGGCTTCGAACTCTGCGTATCGTCGATTAAGTCCGTCTTTCGACATGGCCACCAAGTAGGATTCGATGGAGTGTTCCTCGGGCACTTCGTAGGTGGGCAGATAAATCTCACCGAGGGTCAGCTCAACCTCGCACATTTCAGCAATTTTTGCCGAGTTACTCACGGCCACATGAAAGTCTGTGCCCAATTGCTCTGCGATGGTCTCGCCTGGTTTGAACCAGTAGCTGTCGACGTCGAATCGTGGTCTATACGGATCATCAAGAGTGCGACCCGCGCCAATGCACATGAGCACCTCATGGGTACGGGCATCATTCCGATCGAGATACATACAGCGATTGGCCGCGGCCAATTGAACATGCCCCTCTGAAGACAGGCGTTTGAACCCCTCATTGACCTTGTTCTGGTCGTCGGTCGCGCCTGGGATCACTTCGAGAAAGAAGCGGTCGGATCCGAAGATGTCGCTGTGTTTGACCAACCAGTGTCTCGCATCATCCATGCGGCCTTCAAGAACGCAGCGTGCGATCACATTATCCGTACAGCCCGACAGGGCGATGATGTCGTCCGAATATTTTTCTAAAAGTTCGAAATCCGCATGAGGGATGCCGTCATGAAGACCCTCCAACCACGCCATGCTGATTAACTCCCGGAGGTTCTCATAGCCTCGGTTCGTCTGAGCCAGCAGTACGAGCTTCGACTTTTGCTCGGGTTTGTCCCTCCGTGAGTTGAGGCTGATGACCAGTTCAGTCCCGAGAATGGGCTTTAAACCCGCGCGCTTGGCTTTTTTGAAGAATTCAACGGCACCGAACATATTGCCTGTGTCGGTCATAGCGACAGAGGTCATGCCCATTTCTTTGGCGCGAGTAATCAGGTCGTCTATGCGGATCGCGCCGCGCAGCAGGCTATACTTAGTGTGGACATGCAGATGGGCAAATTGATGCACGGGTCTCCTGGTCGGATAGCTGAAGTCGTTGACGAATCTCTTTTAGGGTTTGGTGTGTGTCAGGCTGACGTACAGCAGCTGCTGGGTCCTAAGACCTGCTTTAATCGCCGTTGACGCGCTCCCTCAACTCTTTGCCCGTCTTGAAAAAAGGCGCTTTTTTCGCGGCCACGCTGACTTCATCTCCGGTTTTGGGGTTTCGTCCAACGTAGGCTTTATAACTTCGAACCTCGAAAGACCCAAACCCCCGAATCTCAACCCGATCACCGTCCACAAGCGCATGCGTCATCGTGTCGAATATCGTATTCACGATGGCTTCAGCACGCTTTAGATTCATGTCGCGACTGTGCGCGATGTTTTCAATTAGTTCACCCTTGGTCATTCTAACTACCCCCTCACGTTTTGGCAGCAACCACGTTCCACCATGATGGAGCGATTTGATGTACATGGCAAGACGGGGTTACGACATAATTGCATTTTTTTTCCTTAGAATAGCGTTCTTTTTAAGTGGGGACTGCGGATTTGAAGGTGGTTTTAAGCGTGTATAGTTGGGCCAAATCTATTCACTTTCTACTGTTGAGACTGACCTTATGCACCTTCGGCGGGATCCGTTACGGGTCATTTGAAAAAACGAGATTTCGCGGATCGTGTTGATTCCAAATCCATAAAAAAAAATGAGATAATTTAAAGTTTGCCGCCAAAGGGCCACCGACTCGCCTTGGACGCCGTTACGGCCTCGGCGGCTTGGTAGGCTGTCAGACACGCGCCTTCGATACCGAGACCTGGCATCATTGACTCACCGATCAAGAGTGTATTTTTCAATGGGCTTCTGAGCGCCGACGAGCAAAATCCAAACGTATCGAGTTGAGCTGGACCCGACCATGGAGACTCAATTGCTTCACTGCGTGCAATATTGGTTGCAGGAACCAGTTGTTCGATAGGTAGCGAGCCTGTGTCGACACTCAGAAGAGCAACGGTGCCGTCTTGTGGACGTGCTAAAACCGGGGCGTGTCCAAGCCTTGGAATCCATCCACATGGATCCAAGAAGGGTTGAGGGCGCTCATAGGCCGGTATCGCGACTCGATTAAGGGTGGCTGTTTCCACGGCCCCAATCACCTCTCCCGCCAACATGTTGAGGGTATTCATACCGCCACTGACGATGACTGCATCGCCGCCGAATACAGCCCCATCAGTCGTTTGAATCGACTTAATTCGTTTACGACGGATGTCAAATTGATCAGCAATACGATGCTCTTCTATAGTCCCACCGCTCGTCAGTAGCTTTTGGGCTAGCAGGTCTTCAAGACCGCGTCGTCCATCGCGAATGCGTGGAATTCCGAAGCACAGGTGCCAAAGGCTCCGAATGGCTGCAGGGGTCATATAATCAGGTCCGCCGTCGAGTCGTCCACTGACAGCCAGCAAGGCTTTCACAAAGTCGGAGATAATCTGATTTTCTGACCAAGAGCGCGTTTGACCAACCAGATCATCTAAGCCGGACTCTTCCGCCAGTCTCTGCAGTCCGCGAGTCGCACGAAAACCGTCCGCAGAGAAATCGAGCTCTCCGTCCAGCATGCTGTCCATTTTTGGACCGAAACGCTCGATGAATGAAAACAACTCCAAAAGCGGGTCTTGCTCATCAGGAAATACCTCCCCCAGGATCTGGGCGCGTTTTCGAGCATCAGGCGGAAAGGCAAACCGTCGGTCGCTCAGGGCGATATTGACGGCCGTTGGTGGACCAAAAATTCGAGTCCTAACGTCGTGGACGAGGCCCATTTCATCGAGCAGTGGATGGAGCAAAGGCGTCGTTTCAAGGCCAAAAACTGGGAGGTCTGGTTCAGGACTAAACCCAACGTCCAAGACCCGAACTCTCAATCGACGCTTCGCAAGCAGGGTTGCTGCCATAAGTCCGGCAACAGTGCGCCCCACAATTAAGACGTCGTAGTGTTCCGAGATAGCCACTCGACCATTCCTTTCATGACGTGTCCCACGCAAGCTAACCGGAATCGCGTCGAAATGAAATGGTGGAAAGTGAAGGGGGACGATCTTCCAGACTTGCAATCACATTCGTTGCCAAGTACGCCTACGAAGATGAAGATAGATGCACTCATTCCCGCACTGAACGAAGAAACGAACATCGGCTATGTTCTCGATGGGTTAAAGGCCCGTGGAATCAGGCGCATTGTCGTCGCTGATAACGGCAGCACAGATGGCACGGCCGCCGTGGCAACCAAACATGGAGCCATCGTCGTGACGGAAGCGCGAAAAGGGTACGGCGCTGCGTGCCTCGCCGGACTGAACTACCTGCGGACCGAGGCCCCCGACATTCTTGTTTTCCTAGATGGCGACGGCGCCGATGATCCCAATGACTTTGACGCCTTAGTGAAACCGGTTGTAGACGATCAAGCGGATTTGGTCATCGGGTCTCGCACGCGCGGCGACGTCGAACCCGGAGCTCTGACACCAGTACAGCACTTTGGTAACCGATTATCATGTGTCCTCATCCAGGTTTTGTTCGGCGTCAAATTCAGTGATTTAGGCCCTTTCAGAGCCATACGGTGGTCTGCCCTCGAGCGGCTAGATATGGCAGATCGCGACTTCGGCTGGACTGTTGAAATGCAAGCCAAAGCGGCGAAGAGGGGCTTACGTTGTTTGGAAATACCCGTTCGCTGTAAACGCCGGTTTTCTGGCAAGAGCAAGGTGTCGGGTACCTTGAATGGGTCGGTTAGAGCGGGCGTGAAAATTCTGTACACAATCGGTCGAGAGGCCCTCATTCGCTCATGACTAAGACCCTCGCCATCTTCGCAAAATCACCTCAACCCGGGCGGGTTAAAACCCGTTTGAGGCTGCCGCCGAGTCAAGCAGCAGCCCTCCACGGTGCATTTGTACGTGATGTCGTCGAACGTCATCAGTCCAAAACATATGATACCGTTCTCTATCGAGCAGACGAACCCGATCATGAATTTTGGTCTAGCCTTGACGTGCCCTTACGCGACCAAGTCGTGGGCAATCTTGGCCAGCGCATGGCTCAGTGCGTCCAAGAGCTCTTGAATTCACAAGATTCGGTTGTCATCATCGGCACCGACAGTCCCAATTTGCCGACGGAGCGCATCACGCAGGCTTTTGCTGCATTGGAGACGCATGACGCGGTCTTAGGGCCTGCGTGTGATGGCGGGTATTACCTCATCGGTATGCGCCGTTTCTGCGCCGACTTGTTCCCCGTTGATATGCCTTGGGGGGGCTCGACTGTGTTGACGCAGACTTTGGCGGTCTTAAACGAATCCAAGATCCACTATCAGTTGCTCGACTTCTGGTATGACGTCGATCGGCCGGAAGACCTCGCCTTACTGTGCGCGCATCAGAGTTATTTAGACGGCGTGAAAATTCGGCCGGCCAGTCACACGGTCCAGTGCATCAAGGCACTTGGGCTTTGGCCATGACGACTGCATATAGCCGCTTCCTTGAGACACTGTATAGTCTGACCCGCTTCGGTGAGAAGATGTCGTTGGATGGGCCACACGCACTCCATGAAGCGTTAGGTCGGCCGCTCGAGAACTACCCCTCGATTCTGGTCGGTGGAACCAATGGCAAAGGCAGCACGTGCGCTTTCTTGGAGCGCGTGATCCGCGACTGCGGACTCAAGACGGGCTTATTTACATCCCCCCATCTCAATTCGTTCACGGAGCGAATTCGAATCGATGGGCGACCTATCCATTCAGATTGGTTGGTCGCGGAGTCTGAAAAAGTTCTTGAGTGGGCTCACGGGCATGGCAACTCTTTTTTTGAGGCGGCTTGGGCATTGGCGACGCGGGCCTTTGCCGATGCACAGGTAGACATAGCCATTTGGGAGGTCGGCCTAGGCGGGCGCTTGGACGCGACCAATGTCGCCGACCCGGTCGTCAGTTGCATCACCAGCATCGGTCTAGATCATACCCAAATCCTTGGTTCGACTCTTGACGCGATCGCCCGAGAAAAAAGTGCGATTTTTAGGTCTGATCGTCCTGGGCTTTCGGGGGCGACGGGCGCTGGCCATGTGGCCTTGGAAACTGTGGCGAAGGGTCGATTTCGTCAGGTCGCGCCATTGGACTCTGACGTGATGGTTTCCCTGCCCGGCGAGCATCAAAGACGCAACGCCAGTTTGGCTCTTGCCGTCGCCAAAGAATTGGGATTACGACCATCCACTGCGTCATTGGCTGCGGTGAGTTGGCCCGGGCGATGCGAGTTGATAGACCCTTTTATTTTGGATTCCGCACATAATCCTCACGCTATGCTGGCACTGGCCGATTGGATCACCGGTGAGGGGCTGCAGGGTCTTCCCGTTATTTTCGGAGCGATGGAGGGTAAAGACCATCCATCGATGGCGTCCATCATTGAGTCTTTTTCCGACTCTATAACTCTGGTTACACCAGACTCCCCCCGGCGGATTCCCGCCGGTGATCTGAAACCAGCTTTCAGTAGGCCTGTCCATGTCGTCGATGATGTTCAGGCTGCTCTTTCAATGCACCGTGACAAGCCCCAGACCTTAGTCTGTGGTTCTAGCTTTCTCATCGCCGAAGTCCGAGCCTATTTGTTGAGTCTTGAATATCCGGAGTGCGGACTTCGCACTCAAGCTCGATAATTCTGTGTTCATCGGTAAAAACCATGCACTTTGCCCTTGGCTTATCATTGCGGCAATGCTTTGCTAGCCCTGTACAAAGAGCGTGCGAAACTGACCGACGCGTTTAAATCGAGGAAAGTATCGACAAACGCTAAAACCGATTACACTGATGAGTATGAAACTGAGCTTGTCATAGTAGACCAAATCAATGACACAACTGATCACCATCACAGAACCGCGAACCACCACGTTCTCACTGAACCGGGACCAGCGGCGCGTTCGCAAGCGTGAACCCGGACCACGGCCACCCTGGTTGACTGTTCGCTATAGTCGAAACCGCACCTTTTCAGCGGTCGAAGATACAAAAACTGGTTTGGGATTAGTCACTGTTTGCGAAGAAGCCATGTGTCCCAATATCGATGAGTGCTGGAGTGCCGGAACGGCGACCTTTATGCTCATGGGAGACATTTGTACTCGTCGGTGTGGTTTTTGTGCCGTCCAAAAGGGTATGCCGCGGCCACTCGATGGGGATGAACCTCGGAAAATTGCGGAGGCCATCGCGACGATGGGTGTCCAGCATGCGGTCATCACCAGTGTCAATCGCGATGAATTACCCGATGGGGGCGCAGCGCATATTGCCGCGACCGTCGACGCCATACGCGAGCTGGTTCCTGCAACGACAATCGAGCTGCTTATCCCAGACCATCTAGGCCAACGAGACGCCATCGAACACATCCTCGATTCAGGCCCAGATATTGTGGCTCACAACATGGAAACTGTCGCGCGCTTGTATCGTCGAGTTCGCCCGCAAGCACAGTATCAACGCAGCCTCGACGTACTCAATTGGATCGGCCAGCGGGATGGGATCATCTCAAAGACCGGGTTGATGATGGGCTTGGGTGAGACCAACTCTGAGGTTTTTGATGTGATGCAAGACCTGAGGGCTGTGGACTGTGAGATTTTCACAGTGGGCCAATATCTTTCACCGACGACGCGCCATCTTCCAGTGGAACGCTGGGTGACACCTGACACCTTTGATGAAATAGCTGAACTTGGCCGCCAACTGGGGTTTTCTCATGTTGAGTCAGGGCCCTTGGTTCGTTCAAGTTACATGGCGCACAGGGCGATTGAACATTGAGATTTAATGCACGACCTTTGGCTGATTGCCGAAATGACAAGATACCGTCCGGAAACCAACCGGCTTCAGATGGGAACCAGCGTGTGTTCTCTCGACGTAATAATGGGTATGCGGGGACCAATAAATGAGTGACATACTGCCTGAGTTTTTAGGCCAGAATCTGGAATTTGTAGAGACCTTGTACATGCAGTTCGTCGAGGACCCAGACTCCGTGCCGGCTGAATGGAAAGAATACTTTGAACGGTGGACCGATCACGGTGAGCTTGCACAGGGCCTCTATGCCCGAGAGGCGCGCGATAACAGTGTATTCCGCCCCAGTTCGATAGAGACGAATACGGCTGGTCAGACGATGCAGTCGGCCATTATGCAGGAGCGTTTGGACCGACTCGTGCGTGCATACAGGGTCCGCGGTCACATGGTCGCCAAGCTTGACCCACTCGGCTTCCCAAGGGCCGGTCACCCCGAGCTAGAGCCCAGTTACTACGGTTTCACGGAAGCTGACTTAGACCAGGAGTTTTCAGCGGCCAATTTGTCTGGGCCACCGGTCTTAAGCCTCCGCAAAATCCTCGAGCGTTTGCGAACAACATACTGCGGTAAGCTCGGCTTGCAATTCATGCACATCGATGACCTTCGCACAAAAAACTGGCTGCAGACCTACGCAGAATCCTCGTTAAACAAGGTGTCGATGACCCGTGACACGCAACTCCAGGTCCTCAGTAAATTGACCGATGCAGAGTTGTTTGAGCAGTTCATTCACAAGAAGTTTCTCGGTGCGAAGAGGTTCTCTCTTGAGGGAGGGGAGACGCTGATCCCGTTGGTCGATCTGGCCCTTGATGCGGCCGCGCTCGATGGGATAGGTGAAGCGGTCATTGGTATGGCTCACCGGGGCCGTCTGAACATTTTAGCCAACGTCATGGGCAAACCCGCAGCTCAGATTTTTTACGAGTTCAACGACGTCGATGGCACCCGGCATCTCGGGCGAGGCGACGTGAAATACCACTTGGGCTTTAGCTCCGATCACGAAACCAGCTCGGGCAAAATGATCCATTTGTCATTGTGTTTTAATCCCAGCCATCTTGAGTTTGTGGGACCCGTCCTGGTAGGTCGAGTTCGCGCAAAGCAGGACCGGGTTTTAGACAAGAACCGTACGAAGGTGTTGCCTATTCTGATACATGGTGACGCTGCGTTTGCCGGGCAAGGCGTCGTGGCTGAAACGCTCAATATGAGTGAGCTGCCTGGGTATGGTGTTGGTGGCACACTCCACATTATTGTCAATAATCAGATCGGATTTACAACATCTCCGGAGTACTCACGTTCGAGTCCGTATCCATCTGATGTCGCGAAGTTGCTGCAAATACCAATTATTCATGTCAATGGGGAAGACCCCGAGGCGGTCACTCAGGCGATTAAATTGGCGATGGAATTCCGCCGAGAATTTCAGAAAGACGTTGTCATCGACCTTTGGTGCTACAGACTTTACGGGCATAATGAAGGCGACGATCCAGCGTTCACCCAGCCGGTTTTATACTCTGCCATCAGACGTCGAAAAACAGTTCGTGAAGCCTACCTGGACAATCTGTTGAAGTTAGGGTCTGTGTCCAAGGAAGACGCCAAAGAAATCGTAGATACGAGCCTTGCGAGTTTGAATGTTGCTCTAAAAGAGGCCGCCTCCGACGACTTTGTCTATCGTGAAGACAAGAACCGTGGGTTGTGGGCAGCGTATACGGGTGGCTCCATGAGAGACTTGCCCGAAGCGCTCACTGGAGTGGCCAAAAGTCGGCTCAAGAAACTGTTACTGGCCCAGACTAAAGTGCCAACTGATTTCACAGCACATTCGAAGATTAACCGTTTATTTGGCATCCGAGAGCAGATGGCTAAAGGCAAACGGCCCTTGGACTGGGGGGCTGCTGAGGCGTTGGCTTTTGCATCGTTGCTCGCAGATGGAACGGGCATTCGATTGAGTGGACAAGATAGCGGTCGAGGTACTTTTAGTCATCGTCATTCAGTTCTCAGCGACTTCGAAGACGGCACTGTATATATCCCCCTCAATAACTTAGGCGTTGACCAGGCTTCATTCGAGGTCATCGATAGTCCATTGTCAGAGGCCGCGGTATTGGGTTTTGAGTTCGGGTATAGTCTCGACATGCCAGAGAGTCTGGTCATTTGGGAAGCGCAGTTCGGCGATTTCGCCAACGGGGCGCAAGTGATCATCGACCAATTTATTGCCAGTTCCGAAGAAAAATGGGCGCGGTTAAGCGGCCTGGTCTTGATGCTACCCCACGGATTCGAAGGCCAAGGACCGGAGCATTCGAGCGCTCGACTAGAGCGGTTTTTGGGTTTGTGTGCCGACGACAATATGGTCGTGTGTAATCTCACAACGCCAGCGCAGCTGTTTCATTGCCTACGCCGACACGTGATTAGAGATGTCCGCAAGCCGCTTATCATTATGTCGCCCAAGAGTTTGTTGCGACATCCGAAGGCGACATCGTCATTGGATGAATTGTCCAGCGAGCCATTTAAAGTTCTCATACTAGACCCGGCCGATCCGAATCCAGACGCGGTTGAGCGTGTGATTCTATGTTCAGGCAAAATTTACTACGAGTTGGCTGCCGAGAGAGACGCACGGGGGCTTGAGAACGTCGCCATTCATCGATTGGAGCAGATCTATCCATTGAGAGACGAAACATGGGTGGATCTGATGAAGCCCTATCGAGAAGGGACCGAGGTCACTTGGGTCCAAGAAGAACCCAAGAATATGGGGGCTTGGCCGCATCTAAGGTTGAGGTTCGGTGAATCTATATGTAATGGACAATTTCCATTTGCCGCCGTGACAAGGCCCAGCAGCGCGAGTCCGGCGACGGGCTCTGCAGCCAGCCATAAAATTGAGCAAGCATTGGTCATCGACCAAGCTTTCGATGTCCAAAAAACCCAGGCCGCCAAGAAGCGTGCCGCTAAGGGAGAGAAGTAAATGAGTGTGAATCTCAAAGTTCCGTCCATCGGAGAATCAATTTCTGAAGTCATCGTTGGTGACTGGTTCAAAGGCGAGGGGGACTGGGTACGCGTTGATGAAAATGTCTTGGTCATCGAGAGCGACAAAGCCAATCTTGAGGTGCCATCTCCCGTTGAGGGCAAGATCGTTAAAGTACTCAAAGCGCCTGGTGACACGGCACAGGTTGGTGAAACCGTAGCCGAAATCGAAGAAGGTGAAATCCCGGCTGGCGTGGAGCCGGCTGATGCTGACGTGGGCGAGGCGGTTGCAAGCGTAGCCCCAGTCGATGCGCCACCTCCTGCGGCCGCTCCCGTCGAAGCGGCGCAATCAGCGCCGGTCGAAACACCCGCAGCCCAGCCTGTGCAGCCGTCTGCAAAGGCCACGGGTATCATGCCCGCGGCAGCTCGCTTATTGGCAGAGACCGGTATGAGTTCAGCCGGCATTGTCGGTACGGGTCGCGGTGGACGCATCTTGAAAGAGGACGTTCAGCGACACATCGACAGCAACGGACGGACGACGAGAGCTGTTCCAGCCACATCGCCACAGCGGTCGCCGCAGACACATGTGGAGCCTGTTGCGGGCGGTCGAGTTGAACGTCGTGTTCGAATGACACCTTTGCGAAAGACAGTGGCCAGGCGGTTGGTGGAAGCGCAGCAGAATGCGGCTTTGCTGACGACGTTTAACGAAATCGATATGTCTCAAGTCATGAAACTACGAAAGGTGCATCAACCGGACTTCGTCGAGCGTCATGGCGTGAAGTTGGGTTTCATGTCCTTCTTCATCAAAGCGGCTGTTGATGCGTTGAAAGCCTTCCCTGCAATTAATGCCGTCATCGATGGTGACGAAATTGTATATCGAGAATTTTACGATATTGGGGTGGCTGTTGGCGGCGGTAAAGGCCTGGTTGTTCCAGTTTTGCGAAATGCTGACCAAATGGGCTTTGCCGGTATCGAACACGCCATTCGCGACTTTGGCCTGCGGGCGCGCGACAATAAAATAAAGCTGGATGAACTCATGGGAGGCACCTTCAGTATCTCCAATGGAGGCGTTTACGGCTCGCTCTTATCAACGCCCATCGTCAATCCGCCCCAAAGTGGAATCTTGGGGATGCACGGCATTCAGGACCGTCCGATCGTTGTTGATGGTGAGATTGTTGTTCGGCCAATGATGTACGTTGCGTTGACTTATGATCATCGCATTGTCGATGGCCGTGAGGCTGTTAGCTTTTTGTTACGCTTGAAGAATTGCATTGAAAATCCAATCCGCTTGGCGCTTGAGGTTTAAGTAAAATGAGTGATTCGAAATATGACCTGGTGGTTATCGGTTCGGGCCCTGGTGGATATGTGGCCGCCATTCGTGCTGCACAACTCGGATTAAAAGTGGCGTGTATCGAGAAAGAGCCAAAACTTGGTGGGACGTGTCTGCGTGTTGGCTGTATCCCGAGCAAAGCGCTTCTGCAATCGTCCGAGAAATATCATGATGCCAAAGAGAGTTTTGCACAGCACGGCATTGTCGGCGACCTGAGCTTCGATCTCGAGAAAATGATGGCCCGTAAAGACAAGGTTGTCTCTGGGCTCACTGACGGTGTGGCACATCTCTTCCGGAAGAATAATGTAACCCGTTATTCGGGCCACGGCCGCATTCTGAACACCACATCAGTGGTTGTCGAAAAAGGCCGCCGACAACAGGTTTTAGAAACTAAAGATATTCTGATCGCAACCGGCAGCAAAGTGGCGCAGCTGCGTGGCGTCGAATTCGACGGAGACCGCATCGGTGATAGCACCACCGCTCTCAGTTATCCTGACGTACCCAAGCACTTAGTGATCATCGGAGCGGGTGTCATCGGTTTAGAGTTGGGGTCTGTTTGGGCCCGACTCGGTGCTCGTGTCACGGTTCTTGAGTATCAAGACCGAATCTTGGCAGGTATGGATGAGGAGCTTGCGTCCAGTGCGATGACCGTCTTCAAGAAGCAGGGACTCAATTTCAAGTTGGGTGTCAAAGTCACTGGCGCTCGGGTGACCAAGAACAAATGCACCGTTGAGATTGAAGGCGCTAAGCCTGTGACCTGTGATCGTGTTCTTGTTGCGGTCGGTCGGGTCCCTAACACGGATAACCTTGGCCTAGAGACCGTTGGCATAGAGCTGGACCAACGCGGCCGAGTCCCCGTCGATGCCAGCTTTCAGACAAAGGCACCGCACGTATTTGCGATCGGAGACGTCATCGCTGGTCCAATGCTAGCCCACAAGGCGGAGGAAGAAGGCATCGCATGTGTCGAACAGATTGTGACGGGTCACGGTCACCTGAACTACGATGCGGTTCCGGGCATCGTCTATACCCATCCCGAGATCGCAAGCGTCGGTAAAACAGAAGACGAACTGAAAGACGCGGGTATCCAATACAAGAAGGGCAAGTTTCCGTTTATGGCCAACGGCCGGGCTCGAGCCATGGGCGAGACTGACGGATTCGTCAAGGTCTTAGCCGAGGTTGGTACAGACCGTATTCTTGGCGCCCATATTATTGGACCTAATGCGGGGGATCTCATTGCCGAGATCGCCTTAGCCATCGAATTTGGAGCGAGCTCTGAAGACGTGGCCAGAAGCTGCCATGCGCATCCGACTCTCGCCGAAGTCGTCAAAGAAGCCGCGCTCAGCGTCGCCGGTCGTGCGATTCACATCTAACTTGCATCTGGCCAGGCGGGAATGCCCCTGGCCTATCACGCATCTCTAGCCAATCTTCCCGTTTTTAAAAGCGGGTATCGACTTCGCCCCGTCCAGGCTTTGTGCCCGTAGGGTGTCATGTATGGCGAGTCTAGCCGACAGAATTGCTCGCGTTCAAAAGGCACTTGCGAGACTGGGTAATTGTCCCGCAATATAGCGCTCACACGGACTCCTGGGGGAGAATGATGAGGCGAACTGTTCTATGTTGCTTTTTGGGACTGACAATGGCTTTTGGCTGCGGTGAGGAGACGTCGCAAGGCACGGTCATGCTCTTTCCCGATTTGATGGACGCAAACGTCATCGATAATGGTTTAAGTCCCGGTGTAGACCTTGGCTCTGCCGTTTTAGATCAAGGTGTATCCGCCGACCGAGTGAACGCGCGCATTCGAATCATCAATCCCATCGGAGGGGCATTTACAGGTGTTCGTGTCATCGGGCCCTACGATGAAGCGATGACCGATTCCAGCGGTGCGGCCGTCGTTCAAGTCGACCCCGGCGAGTTCCGCTTGGCTCTCGATGCGCCAGGTGCGCGTCGGCATCACCTATTTGGCGTCGCCACGGACATCGACTTTGAGCAGATTACATACGTGAGTCCCGAGATGATTACGCGTCTGGTCTATGGGCAGCTGGGTCTTGTCGACGATCCAGATAAAGGGATTGTGGTTGTGGGTCTCGATAGGGCCAACTTGGCTCCCGCTGTCGGTGCCGCGGCCAGCCTGGATTTGGCCAGTGATGAGGGGTTTGTGATCGCTGGGCCTCAAGCATCAGCTGGAACATCCATTCCGCCCAATGGACAAGGATTCGTGACATTTCCCAATGTTGTTCCAGGCATCGTCTCAGTCTCGGCTACCTATCCCGATGGGCAGTGTCAGGTCTTTCCAGCGAATGGACCAGATCGAGATATCCAAGTCATTGCAGGCGACGTATCCATCATCGCTTATACCTGCGAATAAACGCCCTTCAGCCGGTCAGGGTGACCACTTTGTTGGAAGTCGTCCCTGATGCATCAGGGAGAGTACATCCATCGAAATCGCCACCAGCCAGTGGAGCAGGACCCCCCCCCAGATCGACCTATACTTCATGGCCAAAGAGCCGAGGATGATTCCAGCTATAATTGCGCCCAGGCTCTCCGA
>MDTC01266649.1_pt1 | contig 18159 bp, 14 predicted proteins | sample 811181 | NCBI WGS metagenome assembly MDTC01 (sample SAMN05326644, study PRJNA326480) | marine metagenome | isolation source: seawater | place: Pacific Ocean: North | collected 2011
AAACGTGTACTTCTAAGAGTGGATTACAATGTTCCTATTAATTCGTTGGGTGAAGTTGTCGATGACACTCGTATATTAGCTTCTATTCCTACTCTAAATTATCTACTTAAGGAGTCTGCAATTGTTATTATCTGCTCACACTTAGGGCGTCCCAATGGCAATCGAGTTAAATCTTTGTCAATGGAGACAATACTGCCTGTGTTGAGGAGTTATCTCAACAATCGAAACGTAAAGTTTACCCAGGATTGCTATGGTGATAATGTAACTGACTTGATCAGTTGTATGAAGCGAAAAGAACTACTTATGTTAGAGAATACTAGATTTTGGTCGGGAGAAACTAATAATGAATCTAGTATGGCTAAGAGTTTGGCTGATCTTGCAGATATATTCGTTAATGACGCATTTGGAGTTGCTCATCGTAGTCACGCTTCCACAGTAGGTGTGGCTCGCTATTTACCATCTGTCGCGGGCTTGTTATTGAGTAAAGAATTGCAGTATTTAGAACGAGTTGTGACTAATCCCGAATACCCATTTGTCGTTATACTTGGGGGCGCCAAGATATTGGACAAGATTGTAGTCGTAGAAAGATTGATCGAACAGGCCGATTGTGTTCTTGTGGGTGGCGCAATGGCTAATACATTTATGAAGGCTTCAGGTATTGAAGTGTCAGAGTCTCTTGTCGAAAATGGTGCTATTGGTATAGCTGCTCAATTGCTTGAACGTGCAGGCGATAAATTGATCCTTCCTAAGGATGTAATTGTTGCTGATGATATGAAGGTGGGTGCAAAAAAGCGTTGTATAACAGTAGAACACGGTGTTGATGTGGGATACCGAATTGTTGATGTAGGACCAGAAACTGTGAAACTGTTTGAAAAATATATTTCTGACGCAAAAATGATACTGTGGAATGGTCCGATGGGCGCGTTCGAAATTTCCGATTTTGCTTGTGGCACTAACGATATAGCACGTAGTGTAGCTTATAGTGAGGCAGTAAGTATTGTTGGAGGTGGTGATTCGGCATCTGCAGTGCATCAATCAGGGTATGCTAGCCGTATCTCTCATGTTTCCACTGGTGGTGGAGCAGCTCTAGAGTTCCTTAGTGGTAATATACTTCCAGCTGTTGAAGTTCTAGATCAAATGTAATGAATTAGTGTATTGAGTTGATATGACCAAACGTAAGCCTATTGTTGTTGGGAACTGGAAGATGTTCATGGGTCCTTCCGATGGGGCACAACTTGCCCACAATTTAGTAAATGCTTGTCATATTAGTTCGGCAATAGATGTAGTGATTTGCCCACCATTAGTTTCATTGACTGAGGTGGGTGGTGTAATTGAAGGCACTGGTATTTGTTTGGGTGCCCAAAATATTTTTTGGGAGCCAAATGACGGCCCCTTTACCGGGGAAGTATCATCTCAGATGTTATCTGGTTGGTGCGATTATGTTATCGTAGGCCACTCTGAAAGAAGACAGTATTTTATCGAAACAGATGCTATAGTGAACAAAAAAGTCAAGGCGGGACTTTGCCATGGACTGAAGGTAATAATTTGTGTAGGTGAAAGTCTTGTTGAAAATAGTGCAGGGAATACCAAAGATGTGGTAGAGGATCAAGTTCGGTCTGCTTACCACGGAATATTGCATGCAGACGCATTACAGACTGTGGTGGCTTATGAACCAATTTGGGCAATTGGGACAGGTCGTGCCTCTACCCCTGCTGCAGCAAACCAAATCTGTACTGAATACATAAGAGGTACTTTGGAAAAGATTTATGGACATGAAGTGTCTAAATCAATTCGGATTCAGTATGGAGGTAGCATAGACAGGAATAATGTTAGTGAATTTGTGGCACAACGTGATATTGATGGTGTCCTGATTGGTGGTGCTAGCCTATCAGTGGAAGAATTTTCAGATATTTTGCGGTCGGTTGATAGACATTTATAAGTGACTAATACACACATGGAATTGTGGTTGTGGCTGATTATAACTGCGCCAGTTTTGTTGGTTTTGCAGAATTGGATATCACGTCATACCCAGACAGTATTTTTGTTGTTAACTAGGCATACTGGGATGGCAATACTAATCAATCAGATTGTGTTTTTACCGGGAGTTGTATTGCATGAAATGAGTCACTTAGTGATGGCTCGTCTACTAGGCGTACCTACAATGGGTTTTTCTGTATGGCCTAAAAGACAGAATGATGGATCATTGCGCCTGGGTTATGTACATACAAAAAAAGTAGATTTTGTACGCGAGAGTTTGATAGGGGTAGCGCCCTTAATATTTGGATGTGCAGCGGTTGCCGCTATTGGTCTTAAATTGCTTGATTTAGATAATGTTGGAGCAGCTTTGTTGCGTGGCGATTTGATAAATGGATTTCTTAACGTATTGCATGTTTTTAGATCGGCTGATTTATTTATATGGGGATATGTGCTATTTGCGTTAAGTAACACAATGATGCCTAGTTCCAGTGATAGGCGAGCATGGCCTACCTTAGGGATTTTGATAGTTGTCTTGGGGTTAGCACTTTACTATGTGGGAATGCCGGCAACAATACAAACGGCTCTATCCAATATGATTATCGATGCTGTTCGAGTAATTGCCACTGCTTTTACTGTTACTATAGGTGTAGATATTGTGGTCATCCCAGTGTTATACGCAATTGAGTGGCTTCTCTGGCAATTTGTTCCTGGTAATCGCCTGAAAATGTCTATCAAATAGGGTTTTCGCGCGATAGGCGTGCTATGTACGATATAGTTAGGCTGATGAGTGCCAGTAAGACGACAAACTTAACTAATTGTGATGTCACAAATATAGAAATAGCTCCGAAAATTCCGCACGCTAGCCAATATCCTATGACAATACGTATCTGTGGATAACCCTTATCAATTAGCCTAAAATGTAAATGTCCTCTATCTCCTTTAAATATTGATTTGCCTCTCCTATAACGATCATATATTTGCCAAGCAGTGTCAGCTATTGGTACCGCCATTACTAGCAATGCTGTTGCTACTCGGGCAGGTGCCAGTATAGATAGTGTTGCTAGACCATAGCCTAGTATCATAGCACCTGTACTTCCCAAAAACAGGCGAGCAGGGCTAAAGTTGAAAGGTAACACTCCTAGGCATGCGCCTGCCATTGCTAGAGCATATAGTGATACATGCTCTTGTCCGAGTCTGTACATGTGTATTGCGAAAAGTAAAGATGCTATGGCACCTACGCCAGCTGCTAGTCCATCAAGTCCATCAAGCCAGTTTACTGTATTCATCATACCTACTATCCAAAATAATGTAAACATGATCGTTAGTACTGGCCCTAGAATGGGTATGACATTAAGTTCGACGATATTCCCTGTCAGGGGATTAGTAAAGCGTTCTATAAACACGGTTGTAAAAACGGCAATTATCGACACAAGAAATTGGCCTAGCAATTGAGGGATCCAACCTAATTCTTTTATATCATCGATCAAACCTATTGGTAATAACAAAGTGCATCCAATTATCACACCCATGATTCGTCGGATATCATCTGGATTATCTGGAGTAGATTGAGTATATGCCAGTATACTTGCTACGGCAAAGCCAACAAATAGAGCAATTCCTCCCACTCGGGGCAATCCTTGTTTGTGATGATGACGCGTTCGTGGATTGTCTACTAATGCATTCACTTGTGATCCAATTCGGGATGCAATCAAGCATCCGAGCATAGTCACGGTGGTTGAAGTACACAATACTAATAGCGTTACAGACATTTAATTGTAGTAGTGTCTAGGTTCCGAATTGTCTATCTCCAGCATCTCCGAGCCCTGGAACAATAAATCCTACATCATTTAGGTGTGAATCTATAGCTCCAACATATATAGGTACGTCTGAATGTTCAGACTGCAAGCGTTGAATCCCTTCTGGAGCAGCTAATATTCCTATATAAATTATATGATCTGCACCCCAGGATTTTATCAGGCTGCAGGCTTCAGATGCTGTACCTCCTGTAGCCAGCATAGGGTCTAATAACAAACAAGTTCGTTTACTGGTGTCATTTGGTGGGTTTGTGTAGTATTGTACTGGCTCTAGAGTTTCTTCATCTCGCTTGAGTCCTATGTGCCAGACGGAGGCTGTGGGTATAAGCGCCAGTATTCCATCGACCATACCTAATCCAGCCCTAAGTACCGGGACTAAAGATACTTGTTCTGTAACTTCTAGACCGCTAGTATTTCCCATCGGTGTATTTATTTCAATAGAGTTTGTGGCTAGATGAGAGGTAGCTTCATAGGCCAATAATCCACTAATATGGTGAACGTGTTTGCGGAATTCTTGTGGGGTTGTATCAAGATTGCGTAATCGTGTGAGACTATGAGCTACTAATGGATGGTCGCTAGCAACAACTTTATTCATGGTGCCACCTTTTGCATTTTTTTGATTGTAAACTGAATATCGGTTGGCAGCAAATAATATAGCGAGATATATTGCTTTGCTTAGTATATATATCCCGACTATAATTCTCATATGGCTGAAAATGACAATAGGGTAATAGCGGGTAAAGAAAAACAAGAAGATAGTCCTGAATTGTCTCTACGACCAGAACGATTGTCAGAGATGATTGGCCAGACTCGAGTTAAGGACAACCTACAAATATTAATAGAGGCTGCCAGGAAGCGAGAAGAATCTGTCGACCATATTTTATTTTATGGACCTCCCGGACTTGGTAAAACTACACTTGCGCATGTAGTATCAAATGAGATGAACGTAAATATAAAAGTTACGGCCGGACCAGCTATAGAAAGACAGGGTGATTTGGCAGCAATTTTAACTAATTTGCGAGCTGGAGATGTACTTTTTGTGGATGAGATACATCGTTTAGGACGAGTGCTGGAAGAAGTATTGTATCCAGCTATGGAAGATTTTGCGCTTGATATAGTAATTGGCAAAGGACCTAGTGCTCGAAGTATAAGATTGAAACTCCCTCATTTTACAGTAATCGGCGCTACTACCAGGCTAGCTCTTATGACAGCTCCTTTGCGTGCTAGGTTTGGCGCGCTGTTTAGGCTGGATTACTATGATATTGAGTCAATGGAAGCTATTGTATTAAGGGCTGCGGAATTGTTGAAAGTGGAAGTGGATGTAGACGGTATAAGTCAAATTGCGAGACGTGCACGGGCGACTCCAAGAGTAGCTCTTCGCTTATTAAGGAGGGTACGTGATTATGCTCAAGTGCGAGCTGATGGAGTCATTACCGGAAGTGTTGCTAATGATGCACTGGGCCTTTTAGATGTAGATGAAATAGGTTTGGACGAAATCGATAGACGTATGTTAACAGCTATTATTGAGAAGTTTTCTGGAGGACCGGTGGGTCTTGAAACAATTGCTGCTTCAATAAGTGAGGAATCTGACACAATAATGGATGTATACGAACCATATCTTTTACAGTTGGGTTTCCTTGAGAGAACATCCCGAGGGCGCATAGCAGCCAGAGCTGCTTATGACCATCTTGGATTAACATATCCTGAAAAAATTCAGAAATCTTTGCTGTAAGTCTAAATATAATCCGCTTGTGTTTTGGAGTAGGGAATATGACAGGCTGAATTTGACACATATATTGCATCAATGAAACATCGAAATAGACTTCACATCGGAAATTTTGACTATAAACTTGACCCAAAACATATAGCTCAGAAACCTATAGAGCGGCGAGATCATGCTAGATTGCTTGTGTACGATCGTGATACTCAAACAATTGCGCATAGGCACATATATGACATTGGTAATTATTTGCACAGTAACGATGTATTGGTGCTAAATGACACACGAGTAGTGCGTGCAAGATTGTTGGGTCATAAGATAACTGGTGCTAAGATTGAATTACTTCTCTTACATAATATTGAAGGAACAATATGGCGTTCTCTTGTTAAAGGCACTGGAATAAAAAGCGGTACTGTTATTGAATTTGAAGAATTTGAACTAAAATGTCAAATTCTAAGGCGAGATGAAAATGGTAGCTGTGTAGTTAGATTTTCACATGAGGTTGAACCTGTACTGAATGAGATTGGACAAATACCGCTGCCGCCATACATTAAGGAAACCCTAGGTGACAGTGAGAGATATCAGACGGTTTATGCGGTGGAAAATGGTTCTGTCGCGGCACCGACCGCAGGATTACATTTCACTAGAGAATTGCTTGAATCGATCACTGGTATTGGTGTTAAGGTGTTAACTGTCACATTGCATGTTGGATTAGACACCTTTATGCCGGTGCGGGTAGAGCAAATCGATAGACATGCTATACATTCGGAGTGGTGTAGGATAGATGGTGAAGTCATTAATACAATTAATAGTGCACGTGCTGCTGGAGGGCGTATAGTAGCAGTAGGTACTACTACTGTACGAGTGTTAGAAACAGCATCAGCCAAATCATCTTCAGGACACATGAAGTCGTTTGACGGTTATACTGATTTGTTTATATACCCAGGATATAGTTTTAGTGTGGTGGACTCGCTATTAACCAATTTCCATTTACCCAAATCTACCTTGTTGATGATGATGGGAGCATTTATGGAAGAACAAGGTATACAAACTCTTCTTGATATATATGCGGACGCGATTCAAGAGGGGTACAGATTTTACAGCTTTGGTGATGCTATGCTTGTCTTATGAAAGTGATGGTATTACATTGTGGATCAAGCAGTCTGTCGTCGAGTTATTCAAGGAATACAAATTTGGTACTTGAAAACATAAATGTTATGAAGTAGAATTTCGCGTGGCATGTTAATTTATAGGATTTTATTAAAGTGATATTTGTTGAAGGTTTGACTAAAAGGTACGGTGAAATACAGGCGCTCCGTGGAATGAGTTTCCAGGTAGAGCAAGGGGAGATCGTTGGTTTGCTCGGCCCAAATGGTGCAGGTAAATCAACTGCTATTAAGTGTCTAACGGGATATCTACATCCTGATGAAGGATCTGTGCATGTTGATGGAATCAATGTCCTTGATGCTCCAATTGAAGCACAAGCGCGTATAGGATATTTGCCAGAAAATACACCTTTATATCCTGAAATGTCAGTGCAGGCATATTTGCGAATGATTGCTGAACTGCGGAATGTTCCCGAAGAGCTAATTGTTGAGAAACTTTCAGATGCGATTATTGCTACTGGGCTTGAGCAACGTCTTACTCAGCCGATCGGTCAACTTAGTAAAGGATTACGGCAGCGCGTAGGTTTAGCGCAGGCAATCTTGCATAAACCACGGTTGCTCATATTGGATGAACCTACAATAGGATTGGACCCCACTCAGATTGTAGAGATCCGTAATCTTATTAAGGATCTGTCCGCAAATAGTACTATTCTGTTTTCATCTCATATTTTGTCTGAGGTAGAGGCTGTCTGTGATCGGGTAATCATACTTGTCAATGGTGAGGTAAAAGCTGATTCTCGCTTAGATGACATTGCTCAGACTTCAGATGCTACGTTAATCATCGAGAACGCGGTTCCTAATATAGATAGCATGCTCAATCAACTTGATGGGGTAAAACAAGTGAAGTGTGAGCTTACGAGCGACGGAAATTACTCTTGTGAAATTGTTGGGGAAACTGGAGTTGACTTGTGCCCCGCTATTTACGATCTTGCTCGTAGCGAAAAATGGCCCGTGAGAGAGTTGCGTAGGGATGTTCGTACACTAGAAACAGTATTTAATGATCTGGTGACAATAGCATAGGATTTGGATGTAATTGATATGAAACAAATTTTGACTATAACTCGGAAAGAATTGGGCGGATATTTTGGCTCACCTATGGCATTAATATTCGTAGGTGTGTTTCTCACCTCGACATTATTTACATTCTTCTGGGTGGACACATTTTTTTCTCGTGGTATTGCTGATGTTCGTCCTTTGTTTAACTGGATACCTGTCTTAATGATTTTCCTGGTTGCGGCTTTGACAATGCGTCAGTGGAGTGAAGAACAAAGATCTGGGACGATGGAAATACTGTTGACATTACCTGTAAACTCAGTCAATCTAGTTGCCGGAAAGTTTGTTGCTGTTATGGCTTTGGTTTGTGTGGCTCTTGGATTAACGGTTTTCTTGCCAATAACAGTCTGGTTGCTGGGAGATTTAGATTGGGGACCAGTAGTCGGAGGGTACTTAGCCACCGTGCTGCTGACATCAGCATATGCAGCTATTGGTTTGTATGTGTCTTCTCGTACCGACAATCAATTGGTTGCATTAATAATGACTGTGATAGTAATAAGTACCTTTTACATCATAGGTTCTCGTGGTCTGACAGATTTCTTTGACGGGAATGTATCTGACATATTAAGAGCTTTGGGTTCTGGTGCTAGGTTTGAAAGCATCGAACGCGGTGTTATAGATTTACGGGACTTAGCGTATTATCTTTCTCTCACTGGCATATTTATCTCCTTGAATGTTCTGCAGCTTGAACGAGCCGGCTGGAGTACAGGAGAGAACACGTTTTTTACAAGAGCAAGACATGCACTGATAGTTGCAATGATTGTTGTGAATTTGATTCTTCTTAACGTGTGGTTATATCCGTTGAGAGGAATACGAGTAGACCTTACAGAAGGTAATGAGTACAGTTTGTCAAATGCGACTAGAGACATATTGGATGCTACTACTGAACCACTATTGATTCGTGGATATTTCAGCGAGAAAACTCATCCTATGCTTGCACCTCTAGTTCCACGATTGCGCGATATGCTTCAGGAGTATGCAGTTTCCTCGAGTGGTAATGTGATTGTGGAAATTGTAGATCCTATACAAGATCCTGAAAAAGAAGCTGAAGCTAATCAGACCTATGGTATAAGACCTACGCCTTTGCAGGCAGCTGACCGATATGGGGCATCAGTTGTTAACTCTTACTTCGATATTCTGATCAGATATGGTGATCAGCATATGGTACTAAATTTTCAGGACTTAATTGAAGTTGAAGGTAATCGTACTGGCCAAGTCGATGTAAGATTTAGGAATTTGGAGTATGATTTGACTCGCTCTATTAAAAAGGCTGTTTATGGTTTTCAAAGTATAGAATCCTTGTTAGCAAGTCTAGATGAGTCTGCTAAATTAACACTTTTTGTAACACCTAACATATTACCTGAAGGGCTGAGTGGAGCAATAGATGCTGTTCGTACGGTGGCTGATAATCTTGAGTCTATATCTCCAGGCAAATTTGACTTCGAATTGGTAGATGTAGAAGCTAATAAAGACCCTCAATATCGACAGAACCTATATGAACAGTATGGTTTGCAAGGCATACCAGTATCGTTTTTCTCGCCTGATGAGTATTATCTGCATATGGTGGTTGAGGTTGGTGACGAAGCAGAATTACTTTATCCTAGTGGTGATTTTAGCGAGGCCAGTGTGCGGACAGCATTAGAGGCATCTTTGAAACGTTCGAGTACTGGTTTTCTAAAAGTCATTGGTATATGGACTCCGCCAGATATTGCGCAGCAGGCAGGTTTCGGGCAGCAGATGCCTTCCTTGAAAGAGTACAGCATGGTCTCTCAAGTGCTTAGTGAAAACTATACGGTAAAGGAACTTGAACTTACAGAAGGTTTTGTTCCTGCGGATGTTGATTTGTTAGTGGTCATAGCTCCTCAGGACATGAGTGATGTTGAAATCTACGCTATAGACCAGTATCTTATGAGAGGAGGTTCTCTAGTAGTATCTGCTGGTAATTTCGTTATGCTTCCTGATCCATACACTGGTGGTCTTGGTCTAAAAGAAGTGCAAAATGGTCTAAAAGATGCGCTTGCAAGTTATGGAGTTGACATACTTGAGAAGTTAATTTTGGATCCACAGAATGAGCCATTTCCGGTTCCTGTTATAAGGGATATATCTGGCGTCCAAATACGTGAGATACAAGCTATAGATTATCCTTTTTTTGTTGACATTAGATCGAATGGTATGAACAGTGAGAGTCCAATTCTTGCGAGTTTGCCGGCGTTGACATTAAATTGGGCATCGCCGATCGAAATTGAAGACTTAGATGATGAAAAGCATGATACTACAGTACTTTTAGAATCGAGTCCAGAATCATGGGTGTCAACTGATACTAATATTCAGCCTGACAAAGATCAATATCCAGAATTTGGTTTTCCTGTAGGGTCTGATCGTAAACCGTATATCACAGGCATATCTGTAGTGGGTGAATTTGTCAGCTATTATGCAGACAAACAATCGCCCTTAGAGAAAATTGATGACAATACTGGTGACATTATCAATCCTGACGCAGTGGGTGTTTTAGAATCGTCAGCCCCAGATTCTAGGCTAGTAGTTATTTCGAGTGCGGAATTTCTGAATGATACTGTTCTTGAACTATCTGCAAGTATGTCTGGAGAACGATATGTCAATAGCCTGCAGTTTGCTCAGAATGTCGCTGATTGGTCAGTTGAAGATCAGGATTTGCTTAGTATACGATCAGGAGGTATGAGCTCCAGGCCATTAGCTCCATTATCAGAACGACAACAGGTCATTTGGGAAACTATAAATTATGTTGTGGCGTTTCTGGGTCTGCTGTGGTTAAGCTGGGCCTGGCATACTCGTCAGAAGAAAGAAATTCCAATGAAATTGCTTGATGTTGGAGACAATGGGTGATATTTTGTTAAACTATTTTTCTATAGGTATCAAGGATAGAAAATTGCAATGGCTGACTAGTTTGGCGCTTGGTCAGTTGTTGTTGGTCCTAGTAGTGTTTTGGCCTGCAGGATCTAAAGAAGCAGGGGAGCTTCTGTTTTCTGATCGTACAACTGAAGATATTATAGAATTGCAACTTGTTAATGTTGACGGTGAAAGAATGAATCTAGCTAAGCAAGGCGATGATTGGGCAATGTCAGATGCCGACAATTTTCCCGTTAGTGTTGAAAAAGTTGATCCATTGATCACAAAACTTTTGGCACTCAAAACCGATAGGATAGTTGCTACCACGGATAACAGTCATATGAGACTAGAGGTCAGTTCGGAGAAGTATAAGAGGAAAATTGATATTGTATGGGCAGATGATACTATAAATACCTTGCTTTTAGGAAATAGTGCTGGAACTGGAGCTATGCATTTCAGGCTAATGAGCGCAGATGAAGTGTATCTCACTTCGGCTTTGACGGCATGGGATGCTAATACAACACCGTCGAGGTATATAGATACCCAATATTTTGCTCTGGATAAGGAAAGCATTGAGTCTATAGAATTGAATAATAATAGCGGGAGATTTGTACTTGAACGAACGAATGGTAAGTGGTTATATGATGGTCTCAAGGAAGGCGAAATATTTGACCAGAGTAGTATGGACACGTTTCTAGTACAAGTAAGTTCCATACGGATGGTATCTCCACTTGGAAACACTTTCAATGATTCATATGGATTGAATGATCCTCAGGCGGTCCTCAGTGTATCCACTAATAACGAAGGTGAACTGCAGGAACATAGTTTTACAGTAGGGTCGCAGTCTGGTGATAACTATATTGTGAGAGCTTCGTCCTCTGAGTATTATGCTTTAGTGTCAGCTTACAATGGTAATAATCTGGTAGAAAAGACTCATAGCGATTTTATTGTCACTTCTGACGAAGAATAATAGAAAGTTCAAAGCCGAATCACCATTATTCCATGCACAAAACGTACTTGGTGCATAATTGTTCGTAATTTGTTTCAATATAAAGTTTTCTAATTGCTAATGAACTGTTATACATTCGAGTGATTTCTCTCTAGTCGTAAGAGGTAAATCTTTTTATTCCCATGTGGAGATCCTAGATATCCGCCTATATTACCATTTGTGTGTATAACACGATGACAGGGCACAATTATTGGTAATGGGTTGTTGGCCAACGCTGCACCTATTGCACGAGATGCTTTGGGATTGCCAATAGATTGACCAATCGATTGGTATGTTGTTGTTTGACCATATGGTATATTTAAGACCTCATTTAGTACCGATTTTTGAAATTTAGAGCAGTTTCGTAAATCTAGGTCATATAAGAATTGTTTTCGTGATTCTTGGAGATATTCATCTATTTGTTCGATGACAACATGCGTGCCTGGATTAATACTTATCTGGCTATCGCTAAATTTATCTTTTAGAATTGTTATAAAGGAATCTTGTGTTATGCCATATCGCAGCATTGCTACACCATGTTGAGTAACTGCAAGATGGATGGGTCGAAAATCTGAGATTTCTGGAATGTTACTATATACATACATGTATTTTGTGTTATTGACTGACATATTGTTATGTGAAAGTAAAAAATATTCAACTCCAAAAATATACCACGATATTTTACTTTGACAGGAAAGTTTGGATAGTTGTTCGATATGATCTATCAATTAATATGAGGGTAACCTGAGCGTTTGTAGTGTTTATTACATAATTACGCTTTCACTGAATTTGTACTTGTAGTGGTACAATTTGATTGGATATTGTGATTCCGCATAGTATTAAAAGTCCGCGTACGCAATTTTAAATTAAACTATGTAAATTTTATGGAATATTCTGCTTATTTTGCCTGTATCAATGGATGTTCGGGGAAACATTCTTTGTATCAAATCATCTATGTTTGTCCCAAATGTGGCAGTTTGCTAGAAGTACGTCATGATCTCGAGAGCATCAGTAAAAAAAGGCCGGAATACTGGAAGAGTGAAATAGATATCCGTGTTGCGGGCATGAAGTGGCCATATAGTAGTGGTGTATGGTGTATGCGCGAATGGATAGCACCGGATCTTCATGATGACAATATAGTCAGTATGCATGAAGGTCATAGCAATTTGTTCTTTGCAGAGAGACTTGGTGAGAAACTCGGCGTAAAAAATCTTTGGGTCAAGCTTTGTGGAAATAGTCACACTGGCAGTTTTAAGGATCTGGGTATGACAGTACTGGTCAGTGTGGTGAAACAGATGATGCAACATAATAACCCAGTGCGTGCTATAGCTTGTGCGTCTACAGGGGACACAAGCGCATCGTTGGCCGCATATGCTGCTGCTGCCGGAATTCCCGCAATTGTTTTTCTGCCTAGAGACAAAATTACCAGTGCTCAATTGATACAACCCATTGCTAATGGAGCACAGGTACTGGCTTTAGATACAGATTTTGATGGTTGCATGGAAATTGTACGGAAAGTTACAGAGGACAACAGTATATACTTAGCAAACTCAATCAATAGCTTGCGTGTTGAAGGTCAAAAAAGTGTTGCAATTGAGATTGTAAGGCAGTTCAAATGGGAGCCACCTGACTGGATAATAGTTCCTGTTGGTAATTTAGGTAACATTACTGCTCTATACAAAGGATTACATCTATTAAATGCTATAGGAATAATAAGCCGGATGCCAAGGTTGGTTGGAGCTCAGGCAGCCAATGCTAACCCCTTTTATATGAGTTACCAAAATGGATTTATTGAAAAGGTAAGTATGACCGCCAAGTCTACAATTGCATCAGCAATACAGATTGGTGATCCTGTTAGCTATGAGAAAGCTGTAAAAGCTATCAAAAAAACAGATGGAATTGTTGAAGAGGCAAGTGAGCACGAATTGGCGAATGCAGGTGCATTAGCGGATTTGACTGGGCTATATACATGTCCTCACACCGCAGTGGCATTAGCTGTATTAACAAAATTGGTAAGGAAAGGTAGCATAAAAAGTGATCAGAAGGTGGTTGTCATCAGTACTGCTAATGGTCTGAAATTTACGGGTTCCAAAAAGAGTTATCATAGTGAAACTATAGAGCATGTGAAGAGCTTGCATGCTAATACTGCAATGAATTTGCCAGCGGATGCAACAGTAGTCAGTGATGCTATTGAAAGAAAACTAAATCATTCCAGATGAAAGTGTTTGGGCGTACTACGATTAGTGAAATTCTACAGGACCGCATAGTTTTTCGTAACTTATCTCCTTTGGATACTGCATTGCCCGAGCTGGATGTTCTAGGTAAGGATATAGGTTTGGCGTCAGGATATATACCACGCAAAAGCAACGTAGATTATGCTCGTGTGATAGTGAAATTATTGAAACATATACAGAATTTAGATGCGCCCAGTATTGAGATTGAGAATCTGGTTCTTGTAGGAGATACATTGTTAAATGATGTAAAAGCATTTGAAAATATCTGCCAGGTGAGTGGTTGGTCAGGCAAGGCATTTATTGGGTCGGAAAACATGGATGAGCTAGTCAGGATTGATAAAGAAATGACTGATACTGGGCAAGAATTATATTTAGCCAATCGTTGGTCATCTCTATCCGATTTTGATCGCTACTGTTTTGGATGCAATATGCCAATTGGTTCAGGCACCGCAGTTGTAATTGATCTAGATAAAACAGTTTTGGGTGCACGTGGTCGTAACTCTCATGTGATAGATGAGGTTCGAATTCAGGCTGTACATAATACTGTAAAACGGATGCTTGGCCAATCTTTTGATAAAAAAGTCTTTAGTGATATTTACGAATATTTTAATAGTGATAAATTTCACTCATTTACCTCTGATAACCAAGATTATCTTGCTTACATTTGTCTAATAGTTTGTTCTGGTCTAGTGTCTAAACACCAATTAGAAAATGATATTAAGTCAGGAACTTTGCAATCTTTTCAGCAGTTCATAGAAACAATTGAGGACCACAAAAATGATCTTATGCCAAATCTAGAAAATATACATTCGGATATATATACCAGAGTGCAGACAGGTGATCCAACTCCGTTTAAATCATTTCGACGTAATGAGTATTTGTCTACAATTGAGTACATGGGTAAATCAACACATGCTGCTTCTGCTGAAGAAATATTGTCAAGCGAAATTGTTGTTACAGAAGAGGTGCGTGACATAGCGCTTGTTTGGAAAGAACGAGGAGCAATCTTGTTTGGACTATCTGATAAGCCAGATGAAGCGTCGATTCCGTCTCCTGATCTTGCAAGGCAAGGTTATGTTCCCATTCATCAGGTAGAGGCTTGGTCCGTAGGCTGTGTCTGATTGTTGTTCACTTTATCTTTGACTGCAAGTTGCCATTATGATACGATATTATGGAAATATGGGACATAGAGTTCGATGTGGGTTGGTTATATGATAGTTGCGCTTATTAAATATAGTAGTACCAATTTGTGTTTTAAAACTATGTGGGTTTTATCTAGAGCATAGTGTAGCTTGTCCGTTGGTAGACTGTCCGACGCGGAGCTGACACAGGTCCGCGTTTTTTTGTTTATTATGACAACAATATGCATAAGATACTGGTAATTAAATTTGGCGGAACCTCTGTTGGAAGTGCAGAAGCAATGCAACAGACTATTTCGCAAATACAGGTTGCTCGACAGAAGTGGTCCCAACTAGTGGTTGTGATCTCAGCAGTTAGTGGAGTGACTGATTTACTTCTTTCCGGTGCTAAATTGGCATCATCAGGGAATGAGAAGGGTGCTTATGAAGTAGCACATGAACTGGATGAAAAACATCGTAGGATCATAAAAGAATTATTGAAATCTGATAAAGAGAAGAATTTTGTAGAAAATCGTTTAAATACGCATATCCAAGAGTTTTCTTCTCTTTGTCATGCTATCTATGTTCTTGGAGAGGCATCTCCGCGTGCGCTTGATGCAGTGAGCTCGCTTGGAGAACGCATCTCGGTAAACATACTTGCGGCAAGCTTGCGGGAATTGCAATGTGATGCTACATCTGTACTTTCAAGCAAGTTGATTCGAACAGACTCATATTTTCAGGCGGCTAATCCTGACATGGATACCACACGAGAAATGTCACGTACGCATTTGTTACCAATGTTAGAACAGCAAATAGTGCCAATTGTTACTGGGTTTATTGGATCTACAGATGCGGGAGCTATTACAACACTTGGACGTGGAGGTAGTGATTATAGTGCTGGAATTATAGCTGTGGCATTAGAGGCATCAGAGTTGTGGATTTGCACTGATGTAGATGGAGTGATGACAACTGATCCGCGCATTGCTTCTAATGCGAAGACTCTTGACACTATAGCTCATAATGAAATAGTTGAACTAGCTTCTGCAGGAGCGCAGGTTGTTCATCCTAAAGCAATCGGTGTTATCATGGATCAAAATATTGACTTGTGGATACGTAATACATTTAATCCTGAAGGTGCTGCAACTCGAGTAGTGTCGGATGCTGATGTTAGTCAGACTCAAAAACGCAGAGCTAAAGCAGTTACTGCAGTGAGGGAGCAGAGTCTAATAGCGCTTGAGGGTCGAGGTATGCTCGGCGTGCAAGGAATTGCTGCACGTACGTTTGGAGCGGCTGCACGGGTTAGGGCTAACGTGACATTAATTGTTCAGACATCATCTGAACAGAGTATTTTATTTGCTGTTCCTAGTATCGTAGCTGATCAAGTAGTTTTGGAACTTGAACGGGAATTTTATCGTGAGTTTGAATGGAACGATATTGAAGCAGTGAATGTGCAGAATAATGTAGTAATTGTAACTGTGATTGGATCTGGTTTGTTTGCGACTTCTGAATTTTCCGGCAGATTATTCACTGCACTTGGTGAGAACATGGTTGATGTTCTGTCTATTACTCAGGGCACATCAGGGGGTAGTATAAGTGTAGTGGTATCTAAATCCGATGCTGACAATAGTGTCCGGGCTATACATGAGTTGATTGTGGGCGTATCTTAGTGTCAATAGGCTAATGAATAAGTCATGAAAAAACGGAAAGTTGCAATACTTGGTGCAACTGGATTGGTTGGACAGCGGTTTGTCAAATTATTGGAAGGGCACCCATGGTTTGAGGTTAGTGCACTAACTGGTTCAGCACGATCCGTAGGTCAGTCATACTATGATTGCTGCAAGTGGCATTTACCAGGTCGAATACCAAAATGGGCTGGTACTATGTCAGTGCAACCATCCCAATCAAGTTTGGATGCCGAGATTATATTTAGTGCTCTTCCATCGGATATTGCAAGCACTCTGGAATTGGAGCTTGCAGCTGATGGTTATCATGTTTTTTCTAACGCATCATCAAACCGTATGGCGCCTGATGTTCCGTTATTAATTCCAGAAGTAAATTCTGATCATGCCGAGTTGGTTCGGTTGCAGCGTAATAAACGTGGATGGAATGGCACTATTGTCACTAACTGCAACTGTACTGCTACTGGTGTGACATTATCGCTGAAGCCGTTATATGACGACTATGGGTTAAAAAGAGTCTTCTTAACGTCGATGCAGGCTCTCTCTGGTGCTGGACATCCGGGAGTGTCTTCACTTGATGCAATTGATAATATTGTACCTTTTATAGATGGTGAAGAACAAAAAATGCAGTCGGAGCCGCTAAAAATGTTGGGTCGTTTTGATGGCACACAAATTGTTCAAGCTGACTTTGGAATCAGTGCACATTGCAACCGTGTTCCGGTGTCTGATGGACACATGGTATGTGTGACTGTGGAATTAGATCGATCGGCTTCGGTAGAACAGATATACACATCTTTCAGTAGTTTTTGTCCTGACGAGATAGTGAGTCAATTGCCTAGTTCGCCACGGGAATTTATAAGGGTGTTTGCAGAGGAAGATCGACCTCAACCTAAGCTAGACAGGCAGACTGGTGATGGTATGACTACTATGGTTGGAAGAGTGCTTGCAGATTCCATGTTACATGTGCGTTATGTTGTTCTATCGCACAATACTATAAAAGGTGCTGCTGGCGGATCATTACAGAATGCAGAACTACTATTGAAGAAAGGTTTAATTTAGTAACAAGTATAGATCAACAAATATCCGTTTTATTTTCTAACCGCCTCAGAGTTTAGATGGAAGTATGACAGATGTATAGTGGTTATTTCACAAACGTACCTTCACGTAGATCTTTTAGTGCTTGTTTAATTTCCTCTTGAATGTTCATTACAAATAGTCCGTAAGGTGCTATTGGTTCATCAAATGGTGTTCCTGATACCAGTATAAGACGCACTCCTGTATCGCTATAAATTTTGACTTGTTCGCCTTTATCTAACTGGACTAGTTTAGTTGCTTGAACTATCTTGCCATCTTTAGAAAAACTACATCTTCCTTCAAATATATAAGCAAATACTGTATGTTCGTTAGCTGTGTTTTGAGTGAAGATTGAGTGGCTATCAAGTGACAAGTCAATGTAGAGTGGATTGGCGGAAATACCTGTAATCGGACCTTCTGTGCTATCTATCTTGCCGGCTATTAATTTGATGTGGGACCCAATGTGATTAA
>MDTC01042834.1_pt1 | contig 18158 bp, 26 predicted proteins | sample 811181 | NCBI WGS metagenome assembly MDTC01 (sample SAMN05326644, study PRJNA326480) | marine metagenome | isolation source: seawater | place: Pacific Ocean: North | collected 2011
TCGGAATATTCAGACTTTATAAAACTCATAATATAAAAGTATATACATATAAATTTAACAATAAAATTGAACTTTGTTTTTAAATCCATATTTGTGAATTAAAAAAGGAAGTTTTACTATGGTATATTTTAAAAATAAATTAATTTAATAAGAGCCTTAAAAACAACTATGAGAGCACTAAAAGAAGAAAGCATTCCAAGACTAGGAAAAAAAATAAATCAACTTAAAAAGAGAATTGAAAGAACAAAAATTAGTGGAAGGACAGAAAAAGTTTTATTTAGAAAAATGAGGATAAAAAAAATTAAGAATAAGATAAATGAACTGATGAAAAAAAGAAAAAATTAAAAATCATGAAAAAATTATATTTAATAATGTGTATCCTTGGAATTTTGTTACCATACTATCATTTGATTTCTTTTTTATCTCAAAACAACTGGTCAATGAACGGATTTTGGCCTGAAATTTTCTCCAGCCACCCCATCTCCATGATTTCTATGGATTTGACTGTAGCAGCTACCAGCTTTTTATTTTTTTTACTTTATCAAAAATTTAAAAAGAAAAAAAACATTATAAAATACTTAGTGTGTCTTTTTTTGGTTGGATTTTCGTTAGCATTTCCTCTATATCTTTATGATAATCACGATTTAAGATAGAGATGCATAAATTTCGCAAAGCTTTTGATTCCCTGAGAAAGGATAAAATAATGAAGTCTTTAATTGATAAATTTGGGAATGATATACGAATAGATGATAGGAGTGAAAAGGATTTGGCACTAGCAATTGCATTACTTGTTATAGAGCAGCAGGTTAGTTTTAAGGCAGCTATTACAATTAAGAAAAGATTTAGAAATATTATTCAGAACAAGAATTATGAGAATATCATAAAAATGGAAGAAGAAAAATTGAAATCAATTGGGATTTCTTACAGGAAAGTTGAATACATAAAAAATGTATATAGATATTTTCTGGAAAGCAAATTTGATTTTTATAATGAAAGTGAAGAGAAGGTTGTTTCTGAATTAATTAAAATAAAAGGGATAGGGAAATGGACGGCAGAAATGTTTTTGATTTTCATTCTTTTTAAAGAAAATATTTTTTCTAAAGGAGATCTGGCTTTAATAAACAGTATTAAGAGAAATTATAGGATAGATGATTTAAATGAAAAAAAACTAGATCAGATTATTGAAAATTGGAGTCCATATAAGACAATTGCCAGTTTACTGCTATGGAAATCAATTGAAGAAATGAAGTTTACATAATTATAAAAATGGCAAATATTAGGCAAAAAATGGCAAAAAATGCCATTATAAGGTCATAAATATGAAAAAATAGATCGAAAATAGCCAAAATAAAAAATAAATTTTGTTATACAATTACACCAAAGAGTTTAAATACAACATAACACTAGCCTATCCTGTTATTTTAGGAATGTTAGGACACATGTTTGTTTCTTTTGCTGACAATGTCATGGTTGGGCAATTAGGAGCCGCGGAACTTGCAGCAGTTTCACTTGGTAATAGTTTTTTCTTTATTGCAATGTCCCTAGGAATTGGTTTTGCAACTGCAATCACCCCTATAGTTGCTGAGGCTGATGCCTCAAATAAAAAAGATGATGCAAGAAATGCTCTGAGACACGGATTAATTTTATGTTCTCTTCTCGGAATTGCATTACTGATCACGATGTTTTTTTCTATACCAATAATGTCAAAAATGAATCAGCCTGAAGAGGTTGTTACGTTAGCTGTACCTTATTTGAAAATTATTGCTATTTCCATCATTCCTCTTGTAATTTTTGAAGCAATGAAAAGGTTTTCAGATGGACTGTCAAATACAAAGTATCCTATGTTTGCTACGATTTTTGCAAACATAATTAATGTCATAATCAATTATCTCTTGATTTTTGGAACCTATGGATTTCCAAAACTTGGAATTGTTGGTGCAGGAATAGGAACCTTGATTTCCAGACTAATGATGGTAGTTATACTTTGGTTAATATTTACCAATAAAGCAAAATTTAGACCTTTTATATTAAACCTTAATTTTTCAAAACTCAAAAATTCTGTTTTTAAAAAAATCGTTGATCTTGGGCTTCCTTCCGCTTTACAAATGTTTTTTGAGGTAGGTATTTTCACTGCAGCAATTTGGCTTAGTGGTATTTTGGGAAAAAATTATCAGGCTGCGAATCAAATTGCATTTAATCTTTCCGCCATGACATTTATGGTTGGTGTTGGACTGAGTGTTGCGGCAATGGTAAGAGTTGGGAATCAAAAAGGATTGAATGATTATTTATCATTAAGAAGGATTGCATTTTCGATTTTCATGTTAACGGTAATTATTGAAATCTTTTTTGCTTTCTTATTTTTAATTTTTAAAGATTGGCTTCCAACACTTTATCTTGAAACTGATAATTTAAATAAAATTGCTGAAAATACTGAAGTAATTATGATTGCATCAAAACTTTTAGTTATCGCTGCCCTTTTCCAAATTTTTGATGGACTTCAAGTAGTTATTCTAGGTGCTTTGAGAGGAATGCAAGACGTTAAGATTCCCACAATAATTACACTAGTTTCATATTGGCTAATAGGGTTCCCACTGTGTTATTATTTAGGACTTTACACGCCACTGAAAAGCTTGGGTATTTGGATTGGTTTATTGGCTAGCTTAGCCTCAGCATCTGTAATGCTATATATGAGATTTAATTTTTTAACAAATAAACTCATAAACAAGTAGTAATATTATCTTGTGTGAAAATCAGCAGCTGAAGTTGCGACCTGATTGTTGGGTTTAATGTTCACTTTAAAACCCAGAGAATTTGCCCAACCCTTTGCAAATGGAACCAACTTGTGAGAGTAAAACTTCTCATTTTCATTATAATCCATATCAATTTCTAATGAAACATTTAGCTTATTTTTTAGTTTTTCAGCAATATGAATACTAAGCTCAGTTTCCTTATAAAGTCTGCTCCACAAATTATTTTCTTTTGGTGAATTTGTTTTAGAAATGATGTAGTGAACACCTTTTTGGTTAAACCTGTAAGCTATTGCTGTAATATATTTTGTAGTATTATTTTCAGACTGAGAGTCCGTTCCAACATGAATTTTAACATCAGGAAAGTTTTGAATAATTTTAGTTGTGTATTCAATTGGATTTATTTCCAGACCATCAATTTTTTTAAATTTCATTAATTATTTTTTTAGCTTTAAATCCACACATCATTTTCAGCAGTTAATTCACTCGACTTAGAATTTCCAGTATTTACAACATTTTTAGGTTCAATCAACAAAACTTTTGCTTCTTTCTCACAACATGGCATATGTTCTTTATTTTTTGGAACAACATACATTTCTCCTTTTTTTAAATCTACATACCCATCTCTAAATTTAATTCTTATTTCACCTTGTAGAACCAAAAAAGTCTCATCTGTCTCTTCGTGACAATGCCACTGAAATTCACCCTTAATTTTAACCAACTTAAATTGGTAATCATTCATCTCTGCTATAACTTTTGGAGACCACAAATCATTAAAACAAGCAAGTTTAGATTTAAAATTAATTGGCTTGTAATTCATTATTATAATTTTATACAATTTAATAAAATATGAGTTATATATTTTATATAAATTTGTAAAAAAATACGTTATGCGAGGCAATCATTTATCCTTCCGTTCAGGAAACCCAACTTTAGGAAAATCTACATTTCAAACAATTAAAAGAACTTCAGGTGGACCAGTGGTAAGAGATGATATTATGACTATAAAGGGTACAGTTGATAAAACAGCAATATCGTTACTATTAATGTTATTTGCAGGTTATTTTTCTTACTCTGCTGACTCTATCATTTATATAATTACAGGTGGAATTGGAGGTTTTATAGTTGCAATAATAACAATTGTTAAGAAAGAGTGGTCACCTATTACAGTTCCAATATATGCTATGCTTGAAGGTCTAATGCTGGGTGGGATCTCTTTCATGTATGGACAGCTTTATGAAGGCATTGTTTTCAATGCAATAATGATCACTATTTCAATATTAGTATGTTTACTTTTTGCTTATAGATCTGGAATAATTGAAGCCACTGAGAACTTTAAACTTGGTGTTTTTGCCGCTACTGGTGGAATTGCCTTAGTATACTTTATATCCTTTATAGCTAGTTTTTTTGGAGCTGGGTTTTCTTTTTTAAATCCAACTAATGGTTCATTATTTAGTATTGGTGTGAGTTTAGTAGTTATTATTGTAGCTTCATTAAATTTAGTTTTAGATTTTGATTTTATCGAGGAGGGCGCTGAAAAGGGTGCTCCAAAGTATATGGAATGGTATGGCGCTTTTGGACTCTTAGTTACCTTAGTTTGGCTTTACCTTGAAATACTTAGACTTCTTGCAAAGCTAAACTCTAGAAAGTAAAATTTCTTCAAAACTTTTTTACGATAAAAACATAGATACTACCATAAATAGAATGGATCAAACTGGATATAGCAGCTGGTATTGATGTCATTGGGTTAACAAAATTTTGTTGAGCTAATACCACCCCTAATCCAGAGTTTTGCATCCCAACCTCAATCGAAATTGTTCTTGAAACAAGATTATTTTTAAATAATAAATATGAAATCCAATACCCTAAAATAAATCCAACAAAATGGAGTATCAATAACGATAAAATAAGGTCCAACCCTGATGTTAATATTATTTCTTTGCCTTGACCAATTATACTTGCAACAATTAGAGCAATTAAGATCACTGCAAAACCAGGTGCTAGTGGGATAACTTTTGAAGTGTTTTTAGGAAAAAACTTACTTAATATCAATCCAATAGAGATGGGCGCCAAGACAACTTGAACGGTACTATAAAAAAGACCCCAAGGAGAAACTTCTAGATAGTTTCCGGACAACTGACTCGTTAAAAAGGGGGTAAAAAATATAGCCGCTAAAGTTGAAAAAGTAGTCATACAAACTGATAGTGCTAAATTAGCTTTAGCCAAATATGCTATTACATTTGATGCTGTCCCGCCTGGGCAACAAGAAACCAGAATCAAGCCAACAGCGAAAAAAGTGGGAAGTTCGAAAATAATTGCCAACCACCATCCAAATAAAGGCATAATCATAAACTGAAGCAATAAGCCTAAAACAACCCAACCGGGTGTTTTAAAAACTTGAGTGAAGTCATCTAATTTTAGTGTTAAGCCCATTCCTAGCATTATTCCACCTAAACCAATTGTAATTAAATTTCCAGAAAACCATGTAAAAAGCTGCGGATAAATTAATGCTGCAAGAGCAAAAAACAAAACAACCCAAGGGAAAGCTTGAGTTGTTTTTTCAGAAATTAAAATTATTGATCTATACATATAAAACCTTCTGAATATGTCTTTGCCTTGCCGCTAATTACAACTCTATTTCCTTTGTTTTCACATTTTAATTTTCCGCCTCTTGGTGATATTTGCATTGCATCTAAAGAATCCTTATTAAGTCTTTCTCCCCAAAAAGGTGTAAGCGTACAGTGAGCAGAACCCGTAACTGGATCTTCAAATACAGTAGCTTTTGGAGTAAAAAATCTTGAGACAAAATCAAATTTTTTTGATTTAGAAGTTATAATAACGCCTCCTGTTTTTAAATTACATTTATCAAAAAACTGTCTGTTTATTTCAATATTCTTAACCTTATTCTCATTCTCATAAACTAAAAGATAATCTCTTGACTTATACACTTCAGAAGGAATATAATTTAAAGATTTTTTTATGTTTAATGGCAATTCAGCTGGAACTGGCTTTCTTGACGGAAAGTCCATATAGTAAGATCCATTTTTAACTTGAACTAATAGATTTCCACTTTTAGTTTTAAATAAAATATCTTTTGTTTTAAATTTTAAAATTGAATGTATCGCGTGAGCTGTGGCGAGAGTAGCATGACCACATAAATCCATTTCCGTCTCAGGTGTAAACCATCTCAATTTGAAGTGATTGTCGCTTTTAATAAAAAATGCTGTTTCAGCAACAGCATTTTCTTTTGCAATATTTAACATTATTTTTTTTGTAAGCCATTTTTTTAATGGAACTACACACGCTGGGTTTCCGCAGAAAACATTTTCAGCAAATGCGTCGATTTGGAATATCTTTAATTTCATTTTATCCCGCTCTATTTTTAGAATTTTTGTTTGGAACCCTACCATAATTACCTGCGCCATCATAATCAAGTGTATCAGTCTCGATTTTATTTTTTGGTTTTTTTCTAGATTCTCCAGGTATCAATAAAACACCAATTAAAAAAACACCAAAAACAATTACACCAATAAAAAAAATAATTTGGATACTCATTTACTTAAAAATTTGTTTGATATATGCACCTGCAGCTAGAATTGAAGGAACCCATATTCCAACATATAAACCTTCTTGTTGCTGACCGTTAAACCATAGAAGAACTGAAAGTAGAAAACTAATAAATGCTGCAGTTAATATTAAATAATCTGATTTCTTCATCTTTGGTATATTTTATTTTTAAATATAAGAATTGAATAATTAAAACTGTTAAATTTTATTTTTTTGATATATATTTATGTAAATAATTAACTAAAAAAATGAAAAATTTTATATTATCAATAATTTTAATTTTTAGTATTTCTTTAAATGCTAATACTGATCCTAATGACTTTGAAAACCTGAAACAGTTGGAAGGTAAATGGATTGGAACCCTTGAAAGAACAAATGATACTAAGGATAGTTTTATTCTAGAATTTAGTGTAGCATCAAATGGCAGTGCTATTTTAGAGGAAAGTAACACTGGAGGAGTTGAAATGCTTACAATTTTTAATTATCAAAATGATGAGTTACTATTAACTCACTACTGCGGACTTCAAAATAAGCCCGTTTCTAAACTTACATCAAATGTAGATGGGAAGTTGATGTTTAAAACCGACTCAGAAATGAGTGGATTAAGTTTAAAAAAAGACACCTATGTAACTTCTTGGGAAATTGATTTAATGCCTGAGGATGAAAATAAAATTCACTATAAGTATACTGTTAGTGGGCCTGAGGGTGTGTCGTTTACGGCGTCAGCTGAAATGTCGAAAATTTAAAAAAATTGAAACCCTCCTTTTGGAGGGTTTTTTTAAAATATTTCAAAAAAACCTACTGGCCTATTTCCCTAACGGAAAATGATTCTACGACATTTTCATTAATAACAATATGAAACTCTAGAGGATTACAACACACTTCACAGTCTTCAATAAAAGATTGATTTTCAACAGAGGGATCCACCATTTTTAACTGGTCTTGCCAACAGTGTGGACAATTAAAATTAGATTCTAACACTATTACTATTTTGATATTTGATTATTAAAACTTTTAAACTCACTCTTTCCAAAAAACATACCACTTATAAGTTCAATTGTTTCGTTCGTGATTTCTTCAGGTGATTCTGACTCTAAATTAAAAACAGTACCGTCCATACTTATTAATTGATTTTTTTCTGAGCTAAACTCAATTCCTGTATAAAAATAATACCGCAAAACATAATCAAGATTCATGTTGGTGTTTTTATATTTTGCAATAAATAAACTTTTATCTTTTAAAGTAGTTTTTAAAATCCTGTATTTTTTAATAAACCCCTTTTCGCTTTCTCTTAGTGGTAATAAATCAACATCTTTATCCAAGTTTTGACCAAAAGAAAAAAATGACATCAATAATAAAACATATGGTATTATAGGAGAATAATTCTTCATTGAAAAACCAACATTATTTTCTGTCTATCGAATATTTTCCAGGGCCCATTAATAAAATGATTAAAAAGCCAACCAAATAAAGAATTGCTAGTTCTTTGTTTTTAAAGGGATCATCAAAGTGAACAATAAAAGCGGCTACAAACATTGTAGCAATGGGTAATATTGTAGATATTTTTGTTTTGTAACCAATGACAATAAAAATTGGCGCTATAAATTCGGAAATAACTGCTAATATTAAAGTAGGTATTGCTCCAATTCCAATTGGATCGCTAAAAGATGGGTTATCTGAAATCAAATTAAGTAATTTGGGATAGCCATGAGTGAGCATGGATAATGAAAAAACTACTCTGGTTATCAATAGGGATATATTAATATACATTCTATAAAATTACTTTAAAAATTTTTTTTTTATAATAATTTAAACTGATAGATCATAACAATTAATTATTTTTGTTGTTAACGATACAATTAAACAATAAATTAAAGGTATGAGAAATTTTTTTGAAGTCTATTATCCCATCATTTTAGCATTTTTATCTTTCCTTTTTTCTGTAACCCTATGGTTTACAGGTAATAAGCTTGAAGGAATTTTTGTAGGTATATGGGTTCCATCGATATTAACTCTTTCAATTGCTCTTAGACAAAGAAGATCTGACAACAGAAAAAATCAATAGATGGATATAATAGTATTTATATTTGGGTTTGCAATTTTCGTAATGTATCTAATTGGATACGTTTTGGTAATTACTAATCAAAATAAAATACAGGACAAACAAGATGAAAATGATCCTGAATTGAATTAAAAAAATTCTTAAACACTTCTACACATCTATTTTTTATGAAAAGATTTTTAATGACTTTCATAGCTCTTTCAATCATATCTTGTGGTGAGGAGACTGGTGATCCTGAATTTAAACTAACGCTAGAAGCAACCCCTCAAGAGGGTGGCACAATTACTTCTGATAAAACTACTTATTTTATTGATGAAATTGCTGATATAACTATGACTGCTTCTGCTGAATATTTATTAAAAGAGTGGGTTGTAAATGGTAAAATCACAACAAGTAGTAGTGGTCAATCTTCGTTGCACGTATTTCATACAATCGATGGAGATACAAAATTTATTGCCAGGTTTATCAAGAAGAAATATGCATTAACTACAAGTGTTGAGGGCGAGGGAACTGTTAGTGAAAAAATAATCAAAGCTGGAGCATCAACAGATTATAATAGTGGAACCATTGTTGAGCTAACGGCTAGCCCAAATTCAGGATGGGTATTTAAGGAGTGGCAAGGTGATTTATCTGGCAGTGAAAACCCAAAGCAAATAACAATGGATAAGCCTAAAGCGGTAAAAGCAGTTTTTGAAACTGAAGCACCATTTTATTTAGATGAAAACGGGGTGACAATTAAAGCAAGAGATTGGGTGACTGCTGGGACAACAGGTGAGCTAAATGGTATTACCTATGAAGCTGTAGATATAGAAACATTGAGATCTATATTCAACTGCTGTCCAAATAACTTTGCTCAATACCAGGAAGATATCACAAAGGCTGAGGAAAGATTAAGTAAAGTTGTTACGACATTAATTACAGATATGTCCTACCTTTTTTCAAATGCTCCTACAAGTAATTCAGAAAGTGAATATTATATTCACTACAATCAATTTAATCCTGATATCTCATCGTGGGATGTTAGTAATGTTACACACATGACCGAAATGTTCAAAAGAAAAGCTTGGACCGGTACAGAAGATAGAGAAACAGTTGGCGGACCACTGGGTCCATATGCTGAAGGTCGTTTTAACCAGGATATTAGTAAATGGAATGTTAGTAATGTTAAAAATATGTCTGGTATGTTTTTTATGGCAGTTAGATTTAATCAAGATTTGAGCGAATGGGATGTAAGTAACGTAACCGATATGTCAGAAATGTTTGTTGGTGCAAATTCATTTAATCAAGATATCAGTAACTGGAATGTTAGTAATGTAAATGACATGTATGGAATGTTTGCTCATTTAACAAAAAATGACAAGGATAACAATCCAAAGGATCTTAAAGTTGGTAACTGGAATGTGAGTGGAGTAAACTCTATGTCCTATCTTCTTTATGAGAGTGGTATTAACTTGAATATTGGAAATTGGAATGTTGGCAACGTTACTTCAATGAATGGTATGCTTTCTGCAAATTATTCAGCGACATCTTCATTTTCAGGAATGAAAAGTTGGGATGTAAGTAAGGTTACTGATATGTCAAAAATGTTTTATGGAAATGGTTCATTTAACATTGACATAGGAAACTGGGATGTTAGCAATGTTACAAACATGTCAGAGATGTTTTACCAGGCCCACTCATTCAATCAAGATATAGGAAATTGGGATGTTGGTAAAGTGACCAATATGTTAGGAATGTTTTCCGGCAGATTTTTATATAATCAGGAAATGGATTTCAATCAAGATATAACAAATTGGAACGTAAGTGAAGTTACTGACATGTCTGGAATGTTTTTATTTGCTAAAAACTTCAACCAAGATATTGGTGATTGGGATGTTAATAAGACAACCGATATGAGTTTTATGTTTTATGATGCTCAAAACTTCAACCAAGATATTGGAAATTGGAGGGTTGGAAATGTAGACAATATGGATTCTATGTTTCAATTTGCTACATCATTTAATCAAGACATAACTAAATGGTGTGTTAACAATATTAGTTCCGAACCTAACGATTTTGGAAAAGAATCAGGATTAAGTAATTCTAATAAACCCAATTGGGGAACTTGTCTGACCACTGCAACAATTTGGGATGGACCAGACATTACCTTTACAAAAAAAGGTGGAGCAGATATAACAAAAGCAGAGAATCAAGACAGACTAACCTCCAACGTGTGGATAACAAGAGGAAACGATGGTGGCCAAATTTACAATATTGCTGTTGAAAGTTCTGTAGACAAAAACTTAAGTCCTATCGGAACAAAATGGGCAGTTGGTACTATTGACCAGCTTCAAACCCTAACATTTGAAAATTTCAGAGCTGCTGTAGGTAAACCTAAAAACGTTGTTGGAAAAAATTTAGTGCTTCACCTAACAAAAGATGATATCTATTTGAGTGTAAAATTTAAATCTTGGGAATCTGGCAAGGGTGGTGGATTTTCGTATGAGAGAAGTTCTAAATGATTTGATTGTTTTTATAAATTGAAATTTTGTTAAAAGATTTCAATTATTTTTATTGCCTATTAGAATAATTTTGTCTTGGCGTCCATTAACATACCTAAATCCGTTTTTTTCAAAAATTCCTGCCTCTTCTAACATAATTCTGATCTCCTTATCCCACTGCTTTATGTAGGATGTATTGTTTAACTCAATGGCATAAACTGTATCATATTTCATCTTCACATCACCCTTAAAAGGAACACCATTTTGTGAGTCCCACATACCCAATGTTGTACCAGCAGAATGACCAAAACTTCCTAGTGGATGTGTGTAAATTTGTGGTTTTAATCCTTCTTTTCTAGCTAATCTTATTGAAGATTTTAGAATATCATTTCCAGTTCTGCCAAAAGCAAATTCATTTGTAAATATATCTTGAACCCTGTTAGCATCGTTTAATGCTTCAGTTAAAAATTTTGGAGCTTCTTCTTCATCAGGTTTTAATACATAGGCAATTTGTTGACAATCCGTATTAAGTGTTAAATAACTGATTCCGAAATCACAGTGAACCAAATCACCCGGTTGAATTATATCAAATTTTGATTTACCGTCAAAGGCATACAAATCACTTTTTTCATTTCTTTGGACATCTATTGTGGGATGAAACCACGTTTTGAGTTTAAGGCTTAGTACTTTTTCTCTCATCCACCAAACTACATCGTCAGTAGTTGTAATTCCAGGTGTGATGACGTCAGTAGAAAAAGCTTCATTAATAATATTGTGGGTTATATTTACAAGTTGGTTGTAAATAACTTTTTCTAATTCTGTTCTAGTTTCTATCCATCTTATACCTAATTTTTCAGCTGAAACAATTTTATTCTTAATTTTTTTTGAAGCACTGTTTTTAAATAAATCATAGTCTGTTTTAGAAATACCGTCAACTAAAGCAAAATTTTCAGAGAAATTAAGTCCAATTTTTTGTGGTGATTTTTCATCAATATAATCATGCAGGGCGTCCAACTGATTTGGTGTTTTTTCTTTATCCCAGATTGAAGGAATATTTTCACCAAAATTATATCTTGAAATTGCTGCCTTTTCTAATTTTTCTAAACTCTTGTCATAGTAAAAAACTAAGATGGTTCTTCTTCGTGCATTTAGCCATGTAGGTGGCAAGAAAGTTTTAATAATAGGATCTTCATTATACTCCCTAGTAATTATTATCCACATATCTATATCCGTTTCTTTCATTAATCTTGGAAGTAAATTTTCAATCCTGTCTTTTTGAATTTTCTTTATAACATAAGCTCTGTCATTTAAATCAATAACATCTTGTGAAAATGATAGCTTAACAAAAAAGAAAAAAATTAGTGTAAATCTTACCATGGGTTATTATTTAATAATGTTATTCAAAAAAATATTTTTTTATCCAATTTTGATGATATTTAATTATTTAAAATTTTAATTACTTTAACTACTTTTTAATTGTTTGGGCATGTCCCCCATTTTGGTTTATTTGCTTCTACAAGAGATGATGATAAACTAAATTCAGTTGGTTCTGATGAAATATTACTAACACACCATTTAGTTAAATCAACGTTAAAATCAGTAGCCTGCTTAAACATCCCATCCATGTTAGTTACTTTACTAACATTCCATGAGCCAATATTTTGATTGAATTTTTCGGCAGTTGTAAACATGTAACCCAAATCAGTAACATTACTAATGTCCCAATTCCCAATATTTTGATTGAATTTTTTTGCTTGACCAAACATATGCCTCATAATATTTACTTTACTTGTGTCCCAGCCAGAGATATCTTTATTAAACTCATATGCTTGATAAAACATCCAATCCATTTTTTCAACTTTACTTGTATCCCAACTTCCAATATCTTGATCGAAACTTGTTGCAAAAGTGAACATAAAAGACATGTTAGTTACATTTGAAGTATCCCAAGTACTTATATCCTGATTAAAATTTTGTTTTGCTCCTAGTAAACTTGACATGTCAGTAACTAGTGAAGTTACAACCTGAGAGACATCTTCATCTTTACTAATCATATCTTTAATTTTTTCATTGTCAACCAAAGTATATGTTTTTCCATTAATATTCCCTGTCACTCCTACTTTTTGATCTGGAAATGCTTTTATAGTAATTCCATTAGAATCTATGTAAAAAGGACCTTTATTTTCAAAAGTTACCGAAATGGTTTTTTTACTGTTTACAGTAATTTCTTTAGGATTTACCGTACTATTTAAATCTCCCTTCCACTGAACAAATTCCCAACCTGAAGAAGGCACAGCAGTTAATTCTAATATAGTTCCACTATTATAATCTATTGAATTCCCTTCTTTAATCACTTTTTTTTCAACTGTTCCTTGCCCCTCAATATTAATCATTAAAGGATATTTTATTTTTATAAACTTTGCAATAACCTCTAAGTCAGAGTTTACAGTTACACTTGTAGTATCTGATGTCCCACTCGCTCCTTCCCAACTTCCTAGAGTATATTCTGAGTTGGGTGTAGCTTTAATTAGTACTTTTTGACCCGCTTCATATTGACCAATCTTTGGAGTTACATTTCCGCCTTCTTTTGGATCTGAAGATGTAGTTAGAGTAAATAATTCCGGTTGCACTGTACATGAAAAAAAGGTTGCAATTAAAAAACCAATAAGATATTTTCTCATATTTTGAAAATTAATCAACTAAGATTACTTGTGATCTACTCTTCAAGTTTAGTTGTTGAGTTTTCTGTAGCTTCAGAAAAATAAAATTTATATTTCAAAACACCATTTTCCTTGACAATGTATGCACTTTCCAGCCAGTTAAAATTCATTTTCACTTTGCCATCAGGTGTGTTAACAATAAATTCACCTATCTGATTAAGACTAATATGTGCGGAATTAATATCTGTATCAATTACAATGTCTTTAAACTCTCTTTTAGTTTCTATAATATCAAAACCACTAACAAATTCAATAAACTCATCTTTTGAATACCTTCTGCTATTCTCGTAAATAAAGAAATCGTCGGTAACAACGGAATTAAAATCCCCAAGATTATTATCAACGGTGTCAAAAAAATTATCAAAAGAATCCATCACTTCTTCATTTGTGAGCTTTGATGGTGTTTGACAAGAAGTTATTATCAAAACAAAAAATAAAAGCAGTTTTTTCATAATTATTTGGTTTTATTATTAGATGCTAATATAAAAACTCTAATTGAGATGTTATTTGATTAAGCAGCTTTAATTAGAAAAACTATTCTGTTCCTTTATCCACTTTAATAAGTTTATTATACCCATTACTGAAATAATAAAATCGGGAATCAATTATTTTTCCGCTAAAATCGTACTGATTTATTCTATACGTATAATAAGTATCAAACAGTTCATCCTTTAAAGCTCTTTTTTTTGCAATTTTCTTAAACTCATTGATAGTCATTCCAATATAAACCCTTTCGTTTATCTTAGATAATGGCATATAGCCAGCGCAACTGGTTAAAAAAAATATTAACAACAACAATATTATCTTTTTCACTATTAAGTATTAAAAATTAATTTTGACTCACATAATCTTCAATCTGTACCTGCAATGAACTTGGGTCAAACCATTCATTTAGAGAAACAACTTTTCCATCCTCATTGAATTGTTGAATTATATAAAATTTCAAATGAAATGGAGCACCTGTTTCACTGTGGTTTCCTGACCAGACTCCATAAACTCGGATTGAATTTGGTGATGAACTAACTTGTCCAGTATCGGAATATAAGTTTCCGCCCCAATACGCACCCTCACCTCCAATTACAGCTCCACCAGGTTCAAATGAAAGATTTTCGAAGTTGTCTATATAATTTTTTGCTGCAGACTTTAGGTCCTCTTTTCCTAAAATCACATTATTGTTCCAATTAGGTGGACTCCATTTTAACGTATCGGAATACAATTCAAGGAACCTATCCAAATCTTCATTAACAATTCCTCCAACATGATATTTTTCAAATGCCTTCCAGTTATTTTCAAACATTTTTCTGTCCTCATCAGAAACAACAGAGGAATTATTTTCATTTTCACAAGAAAAAATTATTAATGTTATAAAAATTGCGAGTATTCTGTTTTTCATGATTTTTTCTTTTCAAGGTAAATAATTTATAGGTTTTTCTGAAGTTTTTATGCTTTTATAAAAAGATTTATTTATTTTAATTTTAAATAACTCAAACATGAAAAAAATAATTTTTATCGCACTTATTTTTACTTTTTCAAACGTATTTTCTCAAGAACTAACTTGGGAAAACTCTATTGATGGTGATTTTATAATTGACTCTGTTAATTTAGGAATTGATGGCAATGTAAATACAGTTAGTGTTTCTGGAAAAGCAGGAAATTGGACTGTTTATATGACTTATTACTTTACAAACAAACTTGATACAGAGGACCAAGGCGAATATAATGCTATGGGTTGGGCTCAGGATGGAAATGAAAGATTAAAAACGACCGTTAGAGGTCTTTGGAAAAAAAATAATGACGTTTACAATTTAAAACATTTTGAAAACACTACTGACGGATCGCAACTGCTGACAACAGGAACCATGAATTTTGAAAAAAAAACATACAAGTGCGTGGTAAGATTTTTAAATTAGGTTTTTAATTTTCAATTGGTACTAACTTGTAATCATACAATTGTGTAGCAACTAAAATGTCACTGTTATATTCTCTAATTGAGTGAATTAAGCCATCCTTAATTTTAAAGATCCACACATATTTGTTATCATACTCTCCATTTTTTCCCTCTGCATCACCTTCTTGAATTATTGCAACCCCATTTTCATCTGAGATTGATCCAACTGTTTTTAAAATAATACCATTAGGAAGAATCTCTGGAATTATGGTTTTAAAATATACATCAAAAAGATTATCCTTATTCCAAATCTTTCCTCCCTGCTCAATAATTCCCATCCAGGCAAAAGTAAAATCTTCATGAAGTAAATTTTGAGCTTGTTCTGGATTAGTTATGATATTATCAAGAAATGATTGGGCCATTTCAAGATTTTTATCCTTTAATGAAAAATCATTGTTCGGTTGACAAGATAGAATTAAGGTTAGAGTACAAAGAGTAAATAATTTTTTCATAGCTAGTATTTTAAAATAAGATACTCAAACTTAATTAATAATCTAAACTTTTCGTTTAAATTAGGGTCTAAGAAAGAAAACATTTATAATGAGAAACATATTAAAATTATTGATATTGCTATTCGTTTTATCCTGCAGTAAAAATGAAGAACAGACAAATACTGATTGTTCGGGAGATTATACCACTGCTGGTGTATTAGTTAATATCGATAAAAATATCTTCAACAATGATGAGTCAGTAAATACTTACAGCAGATATTCCTGGTCTTCCAATGGATCACAAAGAGTTTTAAATGGAAATGGTATTCCAAATCATGAGGTGGGAACATTTCCAAACTCCAATAACCCAAATACAATAACAGAACAATCTGTAAGCAAACGGTTTACTTTGTGTCCAAATATTATTTCTGAGAGTGGATTAGAGGTTGTTGGTCCTGCTCTAGTAATAGCTTATGCTTTAAATAGTGTCAAATTTGACCCTGCAACAGCAGGAAGATGTAATGACCAAGGGGCATGTAGTTTAGCAAAGGGCCAAGGAAATTGGAATATTGAAGCGCTAGGACATGATACTTTTAATTTTGGAGATGACATGAATCATGCACATGTCCAACCAAACGGTGCTTACCATTATCATGGAATTCCGGAGCTTTTGGTAGATTTTCTTGGAGATAGTCAAGGGATGACTCTAGTTGGGTGGGCTGCTGATGGTTTTCCTGTTTATGCTAGATACGGTTTTTCAGATACTAATGATTCATCGAGTAAAACTATATCACTAAAATCAAGCTATAGATTAAAAAGTCAACCAGATCCCAATCGGCCAATGGTTTTGACTAGTTTAGCTGGAGGTCCTGGTCAAGGCACAACAAACCCTAACACAGCTATTGAAATGGGAGCATTTACTCAAGATTATGAGTACGTTGACGGGTCAGGCGATTTAGATCAATGTAATGGCCGTTTTGGAGTTACTCCAGAATTTCCTGAAGGAATCTATTACTATGTTGTGACAGATGATTTTCCATTTTTTACAAGATGTCTAAAGGGTAGTGTGTAAAAATTATCTAATTAATCTCATATTTATTCCATAGTATACTATAAAAGAAAAAACCTCCGATTTCTCGAAGGTTTAGAATGTGTAGTGTAACGGTATTATTAGCTCCCCCTCAAGGACTCGAACCTTGGACCCTCTGATTAACAGTCAGATGCTTACTTCGCTAAGAAGTAATCCCTACCATTTGAATATCAGTACTTTATATTAAACTAGAAAAAAGATGTTTAATTAAAGTGCCAGATAAGTGACAAAAAATAGCATATCATACCCTAAAGTATGCAAACGTACGGACGGAAAATACTACGTTGATTTTAGATTAAACAACAAGCGTGTAAGGATGTTTAATGGACGAAGAATAAATTCTTCTACTTCTCCTAATACATTTCCTGTCAAGTATAGACGTAAAGAAGCATTGAAACTTGCAAAAGAAGTTTACGATTATCTCTCTAACAATAATTATTCGTTTATGCGAGTACATAATAAGCTTGAGAAATTTGATATGCTAATAGAAAAGAAACTCAACGAACCAATATCCCTTTTGTATAAAAGAGCGTTAGAAAAAATTGTAATTAGGTTTCGTAAAGAGCTTATTAGTAAAAACAATATAAGTGTAGATTTTATAGATTCTATATCACTTCGTTATGACAATGCGACAAGCTATAATACAACACGCAGACACGTAAACGTACTTGCTAATCATCTTATAGAAAATGGCTTTGATATAGAGCCGTCTAAACTTAAAAGCAAGAAGCAAATAGAAAGGTTACATAAGCCAGTAGATAACGTTAAAGATTTACTTCAAATAATAAAGATGTTTAATGAGAACTTGTATCTATGCTGTGTTCTTACTTATTGCTGCTTGCTTCGTCCTCACCAAGAAATAAGATTGCTTAAATGGGGTGATTTTAATGAAGACTTGTCTCGTATTAGTTTGTCTGGAAATAAAGTAAAGTCTAAGCGAAATAGAGTCGTTCCTGTGCCCAAATTAGGGCTTGTAAAATCAGACAATAATCTAAACATCTTTACAGGAAGAATACAGCCTTATAACAGGTACTATTTTAACACGCTTTGGAAGCGTTTTAAGAGGCTTAACCCAGAGATAGATAAAGATGTAACGATATACTCTTTTAGACA
>MDTC01186685.1_pt1 | contig 18152 bp, 18 predicted proteins | sample 811181 | NCBI WGS metagenome assembly MDTC01 (sample SAMN05326644, study PRJNA326480) | marine metagenome | isolation source: seawater | place: Pacific Ocean: North | collected 2011
AAAAATCCATGAGATGAGGGTGATCAATAAAATCAATAAGGAAACAACCTTTAGTATTTTCGTAATTTTCATAGGTGAGCGCTGTTATATTTCAACTGCGAATTTTTCCATTGTAAGTAGAGTATGATTCTCTGAGTTACAAGAGTCAGACAATATTTCTTTTGCGATTTCTTTTTTCATTGAAACTTTTGGATCGTTTATTGGGTCTTGCTGACAATCTTAACAGCAGTCTTTTTGATTTATCGAGAAAAATGCAGAGTTGAAACAAGAAATTGTAACGGAGTTTCTCTTTATATTGCTTGGCAGTTCATTGAAACTACCTATACAATCTACTTCAATGATACAGGCAAAGCTGAGAATAAAATGAAAGATTTGCCTTCCACATTAGGTTATAAAATGCCAGCTGAATGGGAGAGACAAAATGCGACTTGGTTTTCGTGGATCCACAACAACAGTCATTGGAATGAGAATCCAATTGAGATGAAAAAAACTTTGGCTGAAATCATTGCCACCATCAGTCAGTTTCAAAAAGTTTTTGTCAATGCTGCTGATTCCGTTCAGAAGGAACTGAATCACTTTCTTAAAAACCAATTTTTATATGTAGAAAATAATGTGTGCCTCTTCAATCATGAAACCAATGATTTATGGTGTCGCGATCATGGACCTATCTACGTTCGAAATGCTGAGGGATGTCTCGCTCTTGTTAATTGGGGTTTCAATGCATGGGGAGAGAAATTTCCACCTTGGGATTTGGACAATCAGATCCCAAATAAAATTGCCACTCTGCAAGGTTGTAAAAAATTTGATGCTCCAATGATTTTAGAGGGAGGATCGATCGAAGTGAATGGGGTCGGTGATTTGATTACTACTGAATCGGTATTGTTAAATCCGAATCGGAATCCTCAATTAAGTAGAAGTGAAATCGAAAAACATCTAAGAGATTATCTGGGAGTAAAAAGAATTTTTTGGTTAAAGAGGGGAATTGCTGGAGATGATACCGATGGTCATATTGATGATTTGGTTCGGTTTGTTGATGAAAGGACTTTGGTGGTTGCATCGGAGGCAGATCCTAATGATGTCAATTTTGATGCACTCAATGAATTGTATTCAGATCTCCTATCCATCCTAGAATTGCATAATTTAGATTGGACTGTGCATAAATTACCTATGCCAAAGGCTTGCAATGCAAAAAATTGGAGGTTAGATCGACTTCCTGCTAGTTATACAAATTTTTTAATTATCAATGAGGCAGTGATCGTTCCCGTTTTTGACCAATTAGAATCGGATGCCTATGCCTTGTCATTGCTTGGTAAATTGTTTCCTAAGCGAGAGATTGTGCCTATTGACTGTCGGGTTTCTGTCTTTGAGGGAGGAGCGATTCATTGCTTGAGTCAGCAACAACCCTACGGTCATTTCTAATAAGAACTCAATTTAATTGAGGGGTCTTTGAGGGGCTTATTTTTGTTAGAAAATTGGAATTTTGAATGGTGTCTGCTCTCTATCTCGATGTATAATTTTGCGTTAAACTTTTTTCTTTTACTCTAATTTTTGGACTTACATTATTCTTATTATGAATCTATATAATCTATATAATCTATATAAAAAATGTATACTTGTTGTCTGTCTTGGGTTTATGGTATCTTGCAATGCGGAAGATCCTGTAAAGCCAAGCCTTGAAACTTTGAAGGATGGACATGAACGCGCTACTTTTGCTGGGGGTTGCTTTTGGTGTATGGAAGCTCCCTTTGAAAAGTTAGAAGGGGTTTCTAGTGCGGTTTCTGGGTATGCTGGGGGAACAATTGTGGATCCGACTTACAAACAGGTCTCAAGTGGATCCACCAAACATTTAGAGGTGGTTCAAGTGACTTTTGATCCGAAACTCATTTCTTACGAGGAATTAGTCAGTACTTATTGGCGTTCTATGGATCCCACCGATCTGGGCGGACAATTTGCGGATCGGGGCTACCAATATTCTACGGCCATTTTTTATCACAATGAAGAGCAGATGAAAATTGCGGAAAAATCGAAAAAGGAGTTGTCAAAAACTGGTCCTTTTAAAAAAGAGATTGTGACTCCGATTATAAACTACTCCAACTTTTATCCGGCAGAGGAATATCATCAAGATTACTACCTCAAAAATCCGACACACTACTATGGCTATCGAAAGGGAAGTGGTAGAGAGGGATTCCTTGAAAAGTTCTGGGAGAAGGACTAAAAAAAGATTCCACTCCTTTTTACCATTCCAACCTCTAGTCGATGCTTTAGATCGTTGTATGTAATTTATATTTTTAGTCTATAATACAAAATTATTGAACCCTATAGCCTTGTTTTTTACCATTTATAGAAGTTTAAGAACCCTGAATAAATTGGGAATCTGTTTTACTTTTTGGCGATCGCTCTCTGAATCGAAATTTCAAAATCTTTAATCATTTTTTTTCACAGGCTGGAATTCCATCAACTCTCCTTCATCATTTGAAATGTATGCCTTTGCCTTTAAATGATCGAGTATTTCTCTGGCTAAAGGAGCCAGGAAGACTACTTTGGTTAGAGCATCCGCGATCATGCAGTTAGGAGCAAAAACCGTAACACTGTTCTCTTCTGGGATCGATTCCTTGCTGTAAGGACAAAGGATTGGATTGGCACTCGTATGGAAGTAGGAACCACTGGTAGCCACAGAACTAGCCTCCATGGGGATTTCGAGTCCTATCATAAATCCATCTAAGGGCATCCGAATGGTCACAGATTTCTGAAGCCATTGATTCATGCGAATATCTCCGCCTGCATTGATGGTGGCATCGATCGACCTTGGGCATAGAGCTAGGGCACAATCCACTGCGTATCCTTTAGCGATCCCACCAAGATCTACGGCTAGAGGTTTTTTAAAGTAAATGTGGGATTGGGTTAATTCAATATCAGACCAATTTCCTGTATGGAACTTAGTATCGATATGGTTGGGCAAAAGCTCAGCATCTATCATAGCAGAGGCGATAGTGACATCATAAAAACCATCACTCAGTTTACTCATTTCAATCGCTTGATTTAAAACAGCATAAGTGTCGGCTGAAATCAGAACCTTTTCTTGGTGGGCATTTTGATTGATGAGACTCAGTTCGCTTCCTTCATCATGAAAACTCATCAAGTTATGAATACGCTCTAATTCCTTGAAGAGATCTTCGGAAATTTGGATAAGTTCACTCTCAGGAACTCTACCAGTTAAGCTTACTTCTACGTAAGTTCCTAATATTGGTTTGCATCGTTGAATGGATTTGGAGGGAGCTATTTTCATTGGGAATAAGCTTACAAATTAATTTGCTTTTGTAAAAACAAAGCGGTGTCTCCAATTTCCCCTAATTGAAGACTAACCGATCACACATAGAAGAAAAGTAAAAAGGATAAGATAAAATTCCAAATGAACAGTGTTTTAAAATTGGATCCCAAGTTTGCATGCGTCGGTTGATTTCATCTGTTCAATGGATTTAGGATAGATTCGCTCAATAAATATTTTTAATGGATCCATCCAGTTTCAACAATTTCTCCTCTTTTACTCTAACTGAGAGTCTCTGCAATGTCTCTATTTTCATGTTTAAGGATTGCTTGATTTTCGGTAAGGGATTGTTTTCCTTAAAAGGGGACCTTGTCCAAGTGATGCTCTTGATTGGGTCGGATAATTTTTCGATAAAAGGTCGCTGATTAATATTTTCATTTTAGAGATTTTTCAGAACAGAAGCTGGATTCTACTTCGAATCCCGTGAACCCTTGAGGAAGCTTCCGCATTCTTATAATGAGCTAAATCATAGCCTATAGAGAATTTTAAATCATTATTGTACCTATAAAAATTACTACCAAAATAGAAAGAATGAACCGATTCAAATTCATTGTGAGCGCCCTTCTTTGATCCCTTATAGGTCTTATCTAATTGGACAGGATTTTCGTCACTGGCAAGATAAGCAAATCTACCAACAAAATCGATAGATTCATTTATTTTTAATAGAGGCATTATTTGAGCTCCCCAAGGATTGCTCATGAACCCAAACTCATTTTTAAAATCAGAGACCAGTGTCTCAGCCTTAATTTGGAATCTTTTCCAATGGAAGTCCGTGTAGATCGTTTCGATAGAGGCATCATGGATGCCTCGGGCAGCCTTACTTAAAGACGCAAGCATAATCCCAAAAGAATATTCTCCCGCCTCAATTTTCTTACTGAAACCAAAATCTGTGGTGAGAGCGAACTCTTTTCCTCCAAAATCAGCGTCGACTTTTCCTTGATCGGAGTTGCTGATCGATCCTCTCCATTCAATAGAATCCCATGATTGAGTTACAAATATCCCTACCATTTTACCTCCGAGTCTTTGTTGATTCTCAAAATATCTTGAAAGCACAGAACGTTCTATGACTGGTAATTTAATCGAAGAAGTGGTCAGCTCTTGACCTACATGGACTTTTAAATATCCAAATTCTATTTCCGTAGAAATTCTAGGACTGTAGGAGATGCTTGCTTTGTTTAATTTTCCACCTGAATTTCCCGCCCAATCTCCAGCAATTTCTCCCGTAGAGTTATGGGTGAGATTGGCTTTTATGCCGAGCAACACTCTTCTCAACATCCATGCATTCACTGTATGGGAATCTTTGCTCTTTAAGAGGTTATTCTGAAAGTGAATACGGCCATTTAAAGAAATTTTTTGTAGGTTTTGCTTTTCCGTAGTGAATTCAGTCGAGTATAAACTCTTTAAAAAAACTACTAGAATGATAGAAATAATTTTTAGAGATTTCATAAAATAGAAATTATTATACTCAATTTAATTGAGGGCTTCTACCCTAGGAGGAATAAAATGAACTTCTGGATAAAGAAAAATCTGCACTCTTTACCCTTGTGTGTGATCGCTTACAAAATGGGTAGAAAGTTTAAATGAGATTCCTTTAAAATTTTATAAACCATTTCAATATAATTAATTGTGCAGTATTTTAATCTGAATTTGCACTTTAGGATGAAGCGGAATCCACTAGTATTATTTTCTTTTACACTTGCAAGTTGCGACTGGGTTTCAATAGTAAGGGCATATGATCATTCGTGATGATGACTTAGATGCAGTGTTTTGTCCTTTTACACCTCCACCTCTTTGTATTGAGGAGGGTGAGCGGTATGAGCTTTCTTATGTTCAAAAACGCGTTCGATCGGAAATTGATCTTTATTCTTATGAACTAAAAGCCAAAAATGGACACTGTACCTTTAAGGCAAATTTTGAAGGAAACAAGTTGCATTTTATCTATGTGCAGCAAGGGACCCTAACGCTCAGCAAAGATAATATCTCTGTTTCTAAGCAGATTTGTATCCTTTTAGATGAGCAGCCGGTCCACTTTGATATTTGCGAGGAAACTTCATTTATCGTAATCGAATGTGTTTCTACTGCCAATTCAGTTCTTGAATATCTCCAGTATTTTGAAAGGCCAACTCGACTCCAAAAGGTAATTGATGCCCCGAGTGAACTTTTTGAACATTTGAATGAAATTGGGATCTACCATGAATCCAAACGTCGTAGTGCCATCTATTTGGAGGCCAAAGCAATTGAAGTTCTTGCTTTTTTATTCAGCACACCGGAGGTTTTTAAGGAGTCTACGGTGAGACGTTACAAACCGAGTCCAAATGATCGAAAAGCGATCGAAGATGCAGCCGCCTACCTTGAAGAAAATTTAGGAGAAGACCACTCGATCGAGAAAATCAGCAGGCATGTTGGGATCAATGAATTTAAGCTTAAAAATGGTTTTAAAGTTGTTTTCGGAACGACTGTTTTTGGATTTTTAAGGGAGCAGAGAATGATTGAAGCCAAGTCTCTTCTTGAAAAACAGGAATTGACTGTGATTGAGATTGCCAACGTCTTGGGCTACTCGAATCCGAGTCATTTCTCTCGGGCGTTTAAGGCGATGCACAACATTCTACCGAAAGCGTATCAAATTAGTTTGCAGACCTAGTCTTAGAATTAGGAGAAGAAATTCAAATCCATTTCTTGAATCAGTATCGGTTCAATCTCAAAAAAAATTTAAGTCCCAAGCCTATGTATAAAATGTTTGGAATCCATAAAAGATATTGGGGATAAAGGTATGAGGAGTCTTTCAACCATCCGGGAATAACAATTGCAGCAAAGTAATAAACGATCGCCAAAACAAGGGCGATTCCTACATTGACCACCGTTTCTTTTCGGCCAATGTGCATCGAAAAAGGAATCCCAATGAAAGCAAAAGCAATGGTTGAAAAACTCATCGCTATATTTTGATGAATTTGCATTTCTATAGGGGTTCTCTTGGCTGGGTCTTGTTCGACATTTAACTTTTCAGTCAGTTCTGAATAAGTCATCATATTGAGTTTTTTATGGTAATTCACTTTCCCGACGAGTTGATCCATAGGAAGTTTTAGAGGAACCTCCTCCGATCGAAATGCAGGGATTCGGTTGTTGGTAAAGTTCTCTGGATCTGACTCTTTCCGATTTTCTATGGTTGCGCCCGAGGCAACAAAATAGAGTTCATTGCTTTCTTTGTCATAATCAATTTTACCTTCATCTGCATGAATATAACGGATCACCCGCTTTTGATCATCTAGTTGCCAGATCCAAATATCTGTGGGCTTTCCATTTATATTGTCCCCTATATAAATGATATAACCCGGAAATTGATTGATAAATGTTTTTTCAGTCAGAAATTTGAGGGGGTCTTGAAACAGGATCTGGGCTTTGGATTCTTTGTATTCGGTTCTTGTTTTTGGGGCATAGTAAAAGTTGATGTACAGGGACAATGCTGAACAAAGAAGCGCAATTAGAAAAATTGGATGAGAAATCTTTGTGAGGCTGATTCCACTGGCTTTCATCGCTGTGATTTCTGCTTGTGCAGACAAACGTCCCATTGAAATAAGGACCCCACAAAGAAATGCAATGGGCAATGCAAATACTAGAGCATACGGGATAATGAGAAGCAGGAGTTTGAAAAACGCGCCGATAGGGAGATAGTTAGAGGCGAGCAAGCCTAGAATATCTTTGATTGCATTTCCGATCAATAGGACAAACACAAAAATAAAGACTGCAATGATTGTGGATACTAAGGTTTCTTTAAAGAGATAGCGAAAAAGGAGCATGGTTCTTTTCTGGAGAAAAGTTAAGAGTTACAAACTTTTTAGTGCTGCTTCAAGTTTGGAAACATCTTCAGGGCTGTCGATTCCAATTGTGGCCGTGTGGGTAATTCCTACTCCAATTTTAAATCCATTTTCAATGGCCCTTAACTGCTCAAGCTTTTCGATATTTTCCAAATAGCCCTGCTTTAAAGAACGAAATTGGATCAGGAAATTTGCGCTGTATGCATAAAGACCTAGATGACGAAGTGCTGGAGATGCGGCCTGAAGCATTCCTTTGTGCTCTCGAGAGTAGGGGATTGGAGATCTGGAAAAATAGAGAGCTTGACGGTTTTCTGCTAAAACGACCTTCACTTGATTCGGGTCATGGAAGTCACTGTTGCTCTTAAATGGAGTTGCAAGGGTAGCCATATCCACATTCGTTTGAATCAATTCTCCAAGTTTTCTTATCTGTTCACCAGTGATCAGGGGTTCATCTCCTTGAACATTTATTACATACTCTGCTTTGATTCCATTATTAGCCTCCGCAATTCGATCGGTTCCACTTTCATGATCGGGGTGGGTCATGACGGTTTTATATCCATTCTCTTTCAAGATTTGTTTGATGGATGGGTCATCGACCGCAAAGAAAAGAGGCAACTCAGGGACTTCTTTTTTTATTCGATCTGCAGTCCAAAGAATCAGTTCTTTGCCAAGCACTTTGTGCAATAATTTCTTTGGAAACCGCTGCGATGCGAGGCGACAAGGGACTATAATTGCTAGATCCATGAATCCATTAGATTTTTAAAGCATAATTCTGCCTCTTTGAAGGCATCGTCTATAGAATCCCCAAAAACTGTAAAGTGACCCATCTTCCTGCTCTGTCTGGGTTCTCCTTTGTCATAAAGATGCAGTTTCACTCTTGGATTGCTTAGGAGTTGAGACCAGTCTGGCGAACGATTTTTCCATGCATCTCCCAAAATATTGACCATAACACAGGAAGAGAGGAGTTCTGTACTGCCAAGTGGGAGATCAGAAACGGCTCGAATATGCTGCTCAAATTGGCTAGTCATACAGGCGTTCATGGTATAATGACCAGAGTTATGGGGCCTAGGTGCCATCTCATTGATCAAGAGGCAGCCACTTGGATCCAAGAAAAATTCGATTGCTAGAAGTCCGACTAAGTCCAGTGTTTCGGCGATCTCCTTAGCCATTTCTTCCCCTTTTTGTATTGTTTCAGATGGCAATCTTGCCGGAACAATACTCATGTGGAGTATATGATTAATATGAATATTTTCTGCGATCGGAAAAACTCGGACTTCTCCTCTTGGGTTGCGGGCTACAATTGCAGAAAATTCACCTTGGTGTTGAATCCATTTTTCCACGACTATCGAATCGGGGTCACCGAGTTGTTGCCACAAATCAAAAGCGTTCCAATTCTGAGCATCGGACAATTTAATTTGGCCCTTACCGTCATATCCAGAATCTGCTGTTTTTAGAACACAGGGAAAACCAATTTCAGCAATACTTTTAGAAAGCTCTTCTGCGGAATTAGAAACCGAGAAAGGGGCACAAGGTAAATTTTTTGAGGTAAGAAATTCTTTTTCTCTTTTTCTGTTTTGACAGGTAAAAAGAATCGAGGCTTTAGGATATACAGGACAAAATTTTTCAAGAATTTGAACGGCCTCTGTAGACACATTTTCAAATTCGAGTGTAATGACTGAAAGCTCCTTAGCAAATTCTTCAAGGGCGCTTACATCCTCATAAGCTGCATTGATCTCCACATCAGAAACCATTCCAGCAGGAGACTTTTGATAGGGTTCAAAGACTTTGAATTTATAGCCTAAGTGTCGTCCTGCTAAAATAGACATTCGACCCAATTGCCCCCCTCCGAGCATTCCAATTTTGGATTCGGGTTCAATCATTCTGGAAAATTTGTATGAAGAACTGTGTTTGTCTGTTTTTCTCTAAAAGCGAGCAGGTGCATTCGAATTTCTGAGTCTGAGAGAGACAAGATAGCCGCAGCACTCAATGCAGAATTGATAGCACCCGCCTCTCCAATTGCAAGTGTAGGCACAGGAATACCTGCCGGCATTTGGACAATAGACAATAAAGAATCTACCCCGTTCAGGGTTTTGGATTTAACAGGAACTCCTAATACAGGAATGTGTGTCACCGCCGATAACATACCCGGTAAATGAGCAGCTCCTCCGGCTCCAGCAATAATGACCTGAATCCCACGACTCTCGGCCTGCTCCCCATAAGAGTATAGTTTCTGGGGAGTTCTGTGGGCACTCACAATCTCTTTCTCGTATGGGATCTGGAATTGCTCCAAGATTTTAGCTGCTTTTTCTAGTGTGCTCCAATCGGAGATGCTACCCATAACGATCCCCACTCTAGGAGCGTTTGATAAATTACTCATAAAGATTTAAGCATCTTCAAATTTGCGGTTAAAAAGCTCTTCCATCTCATCGAGCATGGAGTTTGAGTCTTCCCCTTCACAATTGAAGGTTAGAACCGAGCCTTCACCAGCGGCTAACATCATAATACCCATAATACTTTTTCCGTTGACCTCTTCTCCATCTTTATCAATCCAAACGGAGCATTTAAATTTAGAAGCAATACGTACGATCATCGCAGCAGGACGGGCGTGGATGCCCAGCTTGCTAAGAACCGTTAGTTTTCTTGAGATCTTTTGATCCATGTCTTCACTCATTCTATTGGAATTTTTAGATATACCGGGTATTATTGTCAAAACTTAATATAGTTATTAATTAAAACTTATATATTTAGCAATTGAAAGTCTAAACAATTTTAGAGCCATTAAGGATTAATCCTTGATTGATTTAAAATATAACAAATACTGATTTTTATTCAGAATCCAATTGAATATTAATTTAAAAAGCAGCTATCTATTATGGAATGTCTAGAATTTGGTAAAATGGAAAATGGCGATATTGTGAATCAATATACGCTTAAAAATGACAGCGGAATGGCTCTTGGAGTTCTGACTTACGGAGGAATTATTCGAGAGCTATGGGTTCCGGATCGTGAGGGAGAGATGGCGGATATCGTTCTAGGATTCAATACCCTTGAGGATTATATTGAAAGAAACGATCCTTACTTTGGATGCATTACAGGTAGAGTTGCAGGAAGAACAACAGGTGGAAAATTTACCCTCGAAGGGGTGGATTATAAGTTTGTGTTGAATGATGAACCCAACCACCTGCATGGGGGTCTAGAGGGATTGAATCGGAGGGTTTGGAAAGCAAAAGAGTTGTCGGAAAATTCAATTCAGCTGAGTTATACTAGTCTAGACGGAGACCAGGGGTATCCAGGAAATCTTGAAATGTCTGTGATCTATACCTTGACGGAAGAGAACGAACTTAGACTTGAATACCATGCGAAAACAGATCAAGCGACGCCGATCTGTTTGACAAATCATTCTTATTTTAATTTGGCTGGTGAAGATTCGGGCCCTGTTGACGAGCAAACAATTCAGATATTTAGTGATCAATATGTTCCTACGGATGAATTTTTAACTCTTTTAGGAGGCGTGGAAAGTGTGGAAGGCAAAGCGAATGATCTCCGAGTCCCAAAGACTTTTGGAGAGACCATCCCAAATCTGCACCTAGAGCATGGAGATAATTATATGTTAAAAAAGGCTCCTTCTAATGAATTGATTCCGGTAGCTCGCACTAAAGATCTTAAGTCTGGTCGAGTCATGGATACTTTAAGCACAGACAATTGCTTGCAATTCTATACAGGCCATTTTTTAGATAAAGATGGACTGGTGGTTGTTGGCAAGTCTGGGGATCCATACAAAGCCCACGCCGGTTATTGTCTTGAGTGTCAAGGCTATCCTGATGGAGTGAACTCTCCGGAGATTATGGACAATATTCTAAGACCGGGAGAACGGTTTCAAGAAACCACTTTGTACCGGTTTACTACCGAGTAGAGACTTACATTTCTAATCTTGTAAATTTGGCAAGCTGTTCCATTCAAAATTCCTTACAAGTGTTTTTTAGATATGAGGAGTTTTTCAAGCATCAATAAGTTTTTGAAGAATGGATGAATTACAGAAGATTATTTGTCGAGAGATTGATTCATTAGGGAAGCCGATCTCTTTTTATCGATACTTGGAACTTGCTCTCTTTCATCCCATTCATGGGTATTATTGTCGATCCTCAGACCGAGTTGGACATAGGAAAGAAGCCGATTTTTATACGGCTAGTAGTTTGGGACCTCTATTTGGGCAATTGGTTTTGTCTGCTATAAAAAAATTGCTTAAAAATGAATCCTTATTGGACTATCAGTTTGTTGAAATCGGTGTTGAATCAGGCTCTGGGATTTCAGATTCTTGGGGGGAAGATGAGTTTCAAGAGACCTTTGCCTTCGGGATTCAAGACAAACTTAAATTAACAGCTCAAAAAAAAGTTGTTTTTTCTAATGAGTTATTTGATGCGCAACCTTTTTGTCGATTTAGATATCTGGAGGGTGAAGGTTGGAGAGAACTAGGCGTTCATCATAAAGAGGGTGAATTGCAGGAATGCCTATTGGAGAGTTTTTCCATGGAGGGTGTTTCTGTCCAACACCGATTCCAAGAAGCTTCTACAAATCAATACCATGTGGATTACCCTGTGGGTGCCGAGAAATTATTAAAAGAAATCTTGGAATCTGAATGGACCGGCTTGTTTCTTGCCTTTGATTACGGAAAAGCATGGAGATCTATCTTATATGAGTCACCCCAAGGAACTGCAAGAACCTATCAGAATCATCAAATGGGAATCGACCTATTAAAAACTCCAGGCTCTTTAGATATTACCCATCACATTTGTTGGGATCATTTAGAAGAGATTTTAAATGAAAATTTTTTTAGGGATATTAAAGTTTTGAGACAAGAGTCTTTTTTTATGAATTTTAGCTTGTTGGCAATCGAGCACATTATGCAAAATACCCAAAAAGGAATCATTGGGGGACGAGGCACTTTGATGGAACTTCTTCATCCAGGAAACATGGGTGCTAAATTTCAAGTCCTTTCTGGAATAAAAACTTAAAAATTAACGAGTTTAAGAGGGCTCTGGTTGGTTGGCTCCTTTTTATAACTTTTGATTCTTTCCTTTGATTGGGCTTTATCGCTTGTCCTTGCAATCGATACAAATTATCTGAGATTTTAGTTTTTATTTTAGAAAAATCAGATACATTGTAAGGAGTTCTCTACTGTTAGAATGCGTACCCCCCATCACCACAGTTTCTACCCAATTGTAATGATCACTGGAACTAGTTCTGGGATTGGATTTGAATGGATCAAAATCCTTGCTCGCGAGAAGTTCCGAGTGGTTGCAACTGCATTGCCAAAATCAGTTCAGCAAGTTCGTGACGCAGGTTTTAAAGACAGCGATCCATTTAAACTTTTTGATTTGGACATCTCCGATCTCAATCGCCAAAAAGAGGTAGTTCGAGAAGTCCAAAAGAGGTGGGGAGATATAGAGATCTTAATCAACAATGCTGGGATTTCTTACCGATCTGTAATTGAGGATATGTCCAGTCAAAGTGAAGCGCATCAAATGTCTGTAAATTTTTCCGGACCGATGCATCTGACTCGATTAGTCCTTGAGGGCATGCGAAAAGTATTTAGAGGAAGAATTGTCAATGTATCTTCAGTGGGTGGAATGATGGCCATGCCAACGATGGGCTATTATTCAGCTTCGAAATGGGCTTTAGAAGGGGCAACGGAGGCATTGTGGTTTGAAATGAAACCTTGGAATATTCATGTCTCTTTAGTTCAGCCTGGTTTTATAAACTCACTCGCTTTTAAAAAAGTGTTTTATTCAGATAAAAAAGGTCTAAAAATAACGACCAACCCTTATGCAAGTTATTATGAAAATATGACTCAATTTATTAGTTTTTTTATGAAACATGCCCTATTCGACTCAAAAGATGTAGCGAAGGTCATTTACAAAACAATTTGTAAAAAAGATCCAAATCTCAGGATTCACGGAACTCCTGATGCATTTTTCTTTTATTATTTACGTAGAATTTTACCGGCTCGCTTATTTCTTAGACTTTTGTATTGCATGCTTCCTAAAAGAAAGGATTGGGTAAGAAAATGAAGCTCAACTTTGAGGATTGGAGCGATCTGTTGTTTCGACTGATGTTCAGTAGCCTTTTTTTTGGGTTGGGGTTTGAACACTTGTTTCAGGATGAAACCATCCTTAAATTTATGCCGGATTGGGTGACCTACAGACGACCTATTTCAATTCTTTGTGGTTTGATTTTATTGACAGGAGCTTTGTCTATTCTACTAGGGTTTAGAATAGAACAATTTGCGAAAATACTAGCTTTATTTATCTTTCTTGTCACGCTTAGCGTTCATGGAGTTGCTTTGTTTCGCACTCCTGTAGACTTACCGCAAGAATGGAAGTGGTTGTGGGAAGTTTTCCAACGAAGTAATTTCGTTAAAAATATTTGCTTGCTTGGTGTTTGTATTCATTTGATAAACTACACTCCGGGTCGATTGACCGTATCCAATATTATTCGTTATTTGCGAGGCAATGATTGAACTTTTTGGTTATCAAAGCCTCTGAGAGAGGCAGTTTTTTGTTATCCTTTAGTGATGATTGCACTGTTTGAATTATCAAAAAATTTTCTTAATCTAATAAATTGTCGCCAAAAGAGGATTTTCTTGTCAGTAAACTTTTTTACCAGACTGTAGGAATTTGAGAGTGCCTATGTAACTTTTCTACAAGGTGAGTCTTCCTGTCTGTGGATTGGGTGTTTTTGATTGCCATTGCATAGGCTGTAGAATCTCCAACGAGAATGACTTTTTCCTTACCTCGGGTGATGGCTGTGTAAATTAGGTTTTTTTGAAGCAACATAAAATGTTGCTTTAAAATAGGTATGATAACCAGTGGATATTCGCTGCCTTGGCTTTTATGCACAGAAATGGAATAAGCAAGTTGAAGGTCTAGGAAGTCTGATTTTTCAAATTCTACCTTTTGGTTGTCAAATTGAATCAGCGCGGTCTTATCCTCGGTATCAAGTGTTTGAATATATCCCACATCCCCATTGAATATATTTTTGTCATAATTATTTCGCGTTTGAATGACTTTGTCCCCTTTTTTGTAAAAATTGGAGCCAATTTGGAGTTTTTCTGCAACCGGGTTGAGGATCTCTTGGCTGATCAGATTGATATTTCCGATGCCGGCAATTCCTTTGTGCATAGGAACAATCAATTGAGTTTGTCGGATTGGGTGGAGACCAAATTTTTGAGGAATTCGATGATTGAAGAGCTCTTTAATTTGTTCGATACATTGTTCTGGAGTATCTGCTGGTAGATAGTGTATGTCGGTTTTGGGATTGATTTGATGAACACTCTTAGCAGAAGGGGGTAAGGCGATACGGTTGGCCAGGATTGCATGGGCTACAGAAACAATAGAACTTTCTTTTTTCTGGCGAAATACAGTATTAAGCTCCGTTACTTTTCCAAATCCAGAGTGGATTAGGTCTCGCAATACATTTCCACATCCCACAGACGGGAGCTGATCTACATCTCCAACAAGTAAAAGGTGAGAACTTGCAGGGAGTGCTTGGAAGAGGGAAGCTGCAAGTTTAGTATCCAACATACTAGATTCATCAATAATTATGAAATCAGATTTTAGTGGGTGTTCTTTGTTTGAAGTGAATTTTTTTTCAGCTGGGTCAAACTTCAGCAATCTGTGAATGGTTTGGGCGTAACTGTTTGTGGACTCTGCCAATCTCTGAGCAGCTCTTCCCGTTGGCGATGCGAGTAAAATCCTTGCATTTTTGGCCTTTAAAATCTTTACGATACTTGAAAGGATCGTAGTTTTTCCAGTCCCCGGACCCCCAGTTAGGATAGAGAATTTGTTTTCGAGGGCATTCCGAATTGCTTGTTCTTGCATATTTGCGAATTGAAAGCCCGCTTGATCTTGTGACCATTTTAAGGCTCTATCGACATGAATTGCTGGCAAGTTTGAAGGAGCGCTGCAAATAAAACGAATCGATTGAGCGACTTCTTTTTCTCTGATTTCAGTCGCTTTTAACTGGAGCTTACTTTCTTCAGGTCTTACCAATCGTTTCTGAGCGAGTAAATCATGGATGAATGGAGCGACTGTTGTTAGATCCAACTGAAGGAGTTCTGCTGTATGGGACAAACATTGCTCCTCAGGAAAAATTGTATGGCCCTCTTCCTCCAGAACTTGAATCGTGTAAAGAAGTCCTGCGTGAATTCTTTTCTCCGAATTGCTAGGTAGCCCAAGATTGAGTGCGATCCGATCCGCGGTTTTAAAACCAATTCCAGCAATGTCCTCAACTAATTTATAGGGATTGGCTTCAATGTTTGCCTTTGCCTCCATCCCATATGTTTTTACTAACTTTAGGCATTGAGCATTTGTGACTCCATATGTTTTTAAAAAAAGCATAATCTCTCGAATTGCCTGTTGCTTGTCCCATGCAATTTTGATTTGTTTTGCTCTTTTAGCCCCTATACCTGGGACTTCTTTCAATCGGCCAGATTCATGAGAGATGACTTCGAAAGTTTTATCAGCAAAGTAATCCACAATTTTGTCAGCATATACTTTTCCAATACCAGGGATGAGACCACTTCCAAGGTATTTTCTAATTCCGTGAACCGAGGAAGGAAGCCGAGATTGGAATTTTAAAACCTTAAATTGTTTTCCATATTGATTGTGGTGGTTCCATTCTCCCATAAGCTTCAAGTTTTCACCACAGTTCACTGCTGGTAAAATCCCTGAAATTGTAATGACTTCCCTGCTTTTTTGGATTTGGAATTCTGCGATGCAGTATTCGTTTTCTTCATTGCGGTAAACAACTCGGTCGATTGCCCCGATTAGTATGGTGGATAATTGTTCTTCTGACAAAATTCGATTAATTTACATGATGACTTGTTTTTAGTAATAAATATTGTTAACTTAGTAAAGTTTTATATAAAAGCCGATAACAATAGCTCTAGATAATCATTCATAGAATAAATAGATCATGAAAAAATTAGCCGCAATACTATCAGCAGGATTTCTACTTTTGGGAATAGCCTGTGAAACTACTAGTAGTGACAGCTCAAGTTCTAAAAAAGAAGTGACCCAAGCAGCATCTGATGATGTTAGCTTAACGAGTTACTACGAAGAGCAACTAGAGAGAGAAGATCTTTCACCCGAGTTGAGAAGCTACTACGAGGAGCGTTTGAAGGAAGAATCCTCTGAATAAGTTTCTTTAACATTCACTGCTTTCGAAAAAGCCATCTCAAAGATGGCTTTTTTTGCATTTGGATTTGTTTGAAGTTCAAAATTTGAAAACAGTCGACGTTGCGATTGTCATCGATTTGAAGCTTTTAAGACTTGTAGAACTCGTTCAAAACCATTTTTGGATTTCTGTAAATTTACAATAGCTTCTCATTTGAGATTTTATGAACAGGTCGATTTGAGAATAAATCTTTCTTAAATATAAAAATCTGTATTGTTTCTAATCCAGTGTAAAAGACTCGATTTAGAATTATCAATCAATAATTTATCCTTATAGTTTTCAGAGTATTGGGTCGTAGTAGAGAGGATTTTTTTAATGTCTGCTTGATTGCTTCTTAGATCTTGAACCCAATCCTGTCGAATTGGATATCCCTCTAAGTCTACTAATTTAAAGAGAAATTTTAAATAGACAACCGGGGCGTATCGGTTTTCTAAAAGCTTATCAAAGCTACTTTCTACAAGTTGATAACGAATGACCTCCTCATCGAGCCATTTTGAGTTTCGATCGATGAGATGGGAAATCTCGCTTGCAACCAAATACGAGTCGTATTTAAAAGCCAACTTGCGTCTTGATTCAAGCAGTTCTATTTCTTGTAAAAATTCTCCACCATGCTTGCTGCTTTTTAAAAGGAATTCAGCGGTGTCAAATAAATCCACCCCTTGGAAGGGATTGCTGTTTTTTTTAGATTTTTTTAAACAATTGTTACAAGAACCATTTTTACTTATAAATGTAATTTTGTATAAGTTTTCTCCTAATAGAGTCTTATTGAGAAGAATGCCGATCTTTTTATTGTCGGAATCATCCATGGACAAAGCTTCTAACTAGAGGAAATCGGAGTCTCAATAGGGTTGTTCAAAGTAACGGGATTTTGATTTTCATCAAAGGGTGGAACGACTGCGCCTCCAGAGACAATGAGCTTCATTCCTTCCCCAATAGTCATTTGTAAACTCTTTATCTCTTGTTTGGGAAATAAGACAAGAAAACCACTGGTAGGGTTGGGAGTTGTAGGTATAAAAATATTTACCAAATGGTCTTTGCTAATATATTGGGCCTCTCCTTTAGAATCTCCCGTTAGAAAACCAATTGCATAGACTCCTTTTCTTGGAAATTCTACCATTACAACTTCTTTAAAAACTGCTTTATTGTCTTTACCAAAAGTATCGACAATCTGCTTGACCGTTTCATAGACCTTATTAACAAATGGAACATTGCTAAGGAGACGCTCCGTAAAACGGATGAGAGCTTTTCCAAGTAAATATCTAGATAGGTATCCTAAGAGCGTTAGAAAAGAAAATACCAATAGTAGACTGACTACTCGAAGACCTGTTCGGACTCCTGGGATTTTCTGCCAGTTTGGATCTAAAAGTTCGAATACTCGGTCTGCAGTAGGAGATCCCACTTTATCTAGGAGAAAATTTACAACAATAATGGTTACCGCTAGGGGCAACAAAATAAACAAACCAGTAAAAAAAGCATTTCTAATGGATACAATGTATCTTTTATCCTCACTCATAAACCTTAATTTGAGAAGATCGAGTCACAAATATCAAGCTTAGAATTTAAATGCTTAAAATTTAAAGAATTAAATAAAAAAGCTTGCACAGGGAGGGGTGAAAATGCATTATGGAAATCTTTACCAGTTATAGATCGCAGCAGGGTGGAGCAGTCTGGTAGCTCGTCAGGCTCATAACCTGAAGGTCCTTGGTTCAAATCCAAGCCCTGCTCCCAAGAAGGCCGTAAGTCTAAAACTTACGGCCTTCACCATTTATGAGTATGAATTA
>MDTC01198568.1_pt1 | contig 18147 bp, 19 predicted proteins | sample 811181 | NCBI WGS metagenome assembly MDTC01 (sample SAMN05326644, study PRJNA326480) | marine metagenome | isolation source: seawater | place: Pacific Ocean: North | collected 2011
CTAACATTTTATTTATATTTTCTATAAAAGGTTTAGTATTTATTATTGTACAACCTTTTAGTATTTTTGGTGTTTTTTTATCACAAAATTCATTAGTATAACCAAAGGTTTTTATAAAACAATCGTTAACATATATTATAAAGAATGGTGCATATGTAGTTGTGATCATAATAACTTTATTTATATTATCGTATTGTTCAAATAATTTTTGCTCATAAAAATATTTTTTTATTCTCTTGTATTCCATATATGACCATAAATACATATGTATTATTTCTGCAGCTAAATTCTTTTCGTGAGATTCAAATAATTTCATTCTTTTTATTATAATATTTTGTTAATATTAAATTTTGTTATATAAAAATAAGTTTATAAATAGGATACCACTGACATACATTTTAATGTTATTATTATTAAAGTTAAGAATATTATTACCATACTACGAAGTTGATTCAACAAATTGTCCAGTTCCGATATTTGCGGATACAGTTCCGTCTGTAACTGATATAGCATTTGCATTAACATTTATTGACCTCTCACCTGTTTGATTATCGTCTGTATAAGATACTGCTCCTTCAGTGTTATTATTTACTTTAATAGCTAAACTAGCAACATATTGATACATACCATCATCACCAGTAAATGAAGGTTTACTAACAGAGGCTAATTTGGTATATGTTAGCTTATCATTTTGAATTTTACTTCTCAATCCATTTACTATTTGATCGATTTGCTCAGGTGTAAGTTCGTCATCATCGTTAGTGTGCGCATAAAATAAATGTTCTCCTAAATATGCGTTTACTGTAGTTTGTCCTTGTTCTGCATCACTTTCGACGTTACTGTCAAATGTATATGTTAAACTAGTAGTACTAGATTTTACCTCTTGTGAATTCTTTACAGTACCAGTAACAATATTATCACTACCACTTTTATTTTTAACAGACAATACTAAAACACTCTTTAAATTTATTGAATCGGGACTGTCTGTAAATTTAAATGATGATGGTTCAAAACTAGATATAGTTACTGGAATTTGAAATCTTAGTTTGGGCATGGTTATAATATAATTTATATTTTAATTCTGAGGATGTTTTTTACGTTTATGGGCGATCAATGCTTTTTTTGACTGATAAAAATTTGTACACCCAGTGACGTCACAATAATGCTTTTCTAAAGGAACTATTTTACTTGCTGTTCCGTCGGCGCCGCTGGGCGGCGGTATGAGATCAACAGCAGGCCTTCGGTCAAGAGAACAATTCGGTGGCGACTCAACAGCCTTTGCCCCTGGGGGAGGGTGCTTTTTGTTATTTTTTTTTTTAATGGCACCTTCTACACCAGCCTGAATAAGTAGTTGTTCTATTTTAGGTAATTCATATGTATTTAACTGATCTAATATTGTTTTTGAAAAATCTTTTATAATTTTTTTTGATTTATTTAATTTTTCATTGAATTCACTATATTCATCAGTTATATTTTGTAATAACTCATATGAAATACATAGTTGATTGGTAGTTGAAACTCCTTGGGTTTCCTGGTCATAATTTTTTATTTGATTTTTCATAAATATTGATAGATTTTTAATAAGATTTACAGAGGCTAAGATACGATTTTGATCAAAGTCAACATTATGAACAAATAAAATAATAATACCTTTAGATTGATCAAGAATATTTATTTCCCAATTATCTTTACTAGCCACACCTGATTCCATTGAAAAAAGAACAGCGCTTTGACCTTTAGAAAGAGAGTCTCTTATAAATTTATCAATTTCAACTTTTGGAACATTTCGTTGATAACATTTGCATTCAATTAAAATTTGAAGTTCTTCAGAGAATTTTATGGAAAAATCTCCTGAATGTCCGATAGAAGAATTATCATATATTTCACAATTAGGGAATAATGTTAATAAAATTTGATATAGCTTTTTTTCTGCAATTGTACCTTTTATTGTACTATTCTCTTGAGATTTTTGATAAGTTGTATTAAGAACATTTGTAACATTTTGTATTAAATCATTTTTTAGTTGACAAAAGTGATTAATATCATTTTGATTTTGTTGATCATGATATTTTTGTAAAGAATTCTGAAATATATTTTCAATAATATTAATTGAATCCGAATGTGAAAGCCAGCTTCGCTCGGGTAATTCTGTGCAAACGGATTGCACTCCACACGGATTTATCAAATTAGGTACACTTATACCATTCATAATTGATAATAGAATTGCCTCAACATCACAATTTGTGGAAATAATCCATTTTTTGAGATCATTATTTCTTATAGGAATATTGAGTGTATCGCCCGTAATGTTCATAGTAATAGTAATTTATATACAATAATAGTAATAATTGTTTATTTATTTAAATAAAAGTAATTCTTTAATCAAGTGTGACTCGTTCTGTAATTCTAGGGAATTTAGAAAGCAATTTATCATTAATTGCTTTAATCTCATTATATTTTGCTTCCCATAGTTCATTTTCAAATTTTAATTTCTGGTTATCTTTTCTGAGAGTATCTATTTCATTATTTGTGATAGATATATTTTGATTTAATTTTACTTTACATCTTTTTTCATGAGAAGCATAATTGTAATAACTAAAATTTTTACAACAATATGGACATTGTTTTGGTGGTCTATTTATCTTTTTATTTTTATTATTTAAGGTATCTGTTTCGATCTCTGGGGTTCGAGAATGTACAGTACAGCCAGATTTGTCATCTTCTGTGGCAAACGCCGTTGCAGTTTCATTATTATTATTTTTTGTCATTAATAATGATTTAATATAACAATATATATTAATATTATAATATTACGTTATTTTATACATTTATAGTAGTATTCTTTTCTTTGTCTATTTATTATTAACCATGAATACAGAAAACATTGTCAAACCTTTAATCCTTAAAATTCCTATTGAATGTTTAGGGAAATGTGGCTTTTGGGGACATCCTAATTATAATAATTACTGTTCAAAATGTTTTAAATCTCTAAATGATAAAAACGAACTTTCAAGTAACCAAGAGGGTACTGCCACAGGGGTAAGTTCTAACGAATTGGAATGCAAAATAATTCAAAAAGCTGTAGATAGGTGTTGGAAGTGTAATAAAAAGATTGGTTTAATAGGTATCAAATGTAAGTGTGGCTACATTTTTTGTTCTAATCATAGACTTCCTGAGAATCATAACCCATGTAATTTTGATCATAAAACTGTAGGGCGAAAAGAATTAGTTTCAAAGAATCCTCAAATATGCTCAAAAAAGATTGACAAAATTTAAGCGTAGCTGCTCATAAAGGATTTTAAATATCCCCAGGGGGGCACTACAAGGTGGTTTGAATAAGGTCTTCTAATGATTTGGCAGAGAGTACACAGGGTTCCAGTATTATGAAATTGAGCTGTACATACGGATGTTTCTACATGTAGGTTTAAAGTACTGTTGAATTTTATAATAATTCTTGAACCTTGTTGTAAATCTTTTGGTGGTAATTTTATTGGTTCTTGATTAATCTTAAGTGTCGTGCTCTGGATATTGACCAATAAATATTGTGGCTTTCACCACTTGAGCCATTTGAAGCATTTTGATATTTTTATTTCATAATTTGTTTGTTTTGTTATCTTGCCTCTTAAGTATATAAGTTGTTAAATATATTTAAAGTAGTATAGAAGTTTGCCCTGCAACTGAACATGACATTTGATATTCAATTGCCAAATGAATTATGGATGTATATATTTAATATACGTGGTGATATCAAAAAACGAGCAGCAAAAATAATTGTCAAAAGAATTGAAAATTATGTTTACTATTACTTATTTAGATCACCATTTTCATTTGAAATAACACGAAAGATATGTGAAGTCAAATCAAGTCAATATCTTGATTTTTTATTAACAAAACCTGGTATAAGATTTGAATTTAAACACGATAATTATCACTGGGCGGAAGAATTAAACAAGGCAAATAATTATATTTTCGTATTTTTACAAGATTTGGAAATGGAGTTTCAGTCAAATAATCTTTGGGAGACTTACCTACCGATAAATTATAGTTCAACTTTGCTTACTGAGTTTAACTAATTAAATTAGTATCTATTTTCCGTATACTGGGTCTAGATTAGTTTGGGCATGTTTATGAATGTTAACTTTCATTTTATGGATCTTCATTTGATCAGGATTCTTTTTCTTTTGTTCCCTTCGAATTTTTTTCATTTGTTTAAGTATTCTTTCGGTTTTGGCTACCTGTTTGGCTGTTACTTTTCCGTTCATAATTATTTATAATATTATATATTATATTTTTTTTTTAATTTGATGTTTTGCATTCTGAAAATGAATAATTGGAGAACTTTTGTGATAACTGCGTTTTAAATTTTTTATGATTTTTTTTCTTCTCCTTTATCATTTCTTTTTTCATAATGAAATATGGAATTATTTCACCCCTAATCATTTTTTCATACAAATTATTTTTTTTCACCTCTAAGATGTCTAATTTTCCCATTGCAACTAATTGCCCTAAATATAAGGTTGCATAATTTGCTTCTATAGTTGCACATCTTGCAGTTAAATGTTTTTTTAAACCATCGTACAAAATAGAACCTGATATTTTAAGAACGTCAGGTAATTTGTTTTGAGGAACATGGAATTTTATTGTAGAATAAAAAAAGTCATGATGATTACCTGGAACACAATGTGGTACAAACTCATCCTTTAAATAGTGTTCAGTAAAAAGACCTTTAACTTTCCATTTTGCACAACCATATCTTACATTAGCGGTATATATTGGTTCACCAAACATTTTTATACATTTTTCATAATATAGTTTTGGTGCATTATGCTTCCAATTACTAACTTTATTCATATGATAAATACAATATTTTAATAAATTTGAATATTTTCTAAATCACAATGGGCTTCTGAATTTACTAAAATCCAATTGAAATATAACACAATTATTATTACACCAGATTCTTTTGCCATATTCACTGCATTTTTGTAAGTTGGGTCCTTTTCTGATAATTTAAATCCACATGCATCACCTCTTTGGACACAGAATGCCAGAATTGTATATCCATCCCATTTAGATTCACAAATTTCTCGAAGATGATTAATATGTTTTAGTGCTCTAGGAGAGATTACTGCACCTTTCTTTTTTTGAGGGCCATCTGGAAAAACAGCTTCATTAGTTTCGGGATCAATTAGAGGTACAGATTTTACTTCTAAAATAAAATTCTTATTTGTTTTTGTTTTACCAAAGAAATCAAATCGGCTCTTTGTAATTTGGGCACTTGGCTCGGCATCACCACTTCCAAAGGACACATCAGTGCTTGACTGCTCTGCTTTTAGCGATTTTACATTATTTAGAAAATCTAAATGAGAAGGAAATACATTATTGATGAAACATAATTCAACCAATTGTTCACTTAATTTTGGATTTACACATATAAGTGTGTGTTCGGGTTGCTCTGCAACTCCCCCCTTGTGAGGGAGTTTAACTAACTGAATTTTATGAGAACATACCTGTTTTTTTTGTTTATAATCATCCATAGAAGTTAATATCATTTTTGCAGATGTTCCTTTGTCGATTAAACCTGAACATCCTAGTGACGGTGAATGAGCAAGAATATCGATTGAGTGAGCGCTAGCCGCTCCTTCAGCATCGTTAGAACAAATAGTTACATCGCTAACGTAAGGAGTTTTGCACTTAGCAGATGGTCTTTTCTTAAAGGTGCCTTCGCAAATAGGACCTAAAGAAATCATTTTTAAAGTTTATATTTATTGATTCTTTAAGTATTTTCTTTTTTATTGTGTTTTGCGAAAAGGGGATTGAACAATTTTTTTAGGATCTTTCTTTTTAAGTTTGCATCTCATGTTAATCTCCTTTTTTGTTAGCTCCCCAGCTGTTTTTGGTGTTTTTGATGAAATTCTATATCGAGGTCGACACATAGGAAATTTTTTACCAGACTTGTCGAATGTATTTCTACCACATTTTACAATTTTTGGCAAATAACATGCATTAATCCACTCTTCTTTAAACCATCTACTAATTCCAGGTTGAAGAACTGTTGGTTTTGTATTTTTTTTGTAAGAACCACCTCTTCTTTTATATTCTTTTACTAATTGCCCAGAACTATAAGCACTCCATCTTTTACCGGCATTTTTGTGTTCACGATTCATTCTATTTTTAATGTTACTATACAGTTTTTTATTTATGACACTATCAGGGATCTTATATGTCATAACATTTGTATATATAATTATTTTATTCGTTATTTTCATTAATAAATATTATAACATTTATTAATCCGTTATGAAATTTAATATTTCAGAAAAGAGACTTGCGGGATCAATTGAAAAATATATTTTAAAAAATAATCTTCTATGTCAAGAATCAACATCACCGGAAGTATCAGAAGTACCAGCCCCTAGGGGTCCCACCACTCCTATGGAAATGTCAAATAGACTAAATTTGAAAGTAATACATAATAGAATTGATTTTGATACAAGATTTGATAATATAGATGATGATGACGATATTTTCAGTATAAAAGAAATTTCATTTATTTTAGGATATGGAAAGTTTAAATTTGAGTTTGAAGGAAATACATTATATTTTTGTAAACATCTTATAGGAGATCCTGTTTCAAGTGTTCAGTTTGGTAAAGAGACTGCTATTCATGAGGACATATATATATTATTTGACGAATCTAAAGAGGCAAGTGCCGAAACTAAAAAACAAGTAATCATGAATCTCTTAAAACTTGCATTACAAGATATAAAATGTAACGGATTTATAAAGAGTTTTACATGGCATGCAAATGGTGAATTTTTTAAAGAAGAAACTCTTATTCCATCAAGAGATTTTTCGACAGTTATATTAGATTCTAATTTAAAAGATTCATTAATATCAGATGTTGAAGAATTTTTAAGTGATGATACAAAACAATGGTATAAGAAACATGGTATACCTTATAGAAGAGGTTATTTATTTAGTGGACCGCCTGGTACTGCAAAGACCTCAACAATATTAGCGATTGCAACTAAATTTAATAAAAGTATTTATAAGATAAATTTGGTAAACCCAGGTCTTAGCGATTCTGGTTTGATATGTGCTATGAATATGATTAGCAAAGACGCTATTGTCGTTTTTGAGGATATAGACGCTGTATTTGATGAAGATAGAACAAAAAGGGAAAATTCGGAAGTTACATTTAGTGGTTTATTAAATTGCTTAGATGGATTTTCTTCTGCTTCTCGTGGACAATTATCAATATTAACAACAAATTTTCCGGAAAAACTTGATTTGGCTCTAATTCGTAAAGGTCGTGTTGATAATAGTTTTGAATTTAAGTTTTGTTCTGATGAACAGGCAAGGGAAATGTTTTTATCATTTTATCCAAACTCAAACGATGACGCCAATAAATTTGCAAAATTGATCCCAAAGAATTCAGTGAGTACAGCAGAGATGCAAAGCCATTTTATCTATCACCGAAAAAGTTCTTCATCAGAAGCGAGTAATTTTGATATTTCAAAAGTATCAAATCCAAAAAAAAAAGTAACTGAAAGAATGAGTATGTTTGCATAGGAATTCGAAAGAGGGTATTCAAATAGAAAATAAAATATGTTTACTTTTTAAATGAATCAAAAGATTACATATAATTTAATTTGGATTACGTCTTTAACATTATTAATCTATTTAGCGATTGGTATTGAAGTTCCTAATAATAAAAATTTAAAATTACAATATACACTACTACTGATTTATTCATTAGTTTGTTTTTTGAGAGCTTTCAATATGACAGATGAAAATGAGAATTGGTGTATAAGAGATAGTTATTTTGTAAAACCTTATATAAATAGAACACTTGCTACAATAGGTGAAATATGTATAACAATTTTTTTAATTAATGCCATATCATATATTAGTAATAGACGTTTCAATAAAAACATTTTATACATAATTATTTTAGCTCAGATATTATGTTGGATTGGTGTTATAAACAATGAGCCTAAATTTAATTTTATGGAAGAATTTTTATGGGTATTATTTTTTGGATATTTGTTTTTAAAGATAGTTGAGAAAAAAGGGTATAAAACAAATAAAATTATAACATTAGGTGTATTTTTATATATATTATATATGATTTCAGTTGATATTCCCTACTACAAAAATTTAAAAATATCTAATAAAAGGTCAATATTTGAATGTAATTGGAACAAGCCTATTGAAGATGATTGGGGTTATTCGATGATATGGCAAGGACTTTATTATACAATTGCTGTTATATTTTTTATCTATATATACAAACAAAGTTGCTTAAAAAAACAATAGTTGGTAGAATTTTTATATAATATACATACAAGTATAAATGATGGAAAAAAATTATAGCAATTTGATTTTAATTTTACTACTTGTATTTGTTTTTTATAAAATGTGCATTAACCCATCTCGTAGTGAAACTGCGACTACTAAACATAGGGTAGAACCTGTTAATTTGGAATCTCAAGGTTGTAAAGGGTCATGTATGGTAAATACAGATAATGAAAAAAGTGACTATTTAAAAGATACTCTATCAGATTTAAAAAAAATTTGTGAAGAATGTTCAAAGGATAAATATATATGTACTGAAGATTGTATGATGATGAAAAAGTATTGTGATTACTTAGGTTATAGTGGTAGTGCTCCTTATGTTCCATGTACAGGTGCTTCTCGTGTGGTTACATCAACAGTTCCAAGTACAATACTAGATTTTGATAAAATTATGAACCCAATAAGTCTCGAGGTTGATGATTCTCTAAGACCTTACCATTTACAACCATGTGGAGGACAGTCTTAAATAATATTTCGTTAAAAGAAAATAACTTTAGTATATATAGATAAAAATGCCCCAGTCGTGTAAAATATTAAACTGTGGCTCAATTGCACAAAAAATGTGCTGTGGAGAATTTTTTTGCGTAAATCATTTTGAAAAACATGTTTGTTTTGAAAATAAATTTAATAATGTTATTGCTAAAGTAGAAAAGTTAGAATCTGAAGTAGATTTGACAAATACTATTAAAGTGCCGTTTTGTAATGAAGTAGGTACTTTCAAGCAAGATGGCGCGGCAAAAAAAATATTTACAGATAATCATTTAAGTTCTTCCGAATATCTAGGGCAAATATTATTAATTTTATTTCGATACATACCATATTTAAAAGTTTTTATAGGGTTTATTTTAACAATATTATATGGGGCATTCTTTTCAAATATTTCATTTTTTGGTGTAATGTATTATAGTTTTTTAAAATATTCCATTGAAATAAAAAAAGTAAGATTTTATAAACCATACTATTTTATTTTTAAATTAAAGTATTTTCGATTAATAATAACTGGTTTATGTTTACCACTATTATTTTTAAAGATTTATAATAGTTGTTTATTTCAACATTATTTGTTTATATTAACAAATTGGTATGTATTAAAATATTATGATTATTATAAAAATAATCTCTTTGGATCTATTTCGAAGAAAAATGATATGAGTCCAAACCTACAATTGTTATACAACATGTTTATAAAAGAATTAATAAAAAGAGAATGTTATATTTTGATATTTTTAGATACACTTAATTTAATTATTTTACCGGGAATTATTAGTAAATATATTTTTTCAGTACCAACAATCAATGACCCATGGGGTTATACATGTCATCCATCTATAATTGATATTTCAAATATATTTAAGACACATTTAATAGTATGGAAAACACGGTTCTGAATTTTATTTTATATTATAATCTTATAAAGTAATAAGTATTCTTCGATGAAAAGCAGCTTTCGATCAAAAAAACACCAAAAGGGAATTCTTAAATTACCAACAACATGGTTGTTTTTATTTATTGTTGCTATAACAATTATTGTATTACAATTTAGATATACAGAAACTGCTATGAAAAAACGTGAAGCAGCAGTAGCAACAAATAATCATATTAATAATTTTTTTGTAGACCCTCAATATAAACAAGGGAAACCGGTTGGACTAAAACAAAATGTTTTAAATCAATTAGTTGGACCATCTTATCCTCAATCAACAAGGTAATATATTTAAAGATTCATGTAATTAAATCATTAGATATATACCTAATGGCTACTTGTTCGAACTTCGTGACCAACACTCAATTGGCTCCCATGTACCCTCCCACAAAAGGGCGACCCGAAGGAGTATATATAAAACCTTATCCTAAAGGACAACGTTGTTTAGAATGTAATAAAGAATTTGATGAAGTTTACAAAATTTTACTAAATGAAGTTATTTCAAAAAAGGTATATTTCAAAAACCAAAACCTTTGTAAATATGAAGTTTTAAATGGCTATTGTAGAAATAGAGAAAAATGTAAATATGATCATCCATCTAGTTTGTTTGCGATGTTTACAGGTTTACAACCTTTTATAAAAAAATAGGCTAATTACTAAAAATAGTTGTAATTAAATTGGTATTTTTAACATTTTCTGGATTAATTGATTTTAATATAGCTTTTCGTGAGTGGGTATCTATTTCAAAATTATTTTTTTGCCAAATATTAAATTTCTTTTTAATTATCTTCATTTTTTTAGTATTATAATATATTCCGTAAGATGAAAACTTTATAGCATTATGTATCAACGGTAATCCCATATACATTATTTCATAATATAAATAATTATTTTGATTGTATATTTGATGACTAATAACTATAGGTAATTTATTTTCTTGAAAAAAAGATTGTATAAATGAACATACAGAAACTCTTTCATGAAATATCAGAAATACATCAGGGAACATATTTAGTAATTTATTTTTAATATGATTATTACTACAACAAACATGTATTTTTGAATTTGGATTTATTAATTTTGCAATTAATATTGGATACATACAATTTTTTGTAATAGAAAGATTTGGTTCCATTATAATAAATTCATAAGAGTCGGGGACAACACCATTGTTGTTACCCTCCCTTGGTGTCATTTCAGATTGAGTTTTTCTTAACATACCAAGACGTGACATTTGGCGAATTTGTTTACATGGTGCCCAGCAATGTGGTATGAAATTTATTTTTCTGCCATAATAAATTTCCAAAGCATCTTTTTGTTCTGAAAACATATGAAATGTTAATAGTTTTATACATTTTGGTATATTTTTTGAAAATCCTTGCTTAATGTTATTCTTTACGTTAGTTATTTTCTTTTCATTAGATACAATATATTCTTGAAATAAATTTATATAATTTGCAGATATCAAATAATACAAATTTATGTTCAAAACGCTATGTAAATATTTTATAAATTGAATGTTTTTTGGTAAATATGTTATAAAAAATACCGATGAACATAATTCAAATTGATTTGTACTAAGATCCTCTTTAAGCATCTCTATATCTAATTCTGGTTCTCCTATGAATTTTCTGATAGAATCTGCACAATGGTTAAAAAATGAAATATTATTATTTTTAACATTTTCAATAATTATCTTACAATCTATCCCAATACTTTTAAAAGATTTATAAATATTAAAAATTTGTTGATGAGCACCATTATCAGTTATTTTGTTAAATATACTAATGAATAGATAACAATACATAGTATGGTATATTCAATTATTCTTTAGAAATACTTTGTAATTTTTTAATAAACGAACACTCGCGCCCCGACGCATAAATCATCAGGCTTGGTTGCAAGAGTAAATAGATTATTTTGTTTTTGATTTGTTAGAACATTGTTTTTTACAAGATTTCATCTTACCCGATGATACTTTTTTACAATATACCTTTGTTGGTGTCTTAGATTGGATATAAAATTGACCACCTTTGGGTCCTTTATAAGTACTTCCAGATTTGTAACATTTACAATTTCCACATACATGCTTTTTGACTTTTACCACTTTTGAGGATTTAACATTTTTTGCAGCTAAGCTGGTAGGTTTTTTTACTTTCTTCCCGATCTGGGATACTTTCTTTGTAGGGTATTTTGAAGAGCCCGTGTCTTCAAATCCAAGTGCACTAAATATTTGTGAAAAAAATCCTTTTGAAGGTGTTAGTGAGGGTAAACCACTAACACTATTACCTTCTGTTGGAGCAGATCGACGTTTGCTATTGATTTTTATAACATTTGTAACTAAGTCTTTTACATATAAATCTAACAATTGTTTATTACTTCTTAATTGTTGCCCACCACCTTTGATATTATAAAGATAAATATTTGAGTTTTCAGGGTAAACATTACTTGATTTATTCATAAATGGTTTGTAATTTACTTCTAAAAAGGTTTTCATTGTTTTAAATATAGAATCAAGACTATCAGATTCATTCCAAGTTTTTACAAGTTTGGGTATAACAAAGGTTGTTCCATAATCAATAATACAAACTTGATCAATAATTATCGATTCCCCAATATAGTTTACATTGGGGTTCACATTACTATTATTTAAATTATTATAACCAACTCTCATATGATATATGACTAGTATATTTGAATCATGTAGATCACCATGTATCTTGGGAATTTTATAGAAAGCTCTAAGACAATGTTTTAATTTTTTAAGAAGATTTTGTCTTAATTTATCATTTACTCCTTTTTTCAAAAATTTTCTTTTAAAATTTTTCAATGATGTAAACTTAGCTCTTCCATTTCCTTTCAATACATGATCCATGATATACAATCCAACAATTGAATTTTTACCCAAAAAACCAGAAACATCATATGAACTACTCTGAATATCTTCTATTTTTACAAATTTACCATTAGAGACATTAAATAAAGAATGACAGTAAATCTTTGTACCCCAATTAGAAACATCTTCCATACTACCTACCTTTACTTCGTTTTTGAAAGTATTAAAATCGTGCATATCATAAATTTTGAAAAATTTTAATACATATTTATTTTTAACACCGTTAACACCTGACATTAATTCATAAATAGTTCCATATGCGGATGAATTAGTTCCTGGAAGTTTTTGAGCATCAAATTGTATCTTTTCATTTTCAATAAAGTATGACATAACCTCTTTTGTATCTTCTAATCTTTTAGAATAATGGTTATATGTATACCACTTGGATTCTTCAAAAAGATTTTTGATCTTAGTTGCATTATTTACCTCCCCTGTAGGGGGTGAATTAAACATATTAACCACACTCTTATTATTTGTTTTAGAATTATTATTAGCCAAGCGGGGGCTTGCAAGAGCTCCTTTATTATTGTTTAACATCCTATTATTAACTTTGTTATTTATCGGATCTTGCTTTGCATTGCTTTGTTGATAGGGTTTGAATTTTAACATACCTGGTGGCACCGTCGGTGGATTCATTATATTATATACTATATATATATTTTATGATATGATGTTATTTCACTTCTACACATAGGACATTTGTTTTGAAGTTGAAATAAGTTGTGACAATGAGAGCAACAGCAGTGATGACAATCAATAAATGTTATATTTACAGGGCGTTCATAACAGAGTGAACATATACCGACTGTATCATCGATCTCTTTGATGAATTTATATTTGTAATACATTTCAAAAAATTCATTGATCTCTTTCTTTAATTTAACTTGAGAGTCCCTTACAACATCTTTATTTATTATATTTGATATGTGTTTTGATAAAATATCAGAAAATTCCTTTGTAGTTTCAATATTAATTGAAGTCAATTCCATTAAAAAATTGTTATTATATGAATCAAGTAATTTTAAAAGCCCCAACTGTTTTTTATAGTCTTTTTGTAGTGCTTCAATAATTAATCGTTTTTCTTGAAGTTTTTCTTTTATAAAATTTCCTATTTTTAGAAAATCAATATTATCAATATTTTTTAAAAAATCTTCAGTTATATTTGTCTTATCCGCCAAATCTTGTTGAACTGTCCCAAGAGAAGTATTGGAATCTTCAAGTACCCCTTGGGCTTCTACCTCCACAGTGGTTTCAGGTATTAATAGGCTTGCCTCAGAATCAATATTAGAAAGAGTATCTTCTAAATTTTTAACATATTCTTTTATTTTTAAATGATTAATTATAAAATCATTAGAGGTTACAGTGGCATGAGATTGTAGGAGCTCTGCATAACTTAAAGTTGAATTAGTGTTTCCAACTGGGCTAGTTAAAAAGGATGCGCTTGGTCCAGCCGACTGCTGCCAATGTAGTGGGATTGGAGATGGTGGTGATCCACTTTGACCTGTAGCCTCACCTCTCAATATAAACTCACTTAAACTTCCCCTTGGTGTATTTATTGGTGTAGGTCCCTGAAAGAGGTGGTCCTGACTGGAGTTCGCAGTAACTAATGTTGGGAGACTTGGCCAATCTGTTACGTTTTCGACCGCGTGTGCAACTGATGATATTACGGCTCCACTGTTGTGAGATGTTTCCCCGGTGGAGTCCGAGACCATACCCTCTGAATACGTTTCCGGTTCAGGTGGTACAGTCATGTATAACTTACTATATCTTTCAAATAAATCATAAATATTTAACGTGTAAACAGTAGAAATTCATCATAGTTAAAGAATTAATTTCAATATATATTACGTTATTTACATTCGTCAAAATATCTAAAGAAACAAATCTGTTATTAGTAATTATGTCAAAACAACACGTTTCATCAACCAATCTTCAATTCCAGCTCAACGACATCTTCAGCAACACCAACAAAGAGTCAGGGGACTGCGAAATATGCATGTCTGGGCGTTCAGATACAGGTAAGGCTGTTTCGGCTGTGGTTCGTGGCTACAAACCTTGGATGAGAATCATTTATAAGTTAGATGATGGTGAGAAATCTTCTGTAAATGACATTCAGTCTTTGCTGTCTTCCACATTCAAAACTCATTGGCTCATCCATGCAACCAAAGCAGATGGCGAGCCATTCTACCCTTATGACAATAAAGAAATTAAAATTGTTCACGAAAAAGATATGAAATCAATTATAAATTTTGATCCATTTTCCACATATTATTGCTTCAAGATCATCGTAGTTTCTATTGAGATGAAACGTATAGTTAACACACTTCTTAGTAAGTCCACCAGGAATGCCAATATCAAAAAAGGTGTAAAAGTAAATACAAAAAAAATTACCATATGTGATAATGTGCTAGATGCTGCGCTTGATTTTTGCCATGACACCGGTATTCGACCCAGTGGTTGGGTAAATATTTCTAAGGATGCCAATTTACTAAAAAATACAGTAAATATTCAAAGTACATTGGATGAGGTATCTCCTGTGGATCGACATGACACCGCTAAAATGGTAATCATGTCCTATGATATTGAGTGCATGGGTAACCGTGAGGCGTTCCCTGACCCTAAAAATAGAGATGATTACATTGTGATGATTGCAAGTGTCTTTCAGCGATATGGCGAGCCAAAACCGTACAAAAAACACTGTGTTGTGATTGGTGGTTGTGCCCCTCCTCCAGATAACCCCAATGCGTTCGATGATGTCGATGTGGTAGTTACTAAGGATGAGGCTAAATTACTCATCGAATGGATCAATCTTGTTAAAACTGAAATGCCCGATATTATCACAGGTTACAATATCCTTAGCTTTGATGCAAATTTCATATATGAGCGTGCAAAGAGATACGATCTCAATGAGTTAGATCTTTCCAGATTTCCAACAGTCGACAGTGAGTTCAAGACACAAACTCTCGACAGTGCTGCCTTGGGTAGTAATCTATACAATTACTTTACCACTCCGGGGTCGACTATCATCGACATGTTGGCTGTCGTAAAAAGATCTCAGAAATTGACATCGTATAAGTTGGATGATGTTGCCGAAGAGTTTCTGGGTCAAAATAAACATGATGTGCACTTCTGGGAAATATTTGAGTTGTGTAAGGGATCAGACAGTGATAGAGGGATTGTTGCCGCGTACTGTGTACAAGATTGCGATCTCCCGTTGAGATTGATGCTCAAACTTAATGTGATTCCACAAGAGATTCAGATGTCAAACGTTACGTGTGTGCCTTTAAAATACCTATCCTTCAGGGGGCAACAGATCAAGTGCTACTCGCAGATTGCTGAGTTTGCTAATGCCAGAGGTTTCACTGTTCCCAAGGATAGCAACAGCTTGGCTCAAAATGCAAGCTACAAGGGTGCTATTGTGTTGGACCCAGTTGTTGGGGCTCATAAAGTATGGGTTTCAGCGCTAGACTTTAAAAGTCTATACCCGTCGATTATGATGAGCAACAATCTTTCATATGAAACGTACATATCATACAATATGTGGGAAAGAATAGTTGAGGATGGGGTTGAGTTAGTGGATACTATGGAATGGGAGGGTGTACCAGGTACCGTGTTTAAAACTTATAAATACAAAGATTACATCATAAAAGAGTTCAAGATGTTTGATGATGAGGTTTATTATCGCTTTGTGCAAAATACTGATGGTTTGTTACCAATGATTCTCAAACAGTTAATGGCCTCGAGAAAACAGGCAAAAATCGAGATGAAAAATGCAAAGGACTCTTTCTTAAAAGAGGTGTTCAATGGTAAACAGCTTGCGGTAAAAGTAAGCTGCAACTCTGTGTATGGCTTCTGTGCAGCTAACATGATGTCAAATCCGGACATTGCCGCATGTGTAACTAGTATTGGCCGAAGCATGATATTGATAAGTCAGCATGTGCTTCAACGGGATTTCCCCTGCAAAGTTTTATATGGTGATACAGACTCGGCGTATACTGAGTTTTACGCACCAGATGATTGGATTGGTAGCGATGAAGAATACAATTTTCATATATCTCCGATTGCAGCCGACCATGTTACAAAAACTATTGATAAATATCTATATTACAAAGGGATCAATGAGTTAGAGCATGAAAAATCAATGAATCCTATGATCTTCTATTCAAAGAAGCGTTACATTGGTTTGGCTAAGGAAACCATAGATAGTAAGGCAAAAGTAACAATGATGGGTATTCAGTCAGTTCGTAGGGATTGTTGTGATTTGGTTAAGAACATGGCAGGGACAGTAATTGACTTGATGGTGAAGCAAGATTTTCAGATTGATGAGATTAATCGGTATCTCACAGATACCACTACAAAGCTGTTTGAGGGAAACATACCTCATGAGCAGTTGGTGCTAAGCAAGGCCCTTACAAGGGCAAAGAAATGTGAAAATATGATACCAGCTCGCCAAAAAAGTGGTGGGATTGTGCAGTGCAAAAATAATCAAAAGTTTGTAGTAACTGGTGAGGTAAATGGGGAAAAGGTTCGACTCACTGTTTGTGATAAGTGTAGATGCAACCAGTATAGTGATTTCAAGTTTGATTTATCTGCACGTGAGAAACAACCACATGTGTACTTAGCTAATAAGATGTTTGAACGTGACCCGGCCAGCAGCCCAGGGACTGGTGCTAGAGTACCTTACTTGTTGATTAAAAATGATAAAGCTGTTCTTCAGTGCGAAAAATGTGAATCACCAGAGTATGTTAAAGAGCATAATCTAGAAATAGATGCCATGTACTACTTGCAAACACAGGTACTCAATCCCATTGTAGACCTACTGGAGCCTATACAAGATACCAAAGAAATCGTGTTTCTACCTTGGCTCACAATGGAAAAGGAGAGGTTGGATAAGATCAAACTAGATAAAAAGGCAGAAAGAGATGCGGTTCGTGCAGCTGATAAGGCAGAGAAGGACAGATTAAAGGAGATTGACAGAGAACAGAAAAGAATTGCAAGAGAGGCGGAGAGGTTAGAAAGACAAAGGTTGAAAGAAATCGAAAAACAGAAGCTAAAGGAAGAAAGAGAAGCAGCAAAATCATTAGAAAAACAACAAAGAGAAGCGCAGAAGCAGCTAGAGAAACAGCAAAAAGATAAAGAGAAGGCCGAGTTGAAAGCAGCCAAACAAAAAGAAAAACAAGAAAGTAAGCCAGCTAAACCAACTCGAAAGATAGTTCAAGCCCGCGTGATTCAAGAAAATTAGATACATAAATAGTAAATAATACATACCAACATAGTTATAATTAGATAGATATCTAAAGATCAAAATATATTAACTTACATAATAATTTTTGTCAAATGTCACAAGAAGTGGCTCAAAAAGATATTACCAAGTATATTTCAACGATATATATTCAGGATAATCGCTATTTTCAATGTGCTATGGAAGGGTGTGATAAAAAATACGTAGCAAAACAAAATTTGAAAC
>MDTC01242150.1_pt1 | contig 18145 bp, 7 predicted proteins | sample 811181 | NCBI WGS metagenome assembly MDTC01 (sample SAMN05326644, study PRJNA326480) | marine metagenome | isolation source: seawater | place: Pacific Ocean: North | collected 2011
ATGCACCGACGGCCAAAGATTTGGATTTAAAGCAGGGGGTTCTTCTAATCCACTCAAGTTTAATGAAAATGGGAAATTAGAAACTGATACAAGTATAAGTACAGATAGTATACCTCTTGGTCTCTCAAATAAATCCTATAAAACAGAGTGTGCGTTATGTGATGTAGGATATAATAGTATTCCAAAAACAACACCACCAAGTAAAGGGAATAGGAGTTTTTGTAAAAAAGTAAAATGCAGTGGATGTGATCACTTGAATGAGACAGGAACTACTACTACTTCCAGACCCTCACAAAGTGCAACTGGAAAAATGTGTATTGATGGTGGTGGAAACCATCCCCTTATAACCCACCCGCGCTCCAAAAATTATGATGTTTCAAGTCATAAAGTTTGTAAAAGTTGTGATCCAGGATATGGGTTTATGCATTCTAATAACTCCAATGCAATGTTAATTAAAAAAGGTGATAATGATAAAAAGTGGTATTTAGATAACAAAGGGACGAGAATAAATACGAACCCTCCGATTGAGAATACAGATTTAAATACATTTTTGAATAAAATACCAGAATTCAGTAAAACTGCTGCGTCACCCAATGGGGGAGTAAATCAGTTTAAACGGACTTGTAAAAAATGTCCTGACGGATATATAGGATATCAACCGCCTGCTCAAGCTGGTGTTACCAGAAGAAGATTTTGTGTAAAAGTTTCATGTGAATGTTTAGGTGGTGAAGGAGCAACAGGGAGTGAATGTTCATCTTTATGGCCGGCTGGGACAAGCATCACCAAACTAAAAGGTTATAAATGTAAAACTGGTAACTGTTACGGTGAAAGAAAACTCCATAATGGTCATTGTAAAATTCACGATCAGAGGGGTAATCCAGTTGTTGGGGCACCAGAGAAATATCTCTGCGGCAGTGCGAGGGGCGGGGCGAGTGAAAAATATTCAATAGGTACCAATACATCAGCAGCAGCGGATATAAAAACACATAATACATCTGGTTTATATTATAAGAAAGATTCTTATCCAGGGTGTCAAAATTATTTAGAATATAATGATTTTTTTCAACCATACAACAGAAACAGCAACGAATATAAATTTAATAACAATATTACTACTGATTATGAAAACTCTTGTTCATCAAGAATACCTGAAGATCCAAATACAGTTAAATTCTGTAAAAATCTACAAGGGACGATAGGTGCTGGGGTAACTCCTCCTAATAATAACAATTTTACTTGTGAAAATGTGAAATTCAAACATTATATTTACGGATATGAACAATTAAAATTAGAAAGACCCGGCAAAGCACTTGATATAAAACCTGGAACCTTTATCTCTCAAAAAACGAATGGTATAATAACTGATACCGCACAAATAGTAAGAGTAACAAATACCTCTGGTTCTAATAAAAAGGACGTTTTTATTATATATACAAAAAAGACGGGTGGTTTCGTCAACCCCACCCCACTCTCTGGCAAGACAAAGATTATTATCGGAGATACAACAAAGAGTTTTCACCTGAAAGAAACAGATATCCGGGTTACAAGTAAAGTCGGTGTGAGAGACCCGGGACCGCTGCCTTCCAATCCTATGGCAAATGAAAAAGTATGTTATGAATTAAAGGAAAATATCGGTAATTATATATTAACCATAGACAGTAGTGGTGGTGCTAGCTTTCAAGCAGCAGTTACGAAAGGGAAACATATAAAAGATCCTAGTAATAATGACAAAATTCTGGGTGTTATTATTCAAAGAATAAGTAATACACAAATACGTGTAATGTTATTAAAACCTAATTCTAATACCACATTTAATAGTTTCATTAGATCAGGTAACACCCCAAAAACTATAAATATGGGAATAAAAATAGGTACCACGAGTTATAAGATAAAAAAAATAGAAAATTCCCCCACCATTGATTTAACTGGTGGTAAATTAAAACCTCCCAGTAGACCGGCGGGAACTGGATCAGCACCCGAATTTGGTGCTTGTATTAATAAAAACAAACCATTAGTTGCAGCATCCCAAAAAGATGATACTTGTTATAAAGTTGATTATGGGGCTGCTATTGCAAAGCACTCGGATGCGAAGGCCAAGTGCGAGGCATTGCAAATCGGGGGAGTGTCGGGAGTTTGTAAATACATGAAAGATTATTTTAAATTAGATAAAACACATAACTTTATCACAAACACCGGGGCAAACCTTTCTGGTATTCCAGATAATTTAGGGTCCCCTCCAAAATATAATCGTGATACCACAAAAAGATTCACAAATAATGAATTATTAAGATTTGATTATGTGCCAGAAACACCGGACGGTTCATATCCTACAGACATATATAATTTGAAGATATCATCCATGAAGAATAGTAGATCTCCTCCCGTATTAAAAGTCCGTGGAGGTATCCATAAATGTCAACCTCATATCGGATGTAATAGATCACGCCCTGAATGTAGTAATTATATTGATTATATTGATAATAGGACAACAGAAGTAACCCAAGCCAAAAATAATTTTAAAATTGGGAAAGCTACATGTTTACCTAATATGAATAAAATAGGACTAAACACTAGTGATGCACTTGAGTGTTTGAAGAAAGATAAAAAAGCAATTTGTGAGGCTGGGAATAAATGTAAATGGATCAATGACAAACATAAGAGACGTGAATTATTGGGTTTTATGAAAAGAAGATTTAATAAATGTCAACAGACACATCCGGGATATAATTTCACTTCAGATGATAAAAATCTCAATCAATCAATTGGAACCTATTTACAGACTTTCAGATGAATAAAAAAATTGTTTATATATAAGTATGGCAACAACTAATCCTTGTCAAAGTTCTAACGCAGAATCTGTAGTTATAGTTCCTTGTTCAATTGGAGATATTGTTAAGATAATAACTGGGACACATTCCGGGAAACACGGTATTATAACCAGAATACCAAGTGGATCAATTAACACTTATGGAGTTCGTATCAATAATACTACGATTAATTTTCCACAAGCACAATTACAATGTATTCACCACTGTAAAATAAGAAAAGGTTGTGGCACCCAAACAGGTTGTAGAACACATATAACCCCGATAGTATGTATATCAAATAATGATCCAATATCACCACTTGTTGTTCAAAAATGTTCTTCCTCTAGTCCGGGGTTTTTTGTCGATGCCCGTGGAATAGTTAAACCGTGTACACCACAATCCCTTTGTAATAATAATGATACAAATAGACCATGTGTAGGGACAGGGAATAACAAATATTTTTGTAAAGATGGGGGAATTGTATCGAGCAGCAAACAAACACATTATATTGATAATGGTCTTATCGTAAGAAGCCCTTGTAAAAGCATTATAACAACAACCCCTCATTCTTGTGCAATGCAAACTGCTGACGCACAGCCGCCCCTGCCTCCTCGGCCCACGGAGCAGGAGCTGAAGACTGCTTGTGAGAGCAAGAAGCAAGTAGACGACCCTTCCGTATCCAAATGTGAATGGAAAAATAATCAATGTAATGAAAAAGTTCCATTTACATACCACCCGAACATAAATTACACATTAAGTGATGGATTAAAACCGGGTACGGAAATACAGACAAATTGTAATAATCCGAATTTAGGAAGTGATTATGTGAAGAGTATATCGAGGGCGTCAGGAAAAATAACTATTCAATGTCCTTCATCGGGGGCATCAACGTCAAGGAGTTTACAAGTAACGAAAAATACTTGCGATTATACAAAAATAACTACATGTTCAAGTGATAATCTTACGGCTTGTAATTCAGCAAAGTATAGTCAGTGTAAAATGATAAATTCCCCTGTCACTAAACATTGTTTCCCAGACAGTAGTAAGTGCCCTCCTGCTGCCCCAGGAGCTACGAGAAACTGCACGACTACAGAATGTCCCCTTCCTAACAGAATAACAAACATAAAATGTCAATGTGGGCCAAATGAAAAAAGAGTGATTCGTGGTACGGCGGGGCAGGACGAATGCGAAGCTAGACAATGTACATGTCCCTTAGGTTCTGGAAGAAGTGGGATTACTTACTCACCACCACTGGATAATGATAAAAAATGCCCATATACAACAAGCAGTACTAATAAGAAATTTTGTAAACTATGTGGGGATAATACAAAAGATTATAGGTATGGGTTTAAAGCAGGGAATTCAAATAATCAACTCAAGTTTAATGAAAACGGAGAATTAGAAACTAATACAAGTATAACAACTAATAATATAAATGAAGGGACGAGTTTAACCGATTATAAACGAGAATGTGGAATATGTGATAAGGGATATAACCGAGTAAATAATACAACGAAAAATACATCCTTATGTCAAAAAATAAGATGTAACAGTTGTTCAATTAAACCCCCGCCGCCACCCGCCACTACCCCTTCAACAACAGTTCATATAGCTACAGGTAGTATTTGTGTTGATGGTGATGGAGGAACAACACCCCCTCTTACAACAGACCATAATCAATATCAAAATATTTCAAATAGAGAGGTTTGTAAATCTTGTCCATCTGGATATGGGTTTCAAGTAGGTGGTAACCCCCAAAAAGCATTACGATTTAATAATTCAAATCAATTAATAGATGATAATAATGTACCAGTCACAGACAGTAGTAATACCACAATAACAAAAGATAATATAACTATGGGTAATACAAATAAACAATACAACAGAAAATGTGTATCATGTCCACCTGGTTTCCGAACAGGCAAGAATACATCTTTTTGTTTTCAAAATATTTGTACGTGTAAAGGTAGGAACGGCCAGCCGAACGGAGTTGCCGCTACTGATAATTGTATACAGGACAACGGTGATTTTTGTAAAAATTGCATTGAGAGGCGTGGATTTAAAGAAGGGAATTCAAATAATCCACTCAAGTTTAATGAAAATGGTGAATTAGAAACTAATACAAATATAAAAACAGATAATATAGCAAAAGGGACAAGTTCAACCGAGTATAAAAGACAATGTATATTATGTCCAGATTACTATAATAGAGTAAATGGAAAAAACAATAAAACTTCTTTTTGTCAGAAGATCAAGTGTAATTGTCCAAATGGGACACCTGCTATCGGAGCATCATGTTCTGGAACCCTCTCCACCCACCCCACCACTAATTATGTTATAGGTACCACTTGTAAGAGTTGTTCCACTGGATATGGTTTTCAAGTAGGTAACAACGCCACAAAAGCATTACGATTTAATAATTCAGGTGAATTAATAAATGATAATGGTGTACCAGTCACAGACAGTAGTAATACCAAAATAACAAAAGATAATATAACTATAGGTAATACAAATAAGAATTATAAAAAAAAATGTGTATCATGTCCACCTGGTTTCCGAACATTGAATAATACAAGCAAGAATACATCTTTTTGTTTTCAAAATATTTGTAAGTGTTCAAATGGAACACCCGTCCCGGATAATCAATGTAACATACACGATTCAAATAAGTGTGCGAGTTGTAATCAGAACCATTTTTTGAACAACGGTAATTGTTCTGCTGTTACTATATGTAATAGCGATGAATATCAACTGAAAGCACCCACTTCAACGAGTGATCGTATATGTAAGCCATTAACTAAGTGTAATAAGGTAAATGAATTTTTCAAAAAAATAGCAGTGAAAAATTCATCAAATATGTATATTAGTAATAATGAATGTATTATTGTCGATGATTGTGAAGGTAAATTTGTTAAAACCGCGCCCACAATTATAGGTGGCATTGTTACTAAAAATTCAGGATGTATGACTTGTAAAGATGGTGAATATGGTTCCAAAACACCCAATGGAATTTTATGTTTACCCTGTCCTCCCGGGACATATTCAATAGGTCAAGGGAATAATACATCATGTAATCCCTTTACAAGGTGTGGTCATGGTCTCATGACAGATGTTGAAGGGACATCGAAAACAAATAGAACTTGTAAAGCTTGTCCTATAGGAAAAACATCAAATAAAAGACATAATCAAAGTTGTCCAGATATAAACCGAACCAAATGTTTCTGTAATAATGGATCACCATTAGATAATTGTAATAAGAGAGAACACAATTGTTCAAAATGTAAAACTGGTTTTATTATCCGTAAAGATGGAAATACTCAAAAATGTACAAGTATAATAGAAGATAATTTATGTAAACATGGGATTGTTAAAGGAAAATTATCAGAAGGAAAAAGTCAGTGTATTTGTAATCAAGGATATTTTGGTGGAGGTTCATGGGATGGATTTAAATATCCTAAGTGTATCAAAAAAATACAATGTAAATGTCCTAATGGAGTAGCAGCCACGAATATTCCTTGTGGGAAATCTCATACAAGAAATTGTCCTATCATAGATAATAAAGGTAATTTAATTCAATCACAGACATTAACTCAAACAGGAAATATTGTTAATATAAAATGTAATTATGAAGATCAATTAAAATGTGAAAGTTGTAATCAAGGATTTAAATTAACAAGTGGTAAAAAATGCGAAGCAGAATGTAAAAATAAATGGTGGGATGGAACAAAATGTCAACCGTATACTATCTGTAAAAAAGATGAATATGAGTCAAAAGCACTTACAGAAAAATCAGATAGAACTTGTAAAAAAATACGGAAACAATGCCCCCCAGGTGAAACTAAAATAAGGGATTCAACAAAAACAAGTGATATTATATGTAGTCATTTAAAGAAACAATTAAAGTTCGCAATATCAAAAGATACGGGTGGATTAAAGAAATGTATGGCGAAAAGTGTCAATCAAGTAACCTTTGGGTTATGTCATCTTGAAAAAGTATTAAATAGATATGTATCGGTCAATAAATTACAAAATCAGTCACACTTTACAATATCTGCTCATGGTAAGGGTTTAAATTTTAGTAATATTCAAGGGATAACAAAAAAACATATTATGTCAGTTTTACAAAATACACTTCAAAATTTATTTGATGTTACAAAACAAGAATTAACTATTCTTTCCGTTAATGGAAATGATTTACTAAGAATTGATGTTTCTATTAATAATAAACAAAAAGAAAGAGTTGCCCTTAATAAATTAGCTTCTGAGAAAAATCCTTTATTTTTATTCTTAATCCATGATATTCATTTATCAACTAAAGTTTATATAACAGGCATAAGTCTTAATTAATTAATTATATATTTTATTTGTTTCTATATAGTATATATGATTATTAGTCATAATATACCATGGAAATTAAGGTCTATTAAAATTCAGAGAGACCTTTTTTTTATTGAAAATAACAAGGTTTATAGTGGTAATTTATTACATAATACTAAAAAGTTATTTGTTACATCTCCTTTATTTCAAAAATTACATTCTATAATTGTATATGATCAAGTGATCCCAATATTATGGTTATCTGATTCATCAACCAATAATATACTTGAAATTAATAAAAATGTGGTGAAAAAATTGAATGTTTCGGGAGATATTTTAAAAAACCCACAGGGGTTTATTTATGATAAAATAAAAAAAATATTTTATATTTGCGATACAAATAATCATCGTATATGTTCATTAAATCAAGTCGATGGGAAAGTAACTACTATTGTTGGGGGTTCCAGTCGTAAATCAGGATATAAAGATGGAAAAGGGAAAGATGTATTATTTAATAAACCTTCAGGGATATGTTTTGGAAAAACAAATAATTTCCTATATATTACTGATACAGGAAATCATGTAATCAGAGTTGTTAATATTAGTCAATCATATGAAACAAAAACATTAGGTAAGCATCAAACAAGAAATCCTCAAGTAAGTGATGGATTATCAATATACTCAATGTTTCGTGAACCATATGATATAATTAATCATAATAAACAATCAGTGATTATTTGTGAAAAATATGGAAATCTAAGAGAACTAAATTTAGATACACAGATTGTTCGAACAATCCACTTATCTCACAAATTAAAATATTCAGGAACAAGAATATTTCCATTACAAGAGAAACAATCTGTTAATTTATTACTATTAAATAATGGGGAATGGTATCATATAAAGGGAGAAAATAAAACGGGTAAGGTATGTCCTCAAACAGAGAAACAGATCCATCACCATGGTATTTATTTTGATAAATATAATAATAATCGTATTATCAGACAACCCTATTCATTTTCATATTATTCTCCGAGAGATCCATTAAAACTTCAAACATTTTCGAATACTTGGTGGGAAGACAAAGCACTTTTATCTCAATATGATTATCACCAGGCTATTCAAGGGAACCATATCCCTTATTTATCTGATTCTCAAATTCAAGGGAACATGACAGATGTATTTTTACATCCTCATATCAAAACACCCAAAATGTTATATTTAGAAATGAAATTTTTAAGGAAACCAGATAGTGATAGTGGATATTCTTATTTAATTCAAACGAATTTTGGATATGAAGGGAGAATAAAAATTAAACATAATGGGTTTCTCTATCCAAAAACACATATTATCCGTTTAAAAAAAGTAAAAGGAAATTGGACTGTATATATTTATCCAAAATTAGATGATCCTCAAAAATTAGAACTATTGGGAGGACCCAGTGGAATGTTTGAATCAAATAATGTTTTTCACAATAAAGTTGGTCAATGGGAAGATAACTCCACATTAATTGGGAATATTCATCAATGGTCTGTAACACAAAATGAAAATTTCACAAGAAATAAACCACTCACAAATCTATATGAATTAACTTGTAATAAAAATAATCAATGTAGTTATTCACATTTACAAGGTGCCCCCGAATGTTGTGTTAAAGGGAAACAAGGTGATGCCTGTCGTCAAGTATCGAAACAAACCCCTAAATTTCAAGAAAAGGGGGTATGTAAATGTCCGAATGGAACAATTACATCCTGTCCTATAATGGATGGTCAATCCAAATCAATACAATGGAATACGTGTGAAAAATGTAATCCTGGATATGAAAAACGTAAAAGTGGAATATGTACAAAAAAATGCTCTTGTAAAAATGGAATACCTGCTAAAAATGAAATGTGTTATTTCCCTGGTAGAGAAATATGTTCAGAATGTCATCCCGGATTTCGAATGCAATCAGATAATACATGTTTACAAATAAAAAATTATACAGGAAATTTAAAGAAATTATCTGATAAACCTTATCAAATTAAACAAAGAGATTGGGGAAAAAATTACTTTCAATGGAATATTCTTCAAAAAACCTATATAGGGAAAGGATGGGAAGAAACTTCCCTTAAACCAAACGAGTGTTTTAAAAAATCGGGTCGTGTAGATATGAGAAAATCAATACAAAATAAAAGACAACCATTATTTACAAAAGAATGTTGGAATATTGATTCAAAAGACCCTTGTTATCAAAGTATTGTCAGTAAAGTTAAAAAAACTGATCCTTTATCTTCCGAATTTCAAAAAGAACAATGTAATCAGTCTATTAATCCTACGTCTCCCTGTTATCAAAAAACACCTTGTCAAACACATTTAATGAAACAACAAACTGGTTGTTTATCTCCCCAGAATAAAATGAGTATTTTAAAACCTCTTCATAAAACTCATCAATATACAGATTTTGATTTATTAGGAAAAACACAATGGGTCGTCGAAGAAGGTAAACAAAAGAAACAAGGTTATGAAATAGAATTATTTATAAAAGATTATCATCCAGGAACAGAAATCAAACAAGCGAATAATTTGTGTAATCAAACATTTTACCCATTAACAGTTAATCAATTAAATGTATCTGGTTTAGATAAACCAAAATGTTCACAAGATGAAATACTTGGAAATGGAAATTATAAACGGAAAAGTGAAACAAATAATCAAGTTTTATTTACGAATAAATGGGGTTATGAAATAAGTCTCTCTAAGTCAGATCCTTGTTTGTCATCAAAATTCGGAACAAAATGTCTGAAAAATCAGATTACCTATCAAGGGAAGTCTATTGCGAAATGTAGTCAACCAACGATTGTTTCATATTCAATTAATAAACAAGATTGTCAAAGTTGTAGTCATTGGTCCTATATTAATGAAACAAATAAACACACACAATCAGACATAGATCAAGCTGTTTATAATTATTCAACAAGTTCTATTATTCATGCGATTCATATACGTCTTATTAATTCAAAGACAATCCCCAAAAATAATTGTCAAAATAATTCTCTTATTAAGCAAATCATTGAAGGTGACTTTATTAAAAAGAGTTTATTTGAAACAACTCAAAATATAACTCATGCGAAAGGATTATTTCCTTTGGGTCCCAAACATGGAACATATAATCGTTCTCATGAACGAGGAATTCAAATGATCTTATCTGAAGGACCCGACTATTTCTTTGAAAAAAAACTTATATTTAGAAAAGATATTCTGTGTAATAAAATTACTATACCCAAAAATACAGTTATAATTATCCGTATTTATTATTGTAGTAATAATCATTGGGAAATAAAATCATTTAGTAAACAAAATATAATTATTACAGGTGATATATGGGATCCCAATGAAACAAGATTTCCACCCACTACCTGTAAAATAAAAGATAGACAAAGAAATCCCAAACAAATGAGAAGTATTACAAACCCCATGAAAAAAAGTCATATAATAAATCTTAAAGTCAAACAGGGGAACAATCAATTCATAAATATTCAGAGTGATGCCATACAAACCGCGGACCTATCAGCTGAAATAGAAATTTGTGAACCAGAACTTATTTTTGTAATGCCCAAAATAAATAGAACAAACAAACAAGTCACTGATGAACTTATCAAATTCAAAGTATATGATAAATTGGGGTTTTACAGTAAACGTAATAATAATTATTATTTACTTAATCCATATAGTGTGAATGATGGGACGTTACTACAAAATCAGAGTAATTTTCATACAATATATTTATATCGTCCAAGCCAATGTAATTTGATTACATCTCAAATATATCAATCAGACTTGGATGATGAATGTAAACAACTTGAATTATCGGATATTAATCAGATCCGACAAACAAATGAAACAAATTGTTTACAAAGATGGGGTTCTGCTGTGAAAGTTCAAAATAATTTATTATTTCAAAAGGGGAAATGGACACCATTTTCAAAACCTTATCAACCAAATGTATCTGACGGAGAAACTTGTTGTACACCACAATCTCAAAAGAATGAATTATTATGTATAGAAAAATCTAACAAACATAAATATGTTACTTGTAAACCTGGATTTCATCCTGTAGATGTTAATGAATATAAAACTAAAAAAGATAAATCAACGGATCATAGTAATGATAATCATTGTCAGTTCCATAAATGTATATGTATTCCTAATATTTGTACATGTTCACAGAAGAAACCACCGAAAAAGGGTATGAATTGTGTCATCCATGGTTCAGAATCATGCGATGATGGTTGTTCAAAATATCAACGTTTACATAATCAATCATGTGTTCCAAATATTTGTCAATGTAATGTATCTTTGGAAACAAATGAAACAATCCCTGGATGGAAACGAACAGGAAAATTACTTAGAAAAAGTTTCCCAAAACTGGCAACGAAACAATGTTTGGTCCATAATTCAGAAAGTTGTGAGAAATGTCCACCAGGGTTTTATAATAAACAAAATAAATGTTATCCATACAAAGGTAATTGTAAACATGGGACTTTGATTTCTCAATTAAAGCGTGTCAAAGATAATCAATGCGAGAAATGTAATACAGGATATGAATTAATCAAACAACTCAAAGGTGGAACAAAAGTCTCCGGTAATCCAATTAATTGTTCGAACTTAACTAAGACAGATAACCCTTGTTCCTGTTTAACAAAACCCTGTCGTAATATACGACCACCCCCGAATGGGAAAATGGGAGATTGTTTATCAACCCTTCAATCAGGTAAAGATTGTAAATTTAAATGTGATTCAGGATATTCATTATCGGGTGTCTCTATTTGTAATAAAGGTATATTTAAACCATCTTCATGTATGATTAACAACTGTATTTGTCAATCAGGTATAGGAATGAAAGGTCCTGGGTGTTTAAAAGACAAAGAAAATATATGTCGTTCTTGTAATCCTGGTTATAAATTAACTAATAAGAAAACATGTATGCCCTATATGGGAACATGTAAAAATGGTCAATTAATTGAACAAAGCAAACGGACTAAAGATAATCATTGTTCAAAATGTAATGAAGGATATTATCTATCGAAAAATGTTTGTAATAAGTTTCAGGTATGTCCTTCTGGAAATGAATTACTTGGTTGGTCAGAAGGAACTCCTCAGAAAGATGGTTTACCCGGAAAATGTTCTCCTTGTAAAGCTGGGACCTTCAAAACAATTAAAGGGACTTTCCGAACAAAATGTCAAAAACAACCACCGAAGTGTTCATCCGGACAATATGAAAAAATTAAAGGGAATACAAAAACAAAACGTATTTGTGAAACTAGAAGAAGTTGTGTCTATCCACAAAAAACTGATGGATATATTATTGATAAAAATTCATCAAATATAATCATTTCTAAAGAAAATCCTTTTCGTGTTTCCGTTTCTTGCGATACAAATAAGAATTATAAACCAGACAAAGATATGGGTGCTCTTCCTTGTTCAAATAATAAAAGTGTTATAAGTCTTTATGGTTGTAAACGATGGTGCCCAATAACTCAGAGCCAATATGCGAATACAGGGACTTGTAAAGATTCGTTAAAAAGTGGAACTTCCTGTGAGTTTGTATGTCAAAAAGGGACGTGTCCCGTTAATTTAAAATCGTCTCATAGATGTGAAGATGGACGATTAAAAGCCGGAAAATGTTCTAAAAATGCATGTAAAAAATTAATGGATTTAAAACAAAAATTAATTGAACAGGAAAAAGAAGAACAAGAAGAAATTATCAATAAAATCAAAGAAGAAAAAAATTTCCGGACACAGAATAGAATTGCTCCACCACCTCCGAGTGGAGCATCTTCTACACCCAAAGAAGTTATTGTCAAGCGATAATAGATATATTTTTATATTGTATAAACATATAATATGTCTTGTAATAAAAATCAATTGCAAGTTTATGTAAGTAATCAAGAAAGACTAAATAAAGAAACTGAACAATTATTTAAGATTCTAAAGGGAAAGAAAGAAGACTATGAAAGAAATAGTTCTCCCGAAGACTTGACAGATTTAATTAATTATTCCAAAGATTTAGATAATTTACAAGAAGATATTGTAAGGAATATCACAGAAATAACTAAATGTGAAAAAGATATGGATATTAATATATCCCCGATAAAGGGGGATTGGTCTCGGTGGCAGCGTAAAAGTCCATCTTTTGATATTCAAAAATATTGTTCACAAAATGGGGGTGGATGTGGAACCGAACTATGTAATGATTATATATATTCAGCATGTCCCAAATCTACAATCAAGGATATTCATCAATATATAATAAAAAATCCAACACAGATAATATTAATTATTATTGGTATTGTTTTAGGGATCATTATTTATTTAAAATAGTGCGTGGTTCGAACCTCCAAATGAATTCAGCGGAGGTGTCATTCCCGTAATTTCTTTATTAACGGGTGGTTGATAGTGAGCATGAACTTGTTGTTTCATTTGTTCTTGTTGCATATGTTGTTCTTGCATACGTTTATTATGTAGTTGCTGCTGTTGTAAATGTTGTTTATGAACTTCATCTTGTTGTTTAATTAATTCAGGTAAACTTGATTCTTTTTTTTGAGGGGGAGGTGGTAATTCTTTCTTTTTCCGAGGTAGTTTTTGTTGAATAGAAAATATATGTAAGAAAATAAATAAGTTCTTTAACAGTAAATATAAGATTGGAAGTGTTAATGAAATCCAAGCTAAGTTTTCTTTTTTATATTGACATAATCCATACAAAACAACTCCCATCACAATTATATATTTTAATTCATGCCAAGTATATAAATGATATAAATTATCTATCCTTTCATCTCCCCATACTTTCAGACTACTACGGGTCATATACATAGTTATCCCTGATACAACTACAAATACGGCGAATGCCATCATTGGCGAACATTCTTTAAATGACATTAAACTCATTTCAATTTGATTATCCATTTATACCATAGAGTATATTTTTTTTATTATTTAAATGATATTTTGAATAATATATATTATGGGTGTCCCTTTGTATTTTAAAAATATCATTGATACATTTCCTCATGTCCTTCAACCTATACAATCAAATATAGATTATCTTCATTTTGATTTAAATTGCGCGATCCATCCTTGTTGTCGTAATCTAACGAATGAAAACGATATGTTTCATTCTATCTTTCAAAAAATAAAAGATTGTATTCAATTAACAAATATTCAAAAAGGTGTTTTCATCGCCATCGATGGTCCGGCTCCAAGAACAAAAATGGAACAACAAAGACAAAGAAGACTAAAGTCCTCTCAAGAAAATAAAGAATGGGATACAAATGCGATTACTCCAGGAACACTTTTTATGGAGAACTTAAATAAATTTTTATCCAAAAAAATAAAAGAATTACAAATACCCTGTATTCTATCTGATTCAAATGATCCAGGTGAAGGAGAACATAAACTTATGAACTATATTGATACAACATCTCTTCAATCAACTCATTATGTGTATGGATTAGACGCAGATTTAATAATGTTATCTATGATCCGTAAACATAACATATTCTTACTCCGAGAAAGAACAGAATATAATTTTGAACAAACCGATGATGAATATATTTCTTTATCTATTCAATTACTCAAAAAATATATGATTGAAACAATTCAAATACCAGATATCCAAATCTCAAATAATCATCTTATCAATGATTATTTATTTTTATGTTTTTTAGTAGGAAATGACTTCATTCACAATTTACCTTCTATTAATATTCGTTATAATGGGATCCAAAACTTAATTATAATTTATCAAAACCTTCAAAGAAAATATCTTGGTCAATTTTATTTATTAGATAATTCATTTCACATTCATTTGTTACACTTTCAATATCTATTTCAAGAATTATCAAAACAAGAAGAAACTCATATACAAACAATTCAAATCATTCGGAAAAAACAAGAACAAAAAATGAAACACATTTATAAATATTTATTTTCAGAATATCAAAAAGGTATTTACCATACAGATAATGAACATTGGGAAAAATTCTTAAATCAACTACCTATTCTTTTCCGTGAAAAAGAAACATTTATTTTCAAGGATAGAATACGTAAAAAACAATATTATTCTTATTTATTATATGATGATGATTATCATCCAGGATATCAAGATTGTTTATTAACTGATATACAAACTATATGTTATGATTATATTCGTTCTATTGTATGGACGACACATTATTATTTTAAACATTGTTTATCTTGGAAATGGTATTACCCCCATCATCTGGCTCCATTTGTTTCTGATGTATCGAAAGTATTAGATTCTCTTGATACACTGGATCATTTAATTATTCCAGATAAAAAACCTTATACACCTGAAGAACAATTATGTATTGTATTACCTCAATTAAGTCATCAATTAATCCGTGATAAATCATTATTAAGAGAACCCTATTATTATCCAAAAAAAACACCACTAACTATGTTTTTAAAAAGATATCTATGGGAATGTCATCCAAAAATGCCTCACGAAGGACAAATCTTACAAGAACACCAAATTTTAGGTTGTCCACATTTATAACATGTTTTCAAAGCCCCCTTATTATGACGGATTATTTGGGGGACTATGATCGGTTTTATTTCTTTTATTTCTTTTTTGGATGTGTTCATTTGATCTTGGAGTATTTTTTCGTAGGCGTAGTGAGAGTAGATTAAATCCATTCTTTAAAGTTTCTAAATACTATAGAAAATATTTTCAATTTTTAAGCAAACCCATTACAGAATGAATTAGTTCATCCATAGGACAAGGTCCTAATGAAAGAATTAATTTGTGGAATTCTTTTACAGTGTATCCTTTCTCTAAACATAACTTTCTTAATTTAGAAATGATAGTCCCTCCAACTTTATAAGATAGTGCCTGACCTGGCATACATAAATATCGTATAAGTTCTTTATGAATTCTTGATTCTTCCATAGAAGAATTATCTTTCATAAATTGGAAACAAGTTTCATAATCCCATTTGTAATAATGAATACCTGTATCAATAATTAGTCTTAAAGTTCTTAATATATCATATTGTATTTTATAATAATAAAACTCATCTTTCTTATACGGATACATATGTTCTGAATAAAAAGCCCACCCTTCCGAGTAGGCATCATTCAACCATAAATCCATATATTTGGGTTGATGTTTATCTTTGTGATATTCTATTTCATAATGATGTCCAGGATAACCCTCATGAAGACTTAAAACGACTAATTCAAATGGGTTCCATTTTTTCACATCAAACGTATTAATATAAAAAGTCCCATAATTCCTTTGAGGAGTAGATTTTTCATAATAAGCAACCATATGTTTTTTTTCTGGAGATATTGATTTTATCTTATAATCCTTGACTTCTTTATCAAATAAGTGTTTATTTACTTGTTTGATATCTTTTTGTATCTTTTTTAAATCGCGGATAATTTCTCGTTTATGTTTGTAAGGAGATTTTGGTTCTTGAATATGTAATTTGTTCAATTCTTTTTGTAAAAGTATTAATTCTTGTTGTCCAAATTGATGGATATTTTCGGGTGAACATTCTTTCGATATTTCATAATGAATAGTTTTTCTGTAATAATCTTTCCCCTGTTTATAAGAATGAAGTCCACATTTAGTCGAACAATGTTCATAATATTCATTTATTAAAAATGATAATAATCTTTGTAAATTAGAAACGAGGTATTTATCAACACACTTATCCCATTGTTTTTGATGAGGAACTTTCTGATAATAACTTTTTGTTTTGATACTCGTTTGTAACTGATGTATCATTTCATCAACAATTTTCGTATATAAAGTAACATTATTCTTGATACCCTGTTTCATTTTTTTAATAATTTCATCTGTAATAGGTGTTAATGTTTTCATACGCTTCATAAAATCTGTATAATCTGATGGTTGTTTGAATTGATAAAATCCATTTCCAGAACATTCACTGATATAATCAATTAATTTATTATCAAAAACATCTATGGGGATATACATATAGATTTCATATTTTTCTTCCATCACAATTGAATGTTGGAGATCATTCATTAATAATTTATCATAACGAGTTTTATTTGATTTTTTTTCTATTTTCTGTAAATATTTTTTATTCAACTTATGTAATTTATGATAATAAGATTCCGAATATATATTTGGTTGAATATCTTTCCGATAAGATGAATTAGATAAAAAATCATTCAGGGTGGGATCTATAACTAATAATTCGTCTAAATATTGATCGCATAATTCCATTATATACTTACTAATTCATAGATAATTTATATATCATCAATGTCTACTATTTCTTCTTTGTCTTCTTCTTCCTCTTTCTCATATTCGTCATCATTTTCTTCCTCTGATGAAGTAATTATAGGTTGATAAGAACTATTATCTTCACCTGTAAATTCATTAATTTCATCAAGTTGAATATGTTGAGGTAATTCTTTACATTGCTTAAGTTTTCTGACTTCATTTTCATCATATACATCAATAATATCACATTTATCATCCTGAAAATCTCGTAGAGAAACTAAAACTATATCCATCATATTTACAAATTTTCTTTTTTTCATAGCTCCACAGAGAATACCCAGTCTTTCTTTACCATCAAAGACAAATACATCAAACCGACAATTCCCTTTACATTTACGTATTTGAGCATATTGCTGATCTTCCTCTCTATAACGGAGTGGTTTGGAAACAGCACTCTGTGATTTATTCCGTTTATGTTTTTTCCCACCTTTCTTGTTAACCATTTTTATATACTATGTAGATGATAAAATTATTCAATTTTGAAAATTGAATATTATTGAAAATAGAATACTAATCATCTATAATGTATTTACTAATTACCGAATCACCCGCAAAAGCAAAAAAAATCCAGGGGTTTTTAGGTTCTGATTATAAAGTATCTTCTTCATGTGGACATATACGAGATTTAGATAAAAAGAAATTATCGATTGACGTAGATCATGATTTTAAACCTATTTATAAAAATTTACCTGATAAA
>MDTC01272648.1_pt1 | contig 18143 bp, 14 predicted proteins | sample 811181 | NCBI WGS metagenome assembly MDTC01 (sample SAMN05326644, study PRJNA326480) | marine metagenome | isolation source: seawater | place: Pacific Ocean: North | collected 2011
CCGTCGTCTCGACCGGCGCCGCGCCGATGGGCACGCCCAGGGGCACCTGGCGGGTCACGGACAAGATGGCGACCCGCACGATGCGCTCCCGGCCCGGCGCCGCCGACGCGTACTACGTCGAGGACGTGCCCTGGACCATGCACTGGCGCCCCGCGTACGCCCTGCACGCGGCCTCCCACACGTTCCTCGCGTCTCGCGGCGACAGGTTGATGCAGCCGTGACTGGCGGTGCGGCCGAATCCCCAGTGCCAGTACGGATTCAGCCCGAGATCCCCGACGGCTGGCACACCTCCTGGGCGACGGAGGCGGTGCCGGGGTCGGTGATCCGGATCCGGCGCTCGGGAGTCCCGGCGGAAGGGCAGGGGAGCGCCGACTCGGCGGACTGCGGGTAGGCGCGTCGTCCTCTCCGCCGGGCTACGTCGAACCCTTCCCCGAGGGATCATGCCGCTCCGCGCCACCGTGCCCTGCCTCCTGCTGGTCGCTTGTGCCGGCGTGCAGACCGACGACACCGACGGCGACGTGTGGCGCGGGACGGACACGGGTGACAGTGGAGAGCCGGCGTTGCCCCTTGCAGATCTGACGTTCGAGGCCGAGGCGCTGGGCGCGGACGAGCTCAACCCCCACGGGGACGGCTCCGGCCGGGTGCGGCTCACCGCCAGCGCTGACGATGCCGTCCGTTACGTGTTTCTCGTCGAGGGCAGCGCGCCGGTCGAGCGGGAGGACGGCGTGCTGGAGGTGACCCTGACCGAGGAGGGGCTGCTCGATCACACCTTCGCAGTGCTGGCCTTCGCCGCGGACGGCGCCTCGGCGCGGGAGGAGCGCACGATGAAGGTGCAGGTCGGATCGGACGGTCGGCGGCTGATCTTCGCGGACGAGTTCGACCGGGACGGCGCCGTCGACCCGTCGAAGTGGCTGGCCCAGCACCGGCCGCCCCTGGACGGCGGGTGGTTCAACGGCGAGCTGCAGCACTACACCGAGCGGCTCGACAACGCCTGGGTGAGCGACGGCACGCTGAAGATCCGGGCCCGGCGGGAGCGCTACACCGTCGAGGGCTCGGCGCGCGACTTCACGTCTGCCCGACTGAACGCCAGGTTCGCCTTTGCCTATGGCCGGGTGGAGGTCCGCGCGAAGCTGCCGTCTGCGGCGGGGGCGTGGCCGGCGATCTGGACGCTCGGCGCCAACGTGAACGAGCTCGGCAACCCCTTCGGCACCACCTACGGCAACGTCGGCTGGCCCGCGTGCGGCGAGGTCGACATCCTGGAGCAGGTGGGCTGGGACAAGCAGCACACCATCGCCCACTTCCACTGGGCCGACACCCGCACCGGCGAGTACGCCCACGAGGGCGGCGAGCTGCGCGTGCCCACCTCCACGACGGCGTTTCACGTCTACGCGCTGGAGTGGGACGCGGAGCGCCTCGAGGTGTTCGTCGACGACGACCTCGTCTGGTCGATGCCCAACGACGCGGGCCGGCCCTACGACAACCCGCACTACCTGCTGCTCAACGTCGCCGTCGGCGGCAACCTGGGCGGCGACGTACCCGCCAGCTTCGACGAGGCGGTGATGGAAGTGGACTGGGTGCGGATCTACGAGTGATACAACCGGGCCCGCCGGACGCCCTGGCGCTACCCGTCGAGGGGGTCCGCGACCGGCACGGACTCCGCGTGGTCCGCGAGCACGGCCAGCGCTTGGGTCCATGCGGTGAGATCCTCGATCGTGATGCTTCGAAGCGGTAGATAGCGGAGGTCGGCCGCCACCGAGCCGGGCGCGACGGTGACGCTCCGCAGCTGAGGCGAGGGTGCTGTGAGCAGCGTCGCCAGCGCCTCGCCGCTGCCCGGCGCGGATGCGAGGGTCTGCACGAAGGCGGGCTCCCGCCCTCCGCCCACCAGGTGGTCGTGCCCGGGCACAGGCGCGAGCTCCCGACCGAGCGCCCGCGCGGCCCCCCGTCCGAGCGCACTGTCGGCCCCGAACGCGGCCCGGGTGCGCACGTCCGCCCCGACCCGCAGCACGAGCGCGGGACCACGGTCCAGTCGGGCGTACAGGGGGCGACCGCTCGGGAGTCGGCCCTCCCAGGCGCGGCTGCCCAGCCCACCTCCGCTTGGCGAGATCGTACCGAGCTCGGCGAACAGGGCATCGAGGCGAGCGGCACGACTGCGGCCGCGCAGCAGGCCCCAGGCAACGATCCCGGCGAGCACGGCGCAGACGAGCAGGCCGAAGGTGAGGACGAAGCCGAGGGCGAAGCCGACCTCGCCCAGGCTCATCGAGCCGACGCAGCCCCCGCACGTGGCCAGGGGGACGATGACGACCAGCGCAGCGACGGCGATGGCGCTGTACCACAGCCCGGCGAGCTGACGTCGGCCCCAGGCGTGGGCGATCCGGCGACCCATCTTGCTACCTCCGCCGCGCGCTTTGCGGCAGGACCGTCATACTGCAGGCGGCCCGTGTGGTACAGAACGGGCCCCCGCCGAGCTGGGCGTTCTCGCCCACCCCCCCCTGGAGCTGCCCGATGAGCCTGCGCGATCGCGCCATGCTGACCCGACGCGTGGCTCGCCTCATCTGGGATCGCCGGCTCTACCGGCACATGCACATGCTGCGACACCCTCGCTCGCTGCGGCGCTTCCTCTTCGCCGATCCCCTGCACCACGCCCACCCGATCGCCCTGCAGGTCGAGGTCACCTCGCGGTGCAACTTCAAGTGCCGCTACTGCATCCACCACATGATGCCCGAGCGCGACAAGCCGCTCGGCGACATGACGATGGACACCTTCGTCGACATCCTGGACCGCCACGCAGCGACCCAGCTGGTGCTCCACATCCAGGGCCAGGGCGAGCCCTTCCTGCATCCCCAGTTCGAGGAGATGATCAAGGAGGCGAAGCGGCGGAACCTCTACCTGCTCGCCTTCAGCAACGGCTCGGCCTGGAACGCAAAGAACCGAAGGATCATCCTGGAGAACCACTTCGATCTGCTCTACCTGTCCTTCGACTTCCAGAGCAAGGAGAAGATGGAGGCGTCGCGCAAGGGGCTCCGCTACGACAAGGTCGTGCGCAACTTCCAGGCGATGGTCGAGGAGCGCAACGCCGGCAACTACCCGACCGTGCTCGCGGTGCACGGCGTCGTGCACGCGTCCGACCTGCACGAGTTCCCCGAGCGCCTGCGCGAGGTCGACCGCCTGCTGCGCCCCGACATCATCGTGCCCACCGCACTCGCCATGCCCGGAAGCGAGGAGCGCGACTACTCCAGCTGGTACCAGCGCGCGGGCATCGACCAGGACATGATCCTCGACCTGCCCAAGGTCTTCCCGTACTCGCGGGAGACCCACGCGATCTGCCTGACCAACCGCGAGTTCTACAGCCGAAGCACCAAGGCCAGCTGTGACAAGGCCCGCTTCCTCTACTACCGCTGGGATGGCACCACCGCGTTCTGCGGCGAGCGGCACACCGTCGACTGCGAAGACCCGGTCACAGACGTGCGCGCCGCTGTGCGCCAGATGCTCGACGGCGAGGTGCCCGACGCGTGCGCCATGTGCCAGTACCTGCCGCCCAACCTGTTCGAGCAGACCCTGCGCGACCACGCCGGCCCGCACGCCTGCGGCGCCAGGAACGGCCAGGCGGCACCGGGATCAGCGTGACGGTGTTGCGACGAGGACCTCGCGCGCCAGGTAGTTGATGAAGACGAGGTGGTCGCCTGCGGCCTCGACGTGGGTGCAGTGGCCGTCGAAGCCCTCCCGGTGGGCCTCCAGCCGGGCGGACGTGATCCGGCCGGTGGTGGGATCGAAGCGGCCGAAGCAGGGCTGGTCGAAGCGGTCGGGCGCCTGGCCGGGGGCGGCCGAGCCGAACCAGGACGCGGGGAGGAGGCGAGCCAGCCGGTAGGCGAGTCGGGCGAGGATCGGCGTTCGAAGCGTCATGGCCTCGATGCGGGAGACGACCCGGTAGTAGGGGAAGAGCAGCTCGTTGCCGGCGCACACGAGGTTGTCGGCGAACAGGCGGGGGTCGAAGGGATGGTGGCGGGTCCACCCAGCGGGGTCGTCGACCGGGACGCGGACCAGGTCGGTGAGCTCCGACATCCACACCGCGCCGTCGGCCTCGTGAGCCGCGACCCCCGCGAGCACGCCGAGGCCGGACACGAGCGCGGTGGGCGGGCCGGCGGTGGGGTCCACGACAAACAGGGTTCCCCCACCGAAGCCGGCGATCCGCAGGGTGTCGAGCACCGGCCCCGGGCGGTCCCGAGATCGAAGCGCTGGTGGTTGGCGCACACGAGGACCCGGCCCCGTGTGTCGATGGTGACGTCGTTGGGCTGGACGCCGGCCGGCAGTCGCGCCACCACCCGTGCCTCGGGCGTGCGCTCGCGCACCGACACGGCGAGCACGGTGCCGCGGTTGCCGACACAGACGTAGCAGGTGCCATCCGCGCCGAGCGCACTGCCGAAGTAGTGGCCGCCGGGGTCGAGGGCGCACACGCGGGTGAGGGCGAGGTCGCGCAGGTCCAGGGCGTACAGGCCGTCCTGCTCCTCGTCGAACTCGGCAGTGACGGGGATGTAGACGAGGTGGGCGGACACGCCGGGGTGGTGGCAGGCAGACTCGACGAAGCGGGTCGCGGGGGGCAGGGCGGCGAAGCGATGCTCCGCGTGCAGCACCCCGAGCGCCTGGTCCGGTCGGCGGCCACCTCCCGACCTGGGTGCTGCAACGTCACGCTCCGGCAAGCCCATCCATCCTCCGGGAGCGGGGTGGCATAGTACCGGCGTGGACGCCCTCAGTGCCATTCGAGACAGCCCCGTCGGGCGGAGCCTGTCCGACGCCGCCCTCACAGCCCTCGTCGAGCGCGCCGGCGTGACTCGTCTCGCGGCGGGCGAGACCCTGTACCGACGGGGTGATCCCGCCTCCACGTTCGCGGTGGTGATCTCTGGAACGCTGGGGATCTACCTCCACGATGGTGAGGTCGAGCGCCGCGTGGACGGGGTCGGTCCGGGGCTCGTCGTCGGGGAGTCTGCCCTGGCGCCCGGCGGCCAGCGCAACGCCTGTGTGCGTGCGGACGACGAGGCCACCGTGATGATCGTCGACGTGGAGCGCGACGGGGGTCCCTGGCTCGGCGCCCTCGGGCTGCAGCTGGTGGGGCTCATGCGCGACCGGGTCGAGGGCGCGAACGAGCGATCCCTCGCCGCCCTGCGCCGGGAGCTCGAGGCGCAGGTCGCCCGGGTCAGCATCGCGCGCTTCGTCGTGGTCATGGTGGCGGGGCTCGCCCTGTACACGGTCGCGCTCGGCATCATGCTGTCGAACACCGACAACTACCTGTTGAGCAACATCCTCTCGGCGGGTGGCATCGCCGGGTTTGCTGTCGTCGTGGCGATCATGGCCTGGAACAGCGCGCTGCCGGCCTCCTTCTTCGGCCTCACCTTGGGGCGTCGGTGGGTGCGGGATGGGGTCGAGGCGGTCCTGTTGTCCCTCGGCGTCTGCCTCGCGCTCACCGGGCTGAAGGCGGTCGTCGCGGCGTTCTGGCCGGCCTTCGGACCGGTGATCGCACCCGGGTGGACCACCCTGTCGGTGGGCTGGGACCGCATCGCCTTCGCCGCCGTGTACGTGGCGCTGGTGCCGGTCCAGGAGTTCATCGCCCGCGGGGTGCTGCAGTCCAGCCTGGAGCGCCTCATGTCCGGCTGGAAGCACCCCATCCTGTGGTCGGTCGTGCTGTCGAGCTCGCTCTTTGCCGCCAGCCACGCCCACATCTCGCCGCTGTTCCCGCCGATCACCCTCGTCGCCGGCCTGCTGTGGGGCGCCATGTACGCCCGCAGCGGCTCCCTGCTCGGTCCGTGCGTATCCCACGTGATCATCGGCGTTTTTGGCCTCGAGATCCTCGACGCGTCCGCCCTCCTGCGCCTGTGACGTGGCATGCTCGGCGCGACGAACCGCCTGCTCCCGGAGGAATCCCATGAGGACGTCCCTGCTCGCCCTGACCGCACTCGCCCTGCTGGGCTGCCAGAAGAAGTCGCCCCAGCCCGCCTCCCGGGCCGGCGAGATCGAGGTGAAGGTCTGGGATGACGCCGATCACCCGGTCTACGTCGTGCAGGACTCGGAGATCTGCTTCCAGACGCTGCCGCCCCCGAAGTGGGAGTTCCTGGGCGCGGAGGTGAGCCGCAAGGGTGACTTCCGCAAGGTCGAGTGGGGCTACCGCCACGACCTCGGCCTGCACGTGCGCGTGCGGGCCTACCCCCGCGACGCCGGCAGTGGCGCCATCTCGCTCGAGGACGCGGTGGTGACGGCCAAGGCCGAGCACGATCTGGAGCCCGAGCGCAAGCCCGCGAGCATCGAGTGGACCTACGAGCAGGTGAGCGACTCGCCCATGTCCGGCGGCGGACGTCAGATGGTGGTCGTCGGCACCCGCGAGCTGACCCTCAAGGAGCTGGTCGGCGGCGGCATGAAGCTGCCCGACGGCAAGAAGCTCAAGGACCGGGTGCGCCAGGGCGACTTCGTGCTGGTGCGGGAGGTCGGCGACTGGGTCTACCAGGTCAACACCACCTGGCCGCTGGAGCTGGGCACCTATAGCGAGATCGTCCCGAAGACCGGGTTCGCAGCCATGAACTGCACGGACGGAAGGCGGGAGATGGTGCCGGACGAGGGGGTCGGCGGGAACAAGGACCAGCCGGCGATGTAGGCGATCGGTCACGGAATGCCACGGGCCGAAGAGACCCGCCAGCCCGGCCGTCAGCAGGGGCAGAGCTGGAGGATGCCATGCGGACCCTGACCGCCCTTGCCCTGATCGTCCCCGTGGCCATGGCCACGTCCACCGCAGCCCAGGCCGCCCGCGTGACGGTCGACGTGCTGCACCCCGCCGAGGCTCCCCTGCCCGGCGACATCGTCCGCGTCGCAGTCATCGACCGGAGCGGCTCCGCCAACGCGGGCCAGGCCCTGCTGGGCACCCTGGAGGCTGCCGTCACCGGCGAGGGCATCCGCGCCGATCGCGACGCGGCCCGCCAGGCGGTGCAGACCATGGTCGACCAGCTGCGCGCCTCGCCGCGCTTCGAGGTGGTGTCCGTGCCCGTCGGGCGCAAGGCCGTCGAGGCCAGCCTGTGGGACAAGGCGATGAGCGCCAGGGCCGCCCGCCAGCTGTGCCTGAACGTCTGTGACGCGATCATCGCGCTGGAGTCGTTCGACACCGACGGCGGCGCCAACGGGGCGGTGCGCTCGACCGGTGCGGTCGCTACCTGGAGGGTCTACGACGCCGAGAACGGCGCGATCCTCGACAGCGAGCGGATGTACGCCGGCGGCAACGGCGTCAACGTGGGCTCGACCGCGCTGGACATGGTGCTCAACAACGAGCTGGCCAGCGACATCGCGGACGGCACCGCGCTCGCCTACGCCGCGCGCATCTCGCCGACCTGGAGGGCCGAGAGCCGCCGACTGCTGGGCACGAATCGGGGTCTGCGCGCCGGGATCCGGGCGGCGAAGGCGGGCGACTGGAGCGGGGCGACCGCGCACTGGGAGCACGTCGCGTCGACCGGCAACCCCCGGCAGCGGGGCAAGGCGCTGTTCAACCTCGCGGTCGCGGCGGAGTCCCAGGGCGACCTGGACACGGCCATCGCCCTGGCCGCGGACGCGAACGGCATGCTGAGCCGCCCGGCGCCGCGCACCCTGTCCGTGCGCCTGCGCACCCGGGCCGCGGACGAGGTCAGGCTCCAGGATCAGCTGGCGTCGAGGTAGGGCCGGCCGGCCGGGCGCCTCCCGCCCGGCCAGGATCCGCGTGCTAGCCTCCGAACAACGGGGGAAGCATGCGGATTGTCTGCGGGTGGATCGTGGTGGCGGCGGTGCTGGTCGGGTGCACCAAAGCCACCGTGGCGGTGGACGCGGCGTCCGATCTGGCGGTCGAGGAGCCAGGAGGCGCGGGTCTGCCGACGGTCGCGGCAGAGCCCACGGCGCCGCCGGTGGAGTTCACTCCGCCGGTGCTGGTCACGCCGCGGACGGGAAGGGCGGCCCACCTTGTCGTGGCGCTCGATGTCTCCGGCTCCTTCGAGCGCGAGCTCCCACTGGTCGTGGACAGCACGAGGCGGCTGGTGCACGCCCTGGGGCTGCTCCAGGGCCCAGACGATCGCGTCGGCATGGTTGTCTTCTACTACCGCTTCGCCTTGCTGTGGACACCGCTCACCCGCCTGCACGGCGAGCCCGGCGAGGTCGTGGACCTGGCCATGTCCTGGTCGCGCATCGAGACCGCCTCTCGGATCCGGGCCCAGGCCCCGTTCGCCTCCGACCAGGGCCCGCGCCCGCACATGCCGCGCGAGTACGACGGCGAGCAGGGCACCGACCACAGCGTGGCGCTGGCGTTCGCCCGCGAGGTCCTGGTCCGGGAGACGTCTCCCGAAGACTACCGCGCCATCGTGCTGATCACCGATGGCCAGCCCATCAACCTGCGCCCGTCCCAGGTCCGCGACGAGATCGGCTACGTGGAGACCCGCTGGGAGGTCTTCGAGGGGCCGGCCCCCCACACGATCGACGAGATCAAGACCGCCTCCGTCGCGATCGCCCAGGAGGGATGGGCGGCGGACGGCATCCACGTGTGGGTGGTGTCGCTCCGCGAGGCGAACGACTTCATGCGCCTCATCGTCCAGGGGGACGGCGAGTTCTTCTTCGTGGGCACCACGGAGGACCTCGACGCCGCCCTGCAGCAGATCGCCGACACCCTGCCGCGCTCCATCCAGCCGTGAGCCCGCCCTCCCGCATGCACGTCACCTGCTCGACGGAGGGTTAGACGCGGGGAACGGCCGTTTCGCGGTCGCTCGCTGGAGGCCCGATGAAGGTGGCGGAGCCGACTTCGCTCGCCGAGGGAAACGCCGCGCTGCTGCGCCTCGCCATGCTGCGGCGCGAGGGCGCGGTGCCGCTCGCCGAGCAGCTCGCTCGGGTGGTGGAGATCTCCGCGCGCACCCTGGGCGTCGATCGCGTCGGCGTGTGGCTGACCGATGCGTCGGGCCAGGCGATGCGCTGCGAGGACATGTACATCGCCGAGACCGACCGCCACGCCGGTGGCGACGTGCTGTCGCGCTCCGAGTTCCCCGCCTACTTCGAGCAGCTCCGAGGATCGCGCTCCCTCGCGGTGGAGGACGCGGTGAACGACCCGCGGACCCGGGAGCTCGCCGAGCCCTACCTGGTCCCGCTGGGCATCCGCAGCCTGCTGGACGCGCCGATCTACCTGCGCGAGGAGCTGCGCGGCGTCGTCTGCCACGAGCAGCTCGGCGAGGTGCGGCCGTGGTCGGAGGCGGAGCGGATCTTCGCGGGGTCGATCGCAGACTTCGTGGCGTTGGCCCTGGCCGATCGCGACAACCGCGAGCGTGAGCACGCGCTGAAGGCGATGGCGGAGACCTCGCCCCAGGCCATCCTCATGCTCGACGCCTCGACCCGGGTCCTGCGGGTCAACCGCCAGGCGTCGACGCTCCTCGCCGCGACCGACGCGGACCTGGTGGGGTCGCCGGTGGCGCGCTGGTTCCCCGACCTCGTGCGGGGGGGGCTGAAGCAGGTCATGGAGGGCGACGCCGGCACGGTGGTCCGGCTTCATGGGCAGCAGAACGCGGTCGACGCCCACGAGCGACCGGTGCCGGTGCAGCTGTCCCTGAGCCGGGTCGGGGAGGGGGAGCGCGCGAGCGTGCTGGTGCATGCGCTCGACCTGCGCCCCGGGCTCGCCATGACCCGGGCGCTCGACGAGAACGAGGCGATCTACCGGGCCGTGGTGCACGACCAGCCCGGCTACATCATGCGCGCTGACGGAGACGGCATCATCGTGTTCGCCAACGAGGCGATCATCCAGGAGGTCGGCGCGGAGCTGCTGTCGGGCAGCGCCACCGCGTTCGACTTCGTGCCCGCCGACGAGCGCCACGTGCTGCGCGACGCCTTGGAGCGCCTGGAGCCGGATCAGCCGGTCGTGCACTACGAGCATCACGTGATCATCGGCGAAGGACCGGACAAGCTGGTCGCGTGGACCCTGCGCGCCTTCTTCGAGGACGACGGCTCGGTCCGCGGCTACCAGGCCATCGGGCAGGACGTGACCACTCGGCGGCAACAGGAAGAGCGGATGCGCGCCGCCCAGCGTCTGGAGTCCCTCGCCGTGCTCGCCGGCGGTGTCGCCCACGACTTCAACAACCTGCTCACACCGATCCTGGTCTACGCGGATCTCGCGCTGACCGAGGTCGGCGAGGAGGGCAAGCTCGCCGACGAGCTGCGGGGCATCCTGCTCGCGGCCGGTCGGGCGCGGCGGCTCGTGGCCCAGCTCCTGCAGTTCAGCCGCACCGAGCCCGGCGCTCCGCCAGCACCGGTCCCCGCCTCGCCGCTGCTCCGGGAGACCCTGCAGTTCATCCGCGCCGCCGCTCCGGCCTCGGTGGACATCCGCCTGGACATCGACACCGACTGCGGCGCGGTTGTCGCCCACCCGACCGACCTCTACCAGATCACGTCGAACCTGTGCACGAACGCCGTGCAGGCGATGCCCGCGGGAGGTCAGCTGTGGGTGTCTGCGAGCCTGCTCGCGGGCGAGGAGCAGCTGCAGCTGGTCGTGCGCGACACCGGCAGCGGCATTCCCCACGCCATCCAGCAGCGGGTGTTCGAGCCCTTCTTCACGACCAAGGCGGCGGGGCAGGGGACCGGGCTCGGCCTGTCCGTCGTGCGCGGCCTCGTCGAGCGGCTCGGCGGGACCATCGAGCTGCACAGCGAGCCCGGCCACGGCACCAACGTGGTCGTGCGCCTGCCCGCGACGTGTACCGCCGACGCCCAGGACGCGTCGGGCCCCGTGCTGCACGAGCCATCCGCGGTGCAGGGGCACGGCGCGCGGGTGCTCGTGGTCGACGATCAGCCCGAGGTGGCGGCCGTGGTGCGGGAGGGGCTCGCGCCGCTCGGGTTCGACGTCGCCACCCGGCTGTCCGCGAACGAGGCGCTGGTCGAGGTCCAGGGGCGGCCCGGCGCGTACGATCTCGCCGTGATCGACCACACCATGCCGCGGCTCACCGGCGTCGAGCTCGCCCGCCGGCTGCGCGTGCTCGCGCCCCACCTGCGGATCGTCCTGATCTCGGGGTTCGGAAACGTCTATTCTGCGTCCGAGCTGCGCGCGGCGGGCGTGGGCGCATCGGTCGCGAAGCCCTTCACCATCGCGCACCTGGCCCGGGTCGTCCGGCGGGTGCTGGACGGCGAGGAGCTGGGTCCGGTCGCGCCGGGGAGCTAGGGTCGCGCCGAGCTGTCGAGCACGTTGGTCGGCGCAAAGATGGTGAAGGCGAGCCAGGTCAGGGGGGCGGTCACGAAGCCGACCCAGATCCCCATGAGCAGCACGTTGATCGCCTGCAGCACCCAGTAGGTGATCATGATCGCCAGGCCGGCGCCGAAGCGACCGGCGTACATGTGGCCGATGCCGAACGTCTGGAAGAGGAAGCCGGGGACGACTTCGAGTCCGACGGCGACGGCGTTGCTGTGGCGAGCCAAGGGCACCTCCTGGTGGGTGTACGCGCGGGACGGGGGCGGTGTTGCAGGGACGTGCAGGTTCGACCCGCGATGGCGGCGGCGGTTCGTGCGCCGTTTCGGGCGATGCGCCGCGACCGGTCGAGCGCAAGGGTACCGAGTGGCCTCGGTCTGCCCGTAAGTGACGGAATACCTTTTCATGAAACGGACTGAAACGGCGTCGTCTGCTACAAGCGGGGAGCGCCTCGGGCGGATGGTTCCGGGCCCATTCTCGATGTCGTTCTCCACTGAACAGGGGTGAACCATGGCTTTCGTACGTCCTCCGCTCACCGCCCCTGGCGTATACGTCCAGGAGGTCCCGAGCGGCAACCGCACCGTGGTCGGTGTCGCAACCTCCATCACCGCGTTCCTGGGACGGACCGCACGCGGCCCGGTGGACGTACCGACGTCGGTCACGTCCTTCGAGGACTTCGTCAAGCTCTTCGGCGGGCTCTCCAGGAACCACGCGTTGACGTACGCGGTGGAGGACTTCTTCCTCAACGGCGGCACCCAGGCGATCATCGTGCGCCTGTTCGAGGGCGACACCGCGCCTGCGGTCGCCACCGTGGAGCGCAAGGCCGAGGACGGCTTCAAGCCCGCGTCCGACGCCGACCTCAAGAAGGCCCAGGACGCGCTGGACACGGCGAAGACGGCGCAGGCTTCGGCACAGAAGGACTACGACGCCGCGAAGGAGGCGGACAAGAAGCTGCAGGCCAGCGACGCCTCCAACGCGGACAAGACCAAGTCCACCAAGGCGCTGAAGAAGCTCGAGGAGAACCTGGAGAAGGCGAATGTCGCCGTCGAAGAGGCTCAGGCCGAGCTCTCCGAGCTCCAGGGCACCATGCAGCTGAACCTGGTCGCCGCCAACCCGGGCACCTGGGCCAATGGCATGACCTACATCGTCGACACCGACGGCATCACCGACATGGTGCGCAGTCGCTTCGCCAATCCGGAGTGGGACGCGGGCGACCTGTTCAACCTGACGCTGTCGGTCATCGGTCCCGATGGTCGCGAGATGAAGGAGGTCTATCCATCGGTCTCGGTCATTCCGGAGGCGGGGGAGCGGTACATCGGCAACCTGCTCCAGCACAAGTCGCTGATGGCGCGGCTGGTGGACGGCGACCCGCCGAAGACCCCGCAGAAGGGCAAGGACAGCGAGGTGCTCACGGTGGAGATGTTCACCGAGGGCTTCGAGCACCTCGAGCGCGTGGACATGGTCAACATCGTCTGCATTCCGCCGGATGACGACGTCGATGGCCAGACCAATCCGGAGGTCTACACCGAGGCGGTCGCGTTCTGCGAGAAGCGCCGGGCGATCCTGGTGGTCGATGCGCCCAACTCGTGGGAGGACGACCCTGGATCCGTGACCGCGGAGACCTTCGCGAAGGACCTCGGGATCAGCGCGGGGGCCGACAGCGCGCGGTTCGCTGCGGTGTACTTCCCGCGCATGATGCGCCGCGATCCGCTCCGGGGGGGCTTCCCTCGGCGGGCTCCGGTCTGCGGAGCGATGGCGGGGATCTACTCGCGCACCGACTCGGTGAAGGGCGTCTGGTCGGCACCCGCGGGCTACGAGTCCGGAATCGTCGGGGCTGCCGGCCTGTCCAAGACGCTCACCGACGTCGAGAACGGCGTGCTCAACCAGCGCGGCATCAACTGCCTGCGCTCCTTCCCCGCGACCGGGCCCATCGTCTGGGGTGCACGCACCATGCGTGGCGCCGACGTGCTGTCCGACGACTTCAAGTACCTCCAGGTCCGAAGGGTCCTGGACTTCATCGAGGTCTCGCTCCAGCGCGGTACCGGCTGGGCCGTGTTCGAGAACAACGATGAGCCGCTGTGGGCCGAGCTTCGGCTCTCCATCGGCAACTTCATGGCGGACCTGTTCCGCCAGGGCGCATTCGCGGGGGGCTCCGCCAAGGACGCCTTCTTCGTCCACTGCGATGCCAGCACCACCACCCCCAACGACCAGAACCTCGGCATTGTCAATGTCGTCGTCGGCTACGCCCCGCTGAAGCCGGCCGAGTTCGTGATCCTCTACTTCCAGCAGATCGCCGGCCAGGCGGCTTGAGGTTGACATGGCAGAGTTCACCGCCAATGCAAAGCGCGTCGACCCCTACAAGAACTTCAAGTTCAAGGTGAAGTGGGACGGCAAGTACGTCGCAGGGATCTCCAAGGTCAGTGCGCTCAAGAAGACCACCCAGGTGGTCAAGCACCGGGCCGGAGGCGATCCCAGCACGGTCCGCAAGTCCATCGGTCAGACCGACTGGGAGCCCATCACCCTGGAGCGCGGCGTCACCCACGACCCCGCCTTCGAGCAGTGGGCGAACAAGGTCTGGGACTACGCCAACAGCTCGGCGCTGGGGCAGGAGGTGTCCCTCGGGGACTTCCGGAAGGACATCGTGATCGAGATGTACAACGTCGCCGGGCAGAAGGTCATCGCGTACAACTGCTACCGCTGCTGGCCCTCTGAGTTCACCGCCATGCCCGAGCTCGACGGCCAGGGCAACGCGGTCGCCATCCAGTCGCTGACGATCCAGTGCGAGGGCTGGGATCGCGACCAGAGCGTCACCGAGCCGACCGAGCCGACATTCACCGACCCCTCCTGACCCGAGGGGTGAGGTCGCATCATGACTGGCCTGAACCGAAAGGACATCGTGCGGCTGGTCGACTGGGGCGAGGGGCGCAGCGACGTGGATCGCGGCCTTGCCCTGCTCGCCGTGGCCGATCCGACGCGCCCCCAGGACGAGCTCGCCGATGTGTGCCTGGGCGCGCGCGATGCCGCGGTGATCTCGCTGCGGGCGGCCACCTTCGGACCCACGTTCGAGATGCACGTGGCGTGCGGGTCGTGCGGCGAGTGGATGGAGTTCACCCTCACCGCGGATCAGCTCGCGCTGCCCGGTCCAGAGGCTGATGGCTTCGTCGTCGAGATCGGAGGTTCCGAGCACCACTTCCGGCTGCCGAACTCCAAGGACATCGCCGCGGTGGACGCGGCCATCGCCGCAGACGGTGGCGATCCGCTGCACGCGCGGCGCAACCTGGTGGCGCGACTGCACACCGGAGGCGGGGCGCTCGAGGTGAACGACGAGGTCGCTGCGGCGGTGGGTCAGGCCATCGAGGACTTCGATCCCCGGACGGTCGTCGCCGCTCGCCTCGCGTGCCCCGCCTGCGGTCACCAGACCCGATCGGTGTTCGAGCCCGTGTCGTACCTCTGGACCGAGCTCGAGATGAGCGCGCGCCGCATCCAGGAAGAGGTGCACGTGCTCGCCCGGACGTACGGCTGGACCGAGGATCACATCCTCGCCATGTCCGAGACCAGGCGGCGCGCCTACCTCGAGATGATCGAAGGTGAGTAGCCACGCACCGGTGCTGGCCCCCGGGGCCGCGGCCATGGTGCCCGTGGTCGGCGGCCCCTACGCGTTTCACCGCGAGGTCGTGTCCGCCGGACCGCCGGTGGATCTGGAGAGCATGCGCGCCGAGCGACGGGAGCGCGCGCACGGAGGGCAGCGGCTGGGAGTGGGCGGGGGAGGCGGATCACTCGCGCGGTGGCTCAGGGCGGAGCAGGACCTCGTCTCGCTGCGGGCGTCGACCGAGACCGTGCCGAGCATCGGCGGGTGGGGGGTCGCGGGGTCGGAGCTGGCGGTGCCGGGGTTCTTGAAGTCGGACTCGGGGTCGGACTCGGGCTCGGACTCGCCGTCGTTGGCGTCGCGGTCGAGCACGGTGAGGACCTCTTCTGGGGAGCGTGCGGCGGACTCGGGTGGGGCTGGACCTATCGATGGTGTCGCGAGTCCCACGAGCTCGTCGGCGGGAGATGTCCCGTCTCCAGTGAGTCCGACGTCTCCGTCGATCGGCGCGTCTGCTGCGTCCCCGGAGACCTCCCCGTCTCCGCGGGTCGACGCGACCGCCGCTCCCCTGGCGAGTTCCACCTCTCCGTCGGCCGACCCGTCCTCCGCGTCTCCGGCGAGGTCCACGTCCGCGACGCCGGCGGGGGTCGACGCGTCTTCCGGGACCCCGACGGCTTCGGCGAGCTCCCGGGCCCCGTCGATCGACGCGAGCGCGGAGTCTCCGGCGAGCTCCCCGTCTCCGTCGATGGGCGCGTCTGCGGTGTTCCCGGCGAGCTCCCCGTCTCCGTCGATCGACGGGCATGCTCCGTCTCTGGCGAGTCCCCCCTCTGCGTCGCTCGGTGCAGCTTCGGCGTCCCCGGCGAGCAGCAGGTCTGCATCGATCGACGCGTCTGCGGCGTCTGCGGCGAGCTTGCCGTCACCGTCACCGTCGACCGGCGCGTCTGCGGCGTCTCCGGCGAGCTTGCCGTCTCCGTCGACCGGCGCGTCTGCGGTGTCTGCGGCGAGCGTGCCGTCTCCGTCGAGAGATGCATCTGCGGCGTCCCCAGCGAGCCCCTCCTCTCCGTCGATCGAAGCGTCTGCGGCGTCTGCGGCGTCTGCGGCGAGCTTCTCGTCTCCGTCGATCGGCGCGTCGTCGGCGTCCCCCGCTGGCTCGACGTCCGCGGCGAGCTTCTCGTCTCCGTCGATCGGCGCGTCGGCGGCGTCCCCCGCTGGCTCGACGTCCCCGACCGCGGCAGCGGTCCACGCGTCTCCCCCCAGCTCGGCGTCCGCTCCTGGGGCGGCGGTCCACGCGTCTTCGGCGAGCCCCCTTTCGATCCGCGCGACGGCCACGGCTCCCGCCAGCACGACGGCTCCGTCGATCGGCGCCCACGCGGTGCCTCGTTCCCCGTCGATCGGCGTCGACGCTGCGTCTTCGTCGGGTCCTACGTCCACGCCCAGCCCCACGTCCCTGTCGACCAGCGCGACTCCCACGTCTCCCGCGAGCCCGCCGGCTCCGTCGATCAGCGCGACTCCCACGTCTCCCGCGAGCCCGCCGGCTCCGTCGGTCGAGCCGTCTGCGGCGTCTCCTGCGAACCCGACGTCCGAGGCCGTGGCCGGACTCCCCGCGTCGTCAGCGAGCCCCAGGTCCAGGTCGACCGGCGCGAGTGCCCCGTCTCTGGCGAGCCCCACGCCTCCGTCGAGCGGGGCCCACGCAACGCCGGGGTCCCCGTCGATCCGCGCCGACGCTGCGTCTTCGTCGCGCGCTGCGTCCACGCCGAGCCCAGCGTCCCTGTCGATCGGCGCGACTGCCACGTCTCCCGCGAGCCCATCCGCTGCGTCGAACGACGCGACTGCCACGTCTCCCCCGATCCCGCCGTCCGCTGCTGGGGCCGCAGTCCACGCGCCTCCAGCGAGCCCCCCGTCACTCGGCGCGACTGCCCCGTCCCCCGCGAGCCCCACGCCGCCGTCCAGCGGGGCCCACCCTGCGCCTCGGACTCCGTCGATCAGCGCCGACGCGGCGTCTCTTCGGAGTCTTGCGCCCGCACCGAGCCCCACGACCGCAGGGTCCTCGACGCGCCCCGCGCCCCTTCCGGAGGGCGAGTCTGCGGTGAGCCTCGCGACGTCTGCACCGTTGTCTCCGTCGGTGGCCGGCGCGGCGCCGCCGAGGGACGCGGTGGGTGCCGGGCCGTCGCCGTCGCCATCGACCTCTGTGTCGGCATCGAGTCCCGCGAGCGTGGCGGCGCTGCAGTCCGAGACGGCGCCGAGCTCGACTCCGCTCGCTGCGCCTCGAAGCAGCGCGAAGACCCCGGCCATCCCGAGCACCACCCGGAGCGCCGTGCCGTCCGCGACCAGGTCGGCAGCGTCACACGCGCCCGTCGCAGCCCCGCCGAGCGCCGCAGAGACGCCCCACCCCGATGGGCCGGCCGTTCCGGCGAGATCCGCGTACAAGCAGCATATTCCGGTGGCTTCCCCGTCGGACGGAGCGTCGTCGAGCGCTGGCGGAGCGGCGGGTTCGCTGCCGTCAGCGCCGAACGTCGGGCACACGCCGGACAACGCCGCGCAGGAGAGTGGACCACGTCTCACGCTCCCGCCGACCTCCGGCGCCCCACCGGCGTCGGCTTCGCCCACCCTCTCCCGTCAGCCGGCAGGGTCCGAGCGCGGCTCATCGTCGACCTCGCCGACCCGGTCGAGCCCGACCCCTGCGACATCGACGGCATCCCCGTCGAGCCCCGCGAACCCGTCGACGCCGGCCAGCCCGACCATGACGACGTCCCCGTCGAGCCCCGCGACCCCGTCGAGGGCGTCCCGGTCGACGCCGGCCAGCCCGACCATGACGACGTCCCCGTCGAGCCCCGCGACCCCGTCGAGCCCCGCGACCCCGTCGAGCCCCGCGCCCCCGTCGAGCCCCGCGTCGCCACCGCGCTCCGGTTCCACCTCCAGCGCATCGCGGACCACGTCCCTCGGTCCTCCGCCAACCACGATGACCGCCGCCAGCGTGGGAACCGCGGCGAACGCGCGGATCTCGGAGAGCGTTGGAATCGCAGAGAGCGCGGCGAACGCGGCGAACGCGGCGAACGCGAAGACCGCGAAGAACACGAAGAACGCCGGACTCGTGGCAACCGCCGCACCCCCGATCGGCTCGACCGCCGCATCCCCGTCGCGCGCCTCGGAGTCCGCGCCCCCGGTCATCACCACCCTGCGGTCCGGCCCGAGTTCGCATGCAGCGGCCAGCGCCAACAGATCCGCGAACCCCGCGAACCCCGCGAACCCCGCGAATCCCGCGAACCCCGCGAGCGCCGCGAACCCCGCGAACCCCGCGAACCCCGCGAGCGCCGCGATCCCCGCGATCCCCGCGATCCCCGCGAGCCCGACCCCGAC
>MDTC01024768.1_pt1 | contig 18138 bp, 17 predicted proteins | sample 811181 | NCBI WGS metagenome assembly MDTC01 (sample SAMN05326644, study PRJNA326480) | marine metagenome | isolation source: seawater | place: Pacific Ocean: North | collected 2011
AGGTATGCCTGTTACAAAAGGTAAAAAATATATTATAACTTCTTGGTGGAGAGAAAATCATTGGAAGGGCGCAGAGGATGCTATGTTGTATTCACAAAAACCAAAGCAATATACAGACAAATCTCAAATACCTAGGCTTACTGAAAAAGGATTTAAAGTAATAAAAGTCCCACAAGAAACTTGGTCAATAATAAATGATGCATATCGTTTACTTCAAAACACTGTAAAAGAAGAAGTCTTTGAAGGAAAAGAAAACATTATAATAGGAGGAGGAAGTGAGTTTTTATCTTTTGATGAGATACCATCCATCAAAAATATTATTCATCAACAGCTACTTCCTATACACAGAGAGTTTGCTGGTGTTGATATTGAACCAAGTTTTGTTTATGGTATCAGGTCTTACTTAAAAAACGCTACGTTAGTAAACCATGTAGATAGAGTAGAAACTCATCATGTATCTTCAATAATAGTAGTAGATAAAGATTTAAGATGTGGATGTCAAAATAAAGAGTTTGGAAATGATTGGGCTTTAGATATACAAGACCATCAAGGTGTTTGGCATAAAGTTTATGCAGAGCCAGGAGATATGATTTTATATGAATCCGCTACTTGTGAGCATGGAAGAGCTGAACCTTTTCAAGGAAATTATTACAGAAACTTTTATGTTCATTACAAGCTTATATGACATTACATTTTTTAGCTCCTGAAGATAAAACTAAATGGGCAGCAAAATGGCAATTTTGTTTAGAGACTTGGCAAAAGAGTTACAGTTCTATTAGAATATGGAACGATAACGACATAGATGATTTTATAAAAAAGAATGACCCAGAATTTTTTAAGGTATTAAATAGCTTACATAAAATATTTAAGTTAGATTATGTAAGAGGGTTAATATTAGAAAAGATTGGAGGAGCTTATATAGATATAGATATTGAACTTAAATCTCCATTTATTCATCAATTAGATGAAAGTAAAATATATATTATAGAAGCTTCGGCTGGAGATGAGATATTACAAAACAGTTTAATGATTTCCCCTCCTTCAGATTTTTGGAAAGATTTCTTAACCTATTGTAGAAATAGCATATATAATAATTTAGACGAAGTAAAAGCTTACCCTGATTTAATTGAAGATGTGCGAGGAACAATTGTAAGAAAAACTGTAGGTCCTATCGCTTTATCAGAATTTACTTCTGCAACTAATCAACATATTGAAATACTTCCAGCAGACTTATTTAATAATTCAAAAGGCATTAGTTTTACTAGGCATCACCAAACTGGCATCTGGGGCTTCTTAGATTAACCACAATAAAATTTTGTAAATTTGTAGTTAAATATATCCACATGGCTTATTTCTATAAATTCACCAGATGTGATGATAATTCAATTACAAATGATTGGACATTTCCTGGTAATCCACAGCTTACTTTATTAGATGTATATGAAATATATGGATATTGTTGGCAGGTAACAGCAACTGTTTTAAGCGGAACACAAGTATCGTTTAGCGCTTATTATGGTTTGAATGGATGTGCGCAGTGTACAGCCCCACCTCCAACTCCCTCTCCAACGCCTGTGGTTTCTTATGCGTGGCAGTTTAATCAGCAACAAGGAAATGGTTCGTTTGTGAAACCTACTTCGTGTGTAAATTGCGCTATAACAGTATACTCAGATGTTCCTTCTTATTCAGAAATAACTTGTGGCACACAGCACTTTTGGATAGATTCAAATTTAACAACTCCATTTACAGGTAGCAATCAATATTATATTGCTACACCAGGGTCGTCTCCAGCAACAGGAACAGGGTCTTTGTTGTTACAAAACAATGGAATTGTAACACATAAATACGACTGCTCAGGATATAATATATGTTCAGGACCAGCTCCTACTCCCACACCTACTCCTCCTACCCCTCCTACACCTACTCCTCCTACTCCTCCACCATCACCTCCAATTCCAACTACACCTGATTATTGTTTAAGCGGTACAAATGCAGTAACATTTCAGGTAATAGGAACAACAAACTCTTATGTGTTTGGAGGAAACTATGGTTTGTATGGAACAGGAACGGGTGTTTTTGTTTTGACAGGTGTTCCATCTACTCACCCAATAGCTTTTCATAATTTTGGTAAAACAGGAAAGATTGCTTACAGCGGAACTACAAGCGCAGGAACTAAAACAGGGTTAGACGGAAATGTTTACGAGTATTTTTTTGGAGATGTAACCATAACAGTAACTGGGGACTATGGAACTATAAGCTATGAGTGTTATAATCATGGCTATATGGGTGGTCAAAATAATTTACAGTTTGACAACACGACTTGCCCTAACTTACAACCTCCCGTTATACCTCCGCAGGGAGACCCAGACAAACTATATACATTGACATATAGCGATGGTGTTAAAGGATGGGCATCTTTTTACTCATACTTTCCAGACTGGATGTTAGGAATGAATAATTATTTTTACAGTATAAAAGCAGGAAACCTATACCGACATAATACTAATAGTTTACGCAATAATTACTATGGCGTTCAATACAACTCAACTGTTACCAGTGTGTTCAATGAGCAGCCACTAGAGAATAAATTATTTAAAACCATAAATTTAGAATCTGATAGCTCCTGGTCTGTCACTTTAGACACAGACATACAAACTGGAGCAAGCATAGATAGCACATACTTCGAGAAAAAAGAAGGAGCGTGGTTTGCTTATATAAGAAACAACGGAACACAGCCAGCAGGGTCAAATGAATATGCTATGCGCTCTGTTAATGGTATAGGTAGAAGTAATTCTGTAAGCATATTAGGTACAAGCACTATAGTAAGATTCTCAACTAATCCTTTAATATCAATAGGCAGTGATATAAGTGTTGGCGATATTTTATATTATTCTCCACCACCATATACAGCGGTACAAATGATAGGTAAAGTAACTGCTATTAATGTTGACTTGCAAAACTCCACAAATGATTTAGTTATAGATAATTCTATATCAGGTGCGGTAACATTACCTATACAAGATGGATACATAATGTATATTAAAAATCAAGTTGCAGAATCTAACGGAGTGTTAGGTCATTACTGTGAATTTACAATAACAAATACAGATACTACAGCTACTGAGTTATTCGCAGTAGAATCTGAGGTTATGAAAAGCTATCCGTAAAATTAGTATCTTTGTAACTGAATGAAATTAAATATTAGACCACTAGAAGAATCTGACTATGAGCAGATTTTAGTGGGCTGGTGGAAAGATTGGAAATGGACTCCACCCCCTCAAGATTTTTTACCAGATAACGGTAAAGGTGGTTTAATAGTTTATGATGATAAAACGCCTGTTTGTGCAGGATTTATATATATGACAAATTCAAAAGTAGCTTGGGTGGATTGGATTATATCTAATAAAAAATATATTGACAAGCCTAAAAGAAAAAGTTCTTTGATTTTGTTAATTGATACACTAACTAATGCAGCAAAAAATGCAGGCAACAAATTTACATATGCTCTTATAAAACATGATGGTCTTATAAAAACATATGAAAAACTAGGTTATACACAAGGAGATAGTTATACTAAAGAAATGATAAAATTGTTATAATATGGGTGCAGTGACAGGAACAGTAGCTACAGGATTAACCTTAGCAAAAATCGCAACAGCAGCTAAAGTAGGGGCGGCGGCGGCTACGGCAGGGGCTTCTTTTGCCCAAGCATCTAAACAAAATAAAATGCAACAAAAAGCAGAAAGAGAAGCTAAAAAAGCAATGGCTGAAGCAAGACAACAATTAGGAACAAATTACCTTGAAGGGTTGTCTATACAAAAAGAACCTTTTGAATTAGCTAGAGAAGCTTTACTTTCTTCAGGTCAACAAGCTTTGCAAGTAGCTCAAGAAGGAGAAACAAGAGGAGCTGCTGCTACTGCTGGCAGAGTAGCTATGGCGCAACAACAAGGGCAAAGAAAAATAGCTGGCGCAATGGGTCAGCAAATGATGGCGCTTGAACAACTTGCGGCACAAGAAGAATCAAGATTAGCTGGGGTTCGTTCAGGTTTAGATTTAAGTGAGGCTGAAGGTGCGCAAATGGCAGCACGAGAGGCAGAAAGAAGAAAACAAGCTGCAACTCAACAAGGTCTAGCAGGTTTAGAAAATGTTGGTAAGCAAATTTTACAATCAGCTCCTTTATTCGGCAAAGCGCCAACTACTTTTGACCCTACAGGAGCTTCTTTTGAAGAGGTGCAAGCAACATTTAATCCTACACTAGAATCAATGCAAACAACAATTGGACCTGACGGAAGAATAAGTCCAGGGGTTGTAATTCCGAGTGTTCAGACTTTTGAACCTCAAGGGTTAGTCCCTATACAACCTAATCCATTTATACCACAAATATCTCTACAGTAATATGGCTACATATTATAAATACGCAGAACGTAATGCAGCTGACCAGGTAGATTGGTCTGCTATAGGAAAATCAATTACAGATACTTTATCAGACGAATTAAAAAGAAGAGAGGATGCTAAGCAAAAAATAGCAGATGCATCCAATAAAGATGCTGAAACATTGTCAAATGCTCCTATGGGGCAATCTAAAGGTATTAATGATTTTACATTAAGTTTTGCAAATAATGCAGAGCAATTTAGACTAATGCAAGACCGAATGCTCCAAAGTGGCAGGATGAAATTAAGAGACTATAATATTGGCAGAGCTAATTTAATGTCTGGAACAAAAGAACTTTTTAATTTATCTAAAGAATATAATGCTGTATACAATGAAAAAATGAAACGTCAGCAGGATAAAGATTCACAGGCTTTTGAAACTTGGGCAATGGGTAACATTGAGGGGTATTCTAATTTTAGTAACACTGGCGCTTATATAGACCCTAATACAGGAAGAGTTTCTTTAGCTAAAAAAATAGAAACTACTCAGCCAGACGGAACTGTTATATATGAAATAAGCAAAAACCCTAACGATTTTAAATCTGTTAATGAACTTAGAAATATAATAAACGTTAAATACAATAGATTTAAAGTGGCAGAAAACTTACAACCTGAAGTTGATAGTTTAGGTGAGTATGTAAAAGTTCAAATGAAAGATGGTGTAAAAACTTTAGAAGATGTAAAGAAGAGTGAAGGTTATAAAAAAGTTAGAGACCAATATATAAACTCTATAATTGAAACCAATCCTGATAATGTCATGTCTATTTTAACAGATTATATAGGAGCGGTTATAAATGAAGACGGTGAGCCTGGAGAATCATTTGATTTCACTTATGACCCAAACGAAGCCACATCTGAAAACATGATACTGATGGTTCGAAATCCAAACACTGATAGATTTGAGGCAGACTTTAGCACGGCAAATGGAAAGAAACAAAAAGAGATGGCTCGCAAAGCTTTGCAAGCTAAGTTTGATTCAATGATTGATGTCAAAGAAACACCTATGACAGTGGTAAATCCGAACAGCGTTTCTATGCTAAAATATCAAAAAACATTAGAAACTGGGGCTGATTTAGCTCAAGTATTAACAAGAGCTTTGACTGCACAAACTGAAGAAGAGGCTCTGAAAGCTTTAGCGTTGTTACCTACATTTGGTCTTAACACAAGAGGAGCAGCAAAAAAAGGTGACGCACTTACTTTTGAGGTATATAATACAGCTACAAAAAAGTACGAAGAAGTGCCTGTTTCCTACACTGGGCTTACAACTCAAGAAGCTGTAAGAGATTTAATGATACGTCTTCTTGGTAAAAAAGCAGACATAAAAGGTATGTTGGGTAAGTTGCCAAAAAATTATTTTGATGACAAAACAATAACAAACATTGAAGCTATATTCAAACCTAAAGAAGTTGTTGAAATAAAAGACATTGATGATGTAACTAACTTTATAGCTGACCCAACAAAAACTCCTAAAACTCAAAAGGATGTCGTAGAAATGCAGATGACAGTAAGTGCATTAATTGACGAGTTAGCAACAAATAGTTTTGACAATGACGAAATTCCAATAGTACTTAGAAAAATATTAGAGAAACAAGGTATAGATGATGCTCAAATTATTTTAAATGAAGATGTAGGAACTCGTGGAGTTCTTACTGATATGTTAGGCACTACTGACAATCAAGATTTTATATCTATAACATCGCCTAAGTATTATCCTGAAGCTAAAAAATTCACAAGAAGTGAGTTTTTTGAAGGTATAAAAGAGTTTTTAGACATATTGACTAAAAGAAGGCAACAAGAAGAAACTTTTGGTAGCGGCGCAGGAATTGGTGGTAACCTAAATCAAACTCAAACTCCTGGTGAATTAGACAATTAAGTATTAATATATGGAAGAAATTCAAAAGCTTTATGATGTATTAGTTAGAGATGGTTATTATACAAAAAGCTTGGATGATTTTATTGTACAGTACCAAGACCCTGCTTATGTTGATAAAGTATTTGAAGTTGTTACAAGAGATGGCTTGTATACAAAAGACAGAGAAACTTTTGACACACAATTTTCAATAAAAAAAAAAGAGAACGAACAACCACAAGAAACGCCAGGTACGGTTTCAGAATTGGAACTTGGTTTTTCGGAATTACCAAGTGGTGAAAAAGATACTTGGCTTGAAAGAACAGTTGGTAAAAACTTTGTAACAGATTATTTCGGAGATATTTACCGTGCAGGCGTACAAGGCTTAGCGCAAGGCGCTACAGTAGATGATGCTTTAAAACTTTTTGCATCTGGTAAAGATGTAGACAGTGAAGACATACAAGACTATATAGCTGCTGTTCAAAACATGGAAAGTTATCAGCCTTCAGATGAAATGAAGGAATTTGATGAGATATATAGAAAGGAAGGTGGAGGATTGATGGGATTCATCAAAGGGCTTGCAAAAACAAGACTACAAGTTATACCACAAATTTTTACCTCATCTATGTTTGCTATGCTAAATAAAGGTTCTTTGGCAGCAGGAGCAGTAGGAGGAGTTGGAGCAGGATTAGCTACTGGTGGTATCGGAGCTATACCAGGTGCAATAGCAGGTTTATCTGGAGCGTTAGAAACAGGTGTTTCTTTTACTGAATTTTTAAAAGAAGAGATTGGAGATAAACCATTTACTGAAGAAAATATACGAGAAGTATTAGAAGACCCTGGTAAATTAGCTAGAATACGAGCTAGAGCAGGAGCTAGGGGCGTTTCAATAGCGGCATTAGATGCAATAGCAGGTGGTGTAGCTTCTAAAGTAGGAGCAAAGTTTGGTAAAAATTTGAGCAAGACTGGAGTAACATTAACTGGAGGAGCTATTGAAGGTATTGGTGGGGGTACTGGTGAGGTGGTTGCTCGTGCATTAGCAGACCAAGAAATGGATGTAGCAGAAATAGGTTTTGAAGCTGTAGCTGGAACTGCAACTGCTCCGTATACTGTAGGCGCAGCTCTAATTAATATGCCAAAATATCAAATAGGGGGTAAAAAACTAACGAGAAAAGATTTTATTAAGACTATTAGTGAGTCTACACCAGAGCAGATAATTGATATAGCTAATAGTAAAGCCCCTGTTGAGGTAAATAATGATAAAGAAGCATTAGCTATTTACAACAATGCGTATCAAGATGCTCAAATAAAAATTAAAACTTTAGAAGTTGCTCCTAATATAAATGAAAAAGAATTAAATAAAGTTGTTGAATTAACAAGAAGAAAAGAATTTTTAGAAAACAATGGAGGTGAAGTAGCAAAAGCTGAACTTTCAGATATTAATAAACAAATTAAAGATATAACAGATGCCGTTCGTAAGCGAAGCTCAGAGGAGGTGGTTCTACAAAAACAAACCGAAGTGGGCGCAGATATGGGAGAAAGAGACTCCACCAGGGAAGTTGCCCGAGAGACTCCATCCAAAGAAAATCAAAAGACCGAAGTTCAAGAGGGTGAGAATATCCAAGCTCAAGAGACAAATCAGGAGGAGGTAGATGTAGAGCTTACCGAAGAACAACAGGATGAAGTAAATGATTTAGAATATACCTTAAATATTACAGAGGAGACTACAGAAACTACGCCAGGTGATATTCCTACTTTACCTAGAGATTTAACTATTGAACAAGTAGTAGAACAAGGAAGGCAGAATGGTTTTTCTGATGCGTCTATAAGAGCTGTATTGCTTAAAAGAAAAAACCCACAACAAAATCGAAGGTATAGCGCTGCTGAAGTAGATGAAGCCATGCAGATTAATTTAGAAGAAAATGAAGTATTACCTGCTGCTATACAAAATATTGAGGGGGGCGTTGAAAAAGGCAGACAATTGCTTAGAGAGGTTAACGCACAGATTGAATCATTTAAAAATAAAACACAGAAAGAAACTAAATCTCCAGCTACTAATGCTCAAATAAGAGAAAAAGCTTTAGAGTTTTTAAGAGCTAATGAAATATTTAAAAGTTTAAGTGAAAATGAACAATTAGAGGTTACTTTGGCTTTTGATAAAACTTTACAAACCAGAGCCAATCCTAGAGTACAACAAGAAATTTCTAGGATAAAAAGTTTAGTAAGAGGTTTTAAGCGAGGTGTAAAAGATTTGAGAAGCGCACAAATTCAGTTGAAAAATTTTATTAGAAATAATTTAAAACAAGCTGACAATTTGCTCCCGCTGATAACAGGCGTAAAAAGCGTAAAAGATTTATCGGCACAAGCAGAGCAAGTAATTAAAAGAGCAGAGAGACAAAGAGAACAACAAAAAAAATCTTTAATAAAAGAGATTCAAAAATTTATTAATAAAAAATCAAAAGGCAGAAAAACTCGCAGCAGAAAAACTCGGGCTGCAACTTTGGATGCACAAGGAAAAGATTTTTTTACAAAACTTAAAGAGATATTTAAACTTGATGCAGCTCAGCTTGATAAATTAAGAGAAGAGATAAATGAAAATGAAACAGAATATAACAAGGCTGTTCTCAAAGAGGCTAGAGGTGAAAAGTTAGATAGAGTAGATACCCAACTGTTAGATACTAAATTAGCTTTTGACTTGATAGCAGATATACAAAATAAATCAATAGAAGAAATTGAAATTTTATTTGAAGATTTAAAAACTGGCGCTAAAGAATCTTTGAATCGTTTGAATAGAGCTAAAGATATACAAGCGCAAAGACAAGAAAGAATTAGTAATACAGCGCAAGCAACGGTAAAAAAGCTATACGGATTTTTATTTGGTGAAGATGGTAAACCTCTAACTAAAAAAGAAATTAATCAAAAAAAGAAACAGATGTATAGGGATTTCAAAAAATTAAAAATATTTGAAGGAACTAAAGCATTTGCAAAAATATATGGTCCGCTGCTCACGATTAATGCATTTAGAGCAATAAGAAACAGTTTAGGTCATCTGGGTTCAATAACAGAAATATTAGATAGATATGCGCCAGGATTTTTTAAGGAACAGCTTTACGATAACGTAAATGTTATGGAGGAAAAATCTCTGCAAGGTAAGTATCGTCAAATTGATGAATTAAATAAAATTGCAAATACAATATCTGGAATTAAAAATGGCTATAAAGAAATACTAGGTAAATTTAAAAAGACAGATATAGAAATTATAGTTAATGGAAAAAAAGAAATTTATTCTGATGATAATTTGCTTAGAATATATGCTCTTAGTTTGAATGAAACGCAAAGACAAAAACTAAACAATCAGGGTTACACTGATAAAGTTTTAAGTGAGATAGAAAAAAAATTAGACCCGTCTTTAATTGAGTTTGCTGATAAAATAGTAGAGTATTTTAGCACTAAATATTATGAAAGCGTTAATGATGTTTATTCTTCAGTTAATAATATAAATCTAAGCTATGTAGATAATTATTTTCCAACTCGTACAGTTTCTGACAAAGTAAATCAAGAATGGTTTAACGAGTCTGCATTTGATAAAATATTTGCAGCAGATTCTTCACCAGCTTTTAGGGATAGAACAAATATAAAGGATGACGTTGACGTAAATGATATGTTTACTTTTACAAATGTCATGATGGACCATATTACATCTATGGAAAGATATAAGGCTTTTGCACAAGGAGTCAGAGATATAAATACCATTATGACCGACCCTGCTGTATATATTTTAATGCAAGAAACAGGAACAGAAAATGTGATTAGACAAAGTTTGAACTCTATTTTTAATCCTACATATGGTGTGAAAGAAAATTTATCTTTGTTTAGTAACTTATTTAATCAATTTACAGGATACGCTTTAAGTTTTAAAGTGATACAAATTCCAAAACAAATCTCATCTTTTGTAAATGCTTTTGAAGAATATCAATACTTCAAAGGAAAAAACACACCAGGTATAGACCACATAGCTTTTATGGTTGACACGTTAAAAGTATTAGGCTCTTTATTCACAAAAGACTCAGCTTATAAAAAAGCTTTGGACATTTCAGCTACATTTAGAGAAAGAGTGGAGCGTGGTTTAGAAGGAGATATATATGGGTTAGAAACTGGTGGTACATTAAACCTAAAACAAGTTAAATTTTTAAAAGAAACTCGGAGAAAATTTAGAAAACTCAAAGGAGCGCCAACAGTTATAGGAGATATCGGTGGGGTGTTGGGCTATATGATTAATTATAACAGAAATATAGCTAATGGAATGAGTGAGGCTGACGCTTTAAAAGCTTTTAATAATTATAATGCAACTCAGCAAAGTAGAAGAGGCTCTGATAAAATAGCTTTACAAAGAAGTAAAAGTCAATTATTAAGAACTGTAACTATGTTTGGTAGTACGGCTTTTTTACAAATGAACAAAGCGGCTACAGGATTATCTGCTATAATGAAAAGAATAAGTAAGGGTGAATTTAAAAAGGCAGTTGTGAGTAAAGAAGCAAGAGCTGTAGCTTTAAATTTAGGTGTTGCAAATCTTTTATTTGTGTTTGCAGCAAATTTTACTAAGTATGCTTTAGGTGATGATGAAGACAAAGAAGAGGTTACACAAAGACTAAGAGATGCACTATATGGATTAAACTTACTATATCAAGTCCCGCTTTTAGGTGATGGTATTGAAAGTATGGTAAGGGCGAGTAGAGGACAAAAACAGAGAACAGGAGGTGGTGTAAATCCTTTTAAATCCATAGCAACCGAATTATTAAAATCGCCTTTTACAAAAGAAAACGGATTTGAAAAATTAAAACCTTTTATAGAGATAGGTTTGGGTACACGATTAGACCCTTTTGTAGGTTTATATAATATAATTGAAAAAGGTGAATTTGAAGAAGATGATGTATTAGATTTGATAGGTATTAGCAGTTCATATCGACCTAGCCCTGACAAACCTTTGACAAAAAGACAATTAAAAGAATTTTTACCTGACCTTTATGATGAGTTGTATGGTCCAGGTTCGGCTTATGATGAAATGCAAAAACAAATGAAAGAAATAAAAAATAGTATTAAAAAATAATTCTATATATTAAATAAAATATAATAATATTTATTGTTATAGTAATAATAAAGCTTAATCTAGGGTCTAACATATTTAAATAGTTTTTTGTTGTCGAAGTAAAGCATAAGCTCTCCCTGTTCTGACCAGCTAGCTTTTCCAGCCAAGCCTTCAATCGGTAAATACCATATACCATCGATACACGACCATATCATAACTGCGTGTAGTCTCTTGTCACGAAGTTTAATTATCTTACGAGCTTCTACACTGAGTGGAAATGATTGTTTCATTTCTGTATCTAATACCTTTACTTCAGCGTAACCAATGACCGACTTGTTTTCTCCAAGTATTCTGAAGTCCACGTCATCAGGGCTTAGTTTTTTATAACTACCTCCTATTCTTCTGAGATAAAGCTCGACTGCTTTCTTTTCTTTCGCTATGTCTTGGTCTACGTCAAACATTATAAATTCATTAGGCAGTTAATTGCAGTGTGTCCTCCTAACACCACACCACATCCTATAGCTTGCTTCTTAAAATGCTTTGCATATGCAGCCGCATATGAGCCGCCATCAATACCGCTCCCTACTTGCATTCCAAATATACGAAAGTTTCTACCAACCATCCATTCAGTATATGCTTGAGTGTGGATATGTCCCTGCACTGTAGACATCATATCGTTCTTCGCTTTTGTACGAGCTGTTCCGCCTTCGCCGTGTATGTACTGTACATTGTCGTAGACGACACGCTCTACCCAGTTCCATTTTGTTCCCAACACTTCGTTATAAGATTTAATCCATGCGCTGGGTATATCTGATGTCTGTGCTTTACGCATCACCATTCTATCATGGTTTCCAATAATAACATCTGCTACTGGAAATGCTTTCTTCCAATCGTTCACTACTTCTATAGCGTGGTGAAGCTCATCTGCTCCTCCTAGACCATCGCTTGATGTTTCATGATATGAAGTGTAATGATTATCAATTATATCCCCAATAAATACTACTTGATTACATAAGTGTTTTGCATATGTTTCCTGGCAAAACTCCAGGTAACCTTCTAGTTCAAATGGAGCGTGTATATCTCCAATCACTAAGATTCTTCTTTCGTTTGTCGTTAAGTTGTCGTATGCTATTTTTTTATCGCCTTTTAGTCTTGGTCTAAAGTCTTTAGAGTTCATCTTGCACTGATTCTAATATTAGTTTTAGTTGTTTTATCAGCGATTGAACCTCACTTTTTAAGGAGTCAAAGTCCTTGTCCACTAAATTTTCGTAGATATTATTGGAGGATGTGTGTACATCATCCATGATGAAGTTAATATTCTGGATTCGTTTATCCTCCAGAGATGCCATACGCTGTCATTTATCCATTGCCTGAATGAGCTTCGTGCCTAGTTCAGGGTTAATCTTCTTGATGGCGTAATAGATTTTCCTAGAGTTTCCTTTTATTAACCTACGTTCAGATTTAGGTGTTTCAATTCCCATATTCGTGTACATATCTGCATCCATTTCTAAAAGTCTGTCCACTTTTTTCTCTTTCGTACAGTTAGTACACTCCACAATATTAGGAATATTCTCAATACTAAATTCCATAACATATTCTTAAACTACTATAAAGTTAGTAAAAATATTTTATATATTATTGGTTTCTAGCTCTTTGAACCTTTTGAAGTATGCATTATAGTTTGGAGTTAGTCTTTGAATTTCACTCAACAGAAGATTATGCCTGCCTTTTAAGGCTCTATATCTAGATTCTAACTCTTCGTATTCGGCTATGTATAGCTGTCTTTCTGTGGTGGTTTTTTCAAATTTATCAGGAAACTTTCCTATCATTGCATCCACTCTTTTTTCTAATGCTTTATATACACTCGCTATATTAGAGTCTGTTTCCATCCAGTCATTTAATTTTCTTTTTGCATTTAAAACAGTGGCGTGGTTTTTATTTAGAGTCTTTGCTATTTCAGTAAGAGTCATGTTTTTTTTATCTAATAATAATTTATAGTACATAGCTCTTGCTTCTACATACTCACGCCTTCTTGTTTTACGAATTATTTGTACTTTAAATTCTTCTTCGACTAAATTTTTAATTAATTCTACACACATTTTATATGATTTTATTTTGGTTATATAGGTCTAAATATTCATCAGATGTTATGTCTAGCAACTGAAAAAAATAAGGGGCTTCATGGTCTTCGTATACATAACGAAGAGCAAAATACACAGGGTCTCTACCACGAAGTACACCACCGATAACTTGTGAACGGCGATTCTTTCGTTGAATTTTTTCAACGGCTTTTTGGATTTGGACTATTACTCTTGCTGACTGCACTGGATTCATATTGTCTAATGTTACTAACACTGCTTCGTCAAGTTCGTAAAATGTCTCATCCTTTGTATACTTCTGTAATAAATCCATGTTCTTTTAATTCTTTTAATCGGTATGCTTGAAGAGGGGATACCTTTCCCTTCGGTGTTTTTACTTCGCTAAAGATTACATTACAGTGGGGTGGTATAGCTATAATATCTGGTATACCATTCTTGTTTGTCTTAATTAACTTAATTACATAGTAGCCTTCGGCTTCTAGTTCTTTTATTCTTTTTGACTGGAGTTGTTGTTCAGTCATATACTGCAAATTTACTTAATTCTTTTATAGGAATCAACACTGCCTGTGAGGTGTTATTGTCTCCCATTTCTTTTATAGAGCCTGTCTTGGCAAACTCTCGTGTAACTTCTTTTAATCTTTCTGTTTCAATCACAAGCATAACCTTGTCTTGATATTCTCCAGCAAAAATAAATACCCAGTAGTCTGCTTGAGTGGTTAAAATCCCTGATGGTTTCTTCCTGCTTTCAAACTCAATAGCTATATTACCAGTACGACCAGTCCAGAAGTCTCTCTTTACTTCTACCTTTTTGTTTTTAAATAGGTCACCAAAGATTCTTTCTCCTTCTTGTCCTATTTCTAAATCATATTTAAAATCGCTATTGTAATCCATTTATTATGCACGCATAGTATTATAAGTTAGTTTTAATCATTTATAAGGTGAATTGGCAGCTTCAATAAATGGTCTTTTACGCCATGTAATTTTACCCATTTAATCCATTTTTCATCTTCATCATATACACCAACCTTATCTATTGTTAATACTAATTTTGGTCCGTTTTGTTCAATACTATCTACCTTTATTATATTCTTTTTTTTAATTCTAAAACTTCCTAATTTTCTTCCGTTTATTTTCATAATTATAAATTAAATAAATCTTTTTTAAAGTGTGACAAAGTGTAGTCTTTCTTTTTAGTTACTGCTTTGTATATCTGTTTCTCGATACCTCCTTTGCTAAATATCCAATACACATCGTTTTGCAAACTATCTTTAGTTGTCATCCTGTCTCTACTTTGCCAATAACTTGTAGCACTAAAGTCTATATTGTAGTATACAAGGCAGTCAGCTTTTTTTAAACTTATACCCTCCCTTCCACTCACAATCTGAAGAGCTATACTTTTATCAGTTGTATTGAACTCATCTAACTCTGTGGTCAACAGGTTACCGTAGACGTGCTTTAGAGCCTTCAGTTCGGCTTTAAACTTATAAAAGATACCCACCTTCATATCTTTAAATTTAGAGGCTATAAACTTAGCTTTTGAATAATCTAATACTTCTGCATTTCCACTCTCAAATTTTATTGTTCCTGAATATAGTTGATGAAGTTTCATCATAAGCTTTACAGGAGTGTCTGCCAGTATAACTTCACGCTTACCTTCTACAACTAAATTCTTTTTTAAAAGTTTTGCCAGCTCATATGTTGTTTTTTCCATCTGAACCTCCAGAACTTTCTCTTTTGTATCAACCTTGAACCCTGCTTCTTTTTGCGAATAAGAAATCATATATGGTTTCATTACCTCCATGATAGATTGTTTTCCATTAGTGTAGTCTCTTATCCTTAAACTATTAATCATCTTCTCAGTTATATTAATATGCTGATGAGCAAACTTATAAAAGTTTACAAACGATTTAAAAGGATTGTTCTTGATGCCATACACTTGGTGGTATATCTGAGAGTATGATTCAGGTGTTGGCGTTCCTGAAAGCAAGATGACTTTAGCACCACTCATCATAACCCTCATCTTAACATCTCTTGCCCTTTTACTTGGCTTGGGAAATGCTCCCATTGAATGTGCCTCATCACATATAATAACATCCCACTCTAAATCATAATGCACCTTATGTAGGCTTTCATAGTTTATAGTGTGCAAATAAAACTTAGGGTTTAACATTTCAAAGTCCGACTCGATTGAAGAGATGGCTTTTTTCTTTGTAATAAACAAAACTCTTTTTGCATTTACCCTGTCTGAAATACTGAGAGCCGTAAGTGTTTTACCTGTTCTCACTTCCATAGCAAGATATACAAATCCCTTAGAATTTATAACCTCTGTAGCCTTCTCAACTATGTGTTTTTGATAGTCCCTTAATTGTATCATAAAATTTAATTTTTGCCAGCAGTGTCATAATTTTAACCACCTTGTCCCATTCTCTTTTTTGTTTAAAATAGTTATACATATCACTAAGGATATCCTTTGTTACCTCTTCATTAGGATTGTGAATGAAATAACTGGTTGTTGCATCTCTAAAATTATCTAATGATAACTTATTGCATATTACCTCATATGAATTTCTCATCGCTATGTCTAAATAATATTTCAAAATACAAATTCTTCTTGTCTATTAATTTCTTTAAGTTCAATCCATCTACCTGAAGCATCTCTGCCCTGTCTCGGTATTGCACCTTCCATATAGATTCCATAAGCAACAAGCCATCTATAGAAGCGAGTTCTTGATATAGAATACTTAGCTCTTGGAGCATAGTCAGGATACTCCTGAACAAACTCTTCATACAATGTCTGCTTGGATAGTCTGCCTCCTTCTGCTAAAGTTCTGTTAGCTGATGAGCCTTCAATGAGTCCACACCATTCTATAAAGTCATGACAAGTTTCTGCTGATAGTTGTCTTACTTTAAGATTTACAAACTTACTCTTGATTAATCCTTTGTTAAGATATAATTGTAGGCAGTCTATCATATAGTTGTCAAACTGAGACCATTCTCCTGTGTCCCAATCATTAAAGAAGTTCTTTTTAAACTCATCAAAAGGAACAAAGTCTTCGTTATAGTGTTGATGTAATTCTAGCTCCCACTTTCTTCTAGCAAAAGAATTACCCGAGCCTTTGATTGCGTAGTTGGTGGTGATAATAATCTTCGGGGATTTTTGAAATGGTATGGTGATAGCATCCTTGTTTTTCTTTTCCAAAGTCAAGCCTTCGGTAACAACACTAAATAATCTTTCGAAGTCAAAGTATTTTTTTACATCATCAAAACAGATTATCTGTGTGTCTGCTGATACGAGCTGATACGCAAAAGCTCTTTCAAATGTAAAGGCTTTACCATCTATGGTAACAAGCTTCTTCATTCTTGCTAGTGCCTTACTGAATACTCCTTTCCCTGTGCCTCCTTCAGGATTGTCTGATATTATCTCATCATTTAAAATCACGGCTGGACAATACGACATATTCTTGTAGCCATGTAGCATAAATCCTATTGTTGATTCCATTGATAGTGTTCTACTACTATCTTTAGCACAAATATTATTAATAAAAGTTTTGTAGTCTGATTGTGTAACTGATTCTTTTTTAAAGTTTCTATCTATAACGTGTTCCTTCCAAACATAACCTCCCAAATCTAAATAGTCTATTGTTTTGATTTCGTTACTGGTTATTCTAACTGCACAATTACTATAGTATAGATACGCAGTATCTTGCGTGTCTTCAATAAATAATATATCAATAGTTCCAAGCATAGTTAAAAACTCTTCTTTAAAAAATCTGGTCTGGTCTGCAAAGTAATTGTACACCGATACATCATCATTGTTTTTCAAATGCTCGAGAACAAAGTCTTTTATTTCTTTCTCACTTGTGTGGTCTACTAGGTTGTTGGTCACTCTAACAAATAAATAGTTCTTACTTCCCTCAGGACAATACTTAAAGAATCCATTGTCTTCCAAAAACTCTTTAAATACATAATGTATAATTTTTATAACACCTTTCTCAGACTTGTTCCAAAACTTCATCTGCTTGTTCTCCTCATCTGCTCTTGTCAAGACTGCATCTATTACATCCTCCTCCACATCAAGCTTTGATAGTTGGCTTCTTATCTCTGATTTATTTACGCCTCGTTTCAGCTTTTGTTTTATCTGACTGATTGCATCCTCATCTTCATAATACTTTGTATTAAACTTTGAAGTGTTCTGATATGCTGAATCAATAGTCTGTTGTATTTCTTGTAAAGAAAAGTCTGATGACTGGTATTGATTACAAATGTATTGTGCTAGGTTTTTATTTATTCCGTAGTCATTGAATGCCATAGCAAGTATGTACACATTCTGATTACGCTGACCTTCAATCATAGGATATTTCTTTTGCCACCACTTAACCAGTATGTCTACAATTTTATTTTCATCTGTGATTGGAATGGTTGGCTGGTCTCTATTGGCTATCACTTCACGATACTCAGGCTCTTCTATTTTATCCCATATGCTTGACTTATCATTCACATATATTAATGAAAACTCTTCGGTTTGGGATGTAATAGAAGACATTGAATACACAGAAGTAAATGTTCATAGAGACCCACCAACTATTCCTATCACAGATGAAAATAAAATTGTAGACATATTAATAAAGTGGTGGCAGAAAAAATACCCAATGGTAGAGGGACAAAGAAATCAG
>MDTC01161725.1_pt1 | contig 18138 bp, 22 predicted proteins | sample 811181 | NCBI WGS metagenome assembly MDTC01 (sample SAMN05326644, study PRJNA326480) | marine metagenome | isolation source: seawater | place: Pacific Ocean: North | collected 2011
AAGACAAAGACCAAGTCTACGACCTAATGATGCGTAGATATATTCAATTGTCTAAATCACCAGTTCAATCCAGAAGCAATGAAAATGTTCAAGAACAATTTAACTTATTTATGAATGAACACATGGATTTTAAATGGACCGACGGCCTCCCTAATGAGGTTAACAAAGGCAGAGCTTTTGGTGTATTCCATGAACAAGAATTGATGGTGATACTAACTCAGAAATTTTCAACAAGAAGAATGCCATCTTGGTATGTGGGTAATATGATTTCATGTCCATCACTAAAGAGTTATAGGACTGTTGCTGAATATACCGCTAAGTTATTAGATATGGCTGTATCAGATGCTGAAAAATATGGATATACACAGTTTTATTGGGTCACTTCTACAAAAGGGTGGAATAAAAGAGAGCAACTCTGGTATAACTATAGTGATACCTTTAAAAGGTATAATGTCTTTATTGAGAATGTTATACCAGCTAATACTGAGCCAAAGTTTGATTATGAAAAAGTTATTACTGGTTATAGAAAACATCCAATAGATTTGGCTATTAAATCAGCAAGAATAAAGCCACACATTAGACATGAAACATTTAAAGAGTATTTAAAAGTAGATTATGTACCATTGCAGGACTTAGATAATGAGTTTGGAAAAAGTTAAAATACTAGATGAGAACTGGAAAGAACCAGTTAAAAGACTACTAAAGTTAAGAGATACACATAGTGGAATGTCAAAAGATTCTATTGACTTTGACGGCATCTGGAATGATGAATATATTAACAAGTACTTTGACTCGAATGAACCTTACTTCTTATGGGGTTATATAGACGATGGTAAGTTAATTAGTATTTGTGGTGTATACAAATGGAAGCTAATTCCAAGATGTACAACTACAATTTTTGTTTCAGATTATTCAGTTGGTATGGGTATCTTTGCTGTTGTAGAAGACATGTGGAGAGTACATTTTAGATGGATGCTTGAAAACGGTATCAAACAAGGATTTACTTTCTCTGATGCAGCAACTACTCTTGATGCGGTGATTGCAAAGACAAGAATGCAAAAAGCTAAAAGAGAATTATTAAAAAGAGCTGGTGATAATCAGTGGTTTACACAAGTAGAAGAAGTTGTCAAAGCAAATACAGACACATCTTGGACTGGATTTAAAATCATAACTGGTAATCGTAAATGGCCAATTGATATGGTAATCAAAAGCTATACTTATACAGGTGGCTGGTTTGAAAAAGACTGAAGAGATAATCTCACTAGCAAATGGTAAACCTATAGCTGTCACAGGCATAGGTCGCTCTGGTACATCATTCTTAAATAGACAATTATTCAGACAAGCTGTAATCGATAATCCTGATGTTCCTCAAAGTTTTATGGAAGAACTTTTAAGAGTTCAACCAGGTGTATATGAACATCATTGGGAACCAATACCTAGAGTAAAGGACTATAATAAAGAAAGAGCATTTCAAGGCTACTTCTTTAACACACTATCTAATACTCATGGTGAAATAATTCCTGTAAATGGTAGAGGTGAAGGTGCAACTACAAAAGCTTTAGAAAGTCTTACACCAAGAATTGAAAAATTAAAAGAGTATGGTTTAGAAAATATACACATGAAAATATTTCCAATGGATATGTGTATACTAGCACAAATTGATGAAGAGTTTGCTCATCAAATATTAAATCATTATCATTGGATATTTTTGTATAGAGAAGATTGGAAAGATGCATACTCAAGTATGTTGTTTGGTACTTTGAGAGATAAGTTTCATTTCTATGATGATGAAGAACTTTCAGATACTGACACTTGGTCTTATGGTGGTAAAAAAGAATCAAGAAGTTTTGTAAATCCATATATGGCTGGTTTTGTTATTGACCAATCATATTCAATGATTGAATCCCTATTTACAAAAGACGTTTCTTTGTCTATAATCGAGATGAAAGAAATAAGTGAAATACCTGATAATACACAAGAGTTTTTAGATACAAAAGTTTCATATCGCCATCTCATACCAGATTTATTTTGGACACAAACACCTAAAAGATTTGGCTATAAAAAAGAACTAGCTGAAAAATCACTATTGAATATTGAAAAAGCTCAAGCAAGAGCAGAAAAAAGATTGAAACAAATTGTTGAAGGTTCTCATGGATTGATGTCTTTAGATGGTGATAAACTCAGCATGGATATTAATAATGTAAAGCCTGGCAAACCAGAGTTTGTACCACACGCTTTTAAAGATAAAGTATTAGGTACAAAGGGTGAAGAAATAGTATAATAGTATGATGGAACATTACTACACTAGAGGTAATCACTTTAAATGGGGTTATAATAAAAAGTGGTTTGTAGATAGAGAAAAACCTCAAGACAGATATACAGTTGACTTTGGTACTATTGTTCATTACCCTACTAGTTTTAAAGAAGAGTGTTACAGAGCAGCCAGAGAAATAAATGAATATGCGTATGGTGTAGGTACATCTATCGAATTGATGTATAGTGGTGGCTCTGAATCAGAAGTTATGGTAAGGTCATTTGTAGAACAAGACATACCAGTCAATATCAACATTATGACTTATGACCCACATTTGAATATACATGATATATCTCATGCTATTGTATTTTGTGAGACAAATAATTTAGATTATGTTTTACATGAAGTACCAATTATGCAGTGGCTACACGAAGAAGGCCTTAAATATGCATCTCTTTCTAATTCAATAACACCTAGAATTCTACCTCACATGCTACTCATGGAGAGACTTGCTGAAGGTATACCAGTCATGGGTATGGGTGAATGTTATATTGCTCATGGTAATATCAAACAGTACTATGATTTAGTAAATGGTCAAATTAGAAGAAACGAAAAAGATGATTATGAACCTGCACCTTGGTATTTTTATGAAAGAGAAAAAATTAATAGTTGGTACAGATTTGCTAAGAAGCTAAACATCAGAGCAATACCAGGATTTTTCCAATATACTCCTGAGTTAATGTTTTCATTTCTGACAGAAGATATTACTAAACAATTAGTCAATAATGAATTGTATGGTAAACTATCTAATACCAGCACTAAAAAAGAGATATATGAAAAACATTTTCCTGGTATCTTACAAAAGAAAAAGTATGATGGTTTTGAACAATTAGGTAAAATGGATGAACAACTAAGGCCAACATTACAAGAAAACTATGGAATGTATTCTCAAGAAGTAAAGATAGAATACAGCCAATTAATAAATCAACTGGAAGGTTAATATGAAAAAAATGTTAATTACAGGAGCTTCTTCAGGAATTGGTAAAGCTTTTGTAGACCACTTTAAAGACAAATATGAAATTATTGCTACAGCAAGAACTGAGAAAGAGTGGATTACCGACCCAGGTGATATCACTGACAAAGAGTTTAGAACTGAGTTAATTAAAAAGCATAATCCACATGTAGTTATTAATAATGCTGGTGGTTTTAGAGAATCATTTGATGAGACATACCATTTGAATACTGTATCAGCAGGTGAAATCTTTGAAGGATTTTATGATAAGATGCTACCATATACTCATATTTTTAATGTAATATCTTATGGCATTAGAATGTATGGTTGGCAAGACATGAGTAGAGAACGTTCATACTATTATTCAAGTAAAAAAGCTTTATATGAATTTGTCAATAATGTAAATATGTCTAAATATAGACCGGTACATGTAGTAAATTTAATTCCTGGTGTAGTTAAAACTGAAATGGTAGATGCTGACTTAGAAAGAAGGATAAAAGTAAATCATGGACATGTAGATGAAAAGCAGTTAGAATACTATCTCAAAGAGAATTATCATAAAGGAAAGATACCTTTTCATGCTTTTTTCCCAATCGCAAAAGAGGACTTACCTATCATATCTGAGTTTATCATGACTCTTCCAGATTACATAAATATAGATGATATTGTAATTGGAATGTTCAATAAACAAACGTTGCCTGGTAAACCAACAACACAATGAGGATAGGTTTTACTGCATCTACTTTTGATTTATTACATGCTGGTCATATACAAATGCTACGTGATGCTAAAAGCCAGTGTGATTATCTCATGGTAGGTTTACAAGTAGACCCCAGTGTAGATAGAAAAGAAAAGAATGCACCTATTCAAACAATTGTTGAAAGGTATACACAACTTAAAGGTGTAGAGTATGTTGATGAGATAATACCATATACAACTGAAAAAGACTTAGAAGATATTTTAAGTCTATATACTATTGATGTAAGAATATTAGGAGACGAATATCGTGATAAAGATTTTACTGGAAGAGACATTTGTCGTCAAAGAGACATTGAAATATATTTCAACAAAAGAGACCATAAATTCTCTACTAGTGATTTAAGGGAGAGAGTTTGTGCAAACAGGAGACTTTAATAAAGCAGCCGAGCTTTTAGAAACTACAGCTAATTTTGATATTATCAAGATTAAAGCTGGACTTGACATACAAATGTATAAAGAGATACTTTGGAAGTGTCAGAAAAAGTTTCCCTTTTACAAGAAAGATAATCAAGACACTTATGAAGGTTTAGCACTTCAATACTATGATGAAGATAATCCTTACTCAGACGGTGTAGACCAAGCCGATGGTTCTAATAAGTATCAACAGTACAAAGATGTTGGTTATCAAGAGTATCTAAAAACAGGTAAAAATCACTTTGATGATTGGCAATATGATAGAAGTAAGTTAAATGATGCTGGTGAAATGTTTAGACCATTCTTTGATTTGTGTGAAGAAAAGTTTCCAGACTTACATTTATATAGAGCTAGATTATTAAGAACACATCCTCATCATTTTTGTTTAGCACATGTTGATGAACCAAAATCACTACGTATACACTTGCCAATTGAATCACATCAATGGTCTATTATGTACTTTTTAGACAAACCATACTATCTAAAAGCAGATGGTAGTATTTACTTGTGTAATACTGGACACAAGTTTCATTCATTCTATAATTTTTCATCTAAATTAAAAAGAACACATTTAGTTGTGAATGCAAAACTTAAATCAGATTTGGGTAAATATGTGGTGGGCTAAACTAGATTTTAAAGTAGATGTAGATGCTATGGTAAAGCAGCTTGAAGTTGCTAAAGCTATGTATGATGCTATTTATGATGACCACGGATATGGACCACAATTTGGTGGATTATCTATTTTATCAGACAATGGTGACCATTTAAGAGGTATGGTATCTGGTAAGCAAATATGGGAAGATGGTAAAGTTAATTTTGAACTTGCTATTAAAAAAGGTATTAATTTTGAATACAATTATGATACTAAAACTAAACTTTGTATCGGTGAGACTGGAAGAGTCATAGATTTACTAGATGATTTGGGTATGACACCAAGAAGAGCACGATATACTGTACTTAAAGCTGGCGGTAAAAGCTCCATACACAATGATTCAAAAAGTGGTGAGTATGCTTGCAGGATTCATATACCATTAATTACTGATAAAGAATGTACACACTCATTATTTTTAAATGATGGTACTAAAATAGATGAAAGACACTTTCCAGCTGATGGTAGTGTTTATATTATGCAAGTTAATAATACACATCAAATTGTAAATCCAACTAAAAAAGATAGATGGCATTTCATATGTAGTTGTTATGATGTCACTGGATATAGTCCATTTAAAATATCAACTAATGAATTAAACACAGTTAAAGTAAAAGCTGAAGCTTTCAAAAATGGTATTAAATGGACTGAGGGTGGTGGAAGATTATTTGAAGAATCTATTCATACTTCTCAAGCTCATCAGCCAGACCAGGAAAATAATACTTAGTACCGACTTTTGCTTGTAGTTCTACAAAGTCATCATATGACATTTCACTAATTGTATGTTCTACCGTACCTCCACCAGAATCAGGTATTGCTTGTAAGATTGGTTGAATTGTATTTAACATTCTAGTAGCTGAATCATTATCTTTCATAATACGGTATGTATTCATAGTAAAATCTCCAGCTTTTCTATCTTTTTCATCTAATAGTCTAATAAAGAAAAGCATTTCATTTGATTCAACAAATGCTCCTTGAGATTCTAATAGGGCAGATAACTGGTCTCTAGACATATGCGAGTATATGTATAGACCAAATTCGGCTTCTAATACAGTTTCATCAGATGGTATACTTAAAGTAGTTTTTAACGCATGCATGCATTATTTATAACTGTTTTAAGGTTTTAGAAATTCTGGTTTGTCAAAAAAGATAAACATAGTAATGAATGGTAATATTCCCATACCAATTACAAATACTGATGGTAAGAAAACCATCCAGTACATAGGATTCTTGCACATAAAGTCTAGGTCTTTATTATTCATACCTCTCTTTTTGTCTTCTTCAGTGTACTCTGGATAAGATAAGCTTTCTTCGAATTTTTTGACGTGGTCTGGTTTCATAGAGTATCAATATAAGCTTGTATGTCTTCCATATCTTGAGTAGATAAATTAGCAGCTTGTCCCCACATTAGTGCTGACTGTGCACCTCTAGTTTCACCATTCTTATACTGTTGTAGCATTTTAACAATGGATGTACTACCTGATAATTTAGGACCAATACCACCTTCACCATTTACACCATGACACATATTACAATTTACATATAACTTGCCACCTCTATCAGCTGGTGTTTCTTGTTGCATTGCTACTCTTTTAGCTTCTAATTGCTCTGAGAATGTACCATACTTAGCAGTATACTCTTCATAACATTCTCCCCAACAACCATGATTGTCTGTATATCCTTTCACTTCAGCGTTTGTCACAGTTGCATATATAATGCCTACGATACCAAAGATACCGATAAGGGCAGTGATTATTGCATGTTTCATAGTATAATTATACCAACTTATGCTATAAATATGTTATAAGGATATATTATGATACCAGCAAAAATTGATTTTGTCTGTCTTAAATGGGGCACAAAATACTCTTCAGAATATGTAAACAAACTTTATAGCATGTTATCTAAACATGTGCATGTTCCATTTACTCTTACTTGTATGACTAATGAACCTGACGGTATACTACCAGAAATAAAAATTAAAAATCTACCAGATATAGGATTAGAAAAATGGTGGTGGAAGCTATTACTATGGAATGAAAAATACTGGCCTGGAGATGGTATGTTTCTAGACTTAGATATAATCATACAAAATGATATTACTAATTTATTTAGACCATCTCATTACATGAAAATGCTATATACAAATTGGATTAACTTAGATGAACAGAAAAGATGGACTATAGGAGATAACTACAAATATTGTGAATTAAATTCATCGGTATTAGTGTGGAACAAACACACAAGTAGACAGTTTATTTGGGATGACTTTATAGAAAATAAAGATAAGATATTATTTTTATACAAAGGTATAGATAATTGGCTTGAAAACAGACATAAGAATCATATATCTACATATCCTGAAGAACAGGGTTTTTGCTATTCATATTGGAACTGTAATAAAGAATATCGACCTAAGTCTAGTATAATTCTATTTGACTACAATGAAAAAAAGCAACACCAAATAAGAAAGAAATGGGTTAAAGAATTATGGGCTTAATGCAGCAAACTCAGATTATGGAAAGGTTTCCACTACCTGTTTGGGAGTGGAGTAGACAAATGCAAGACATTTACCATAATCACCCACATCGTATAGAAGATTTTGCTAAATCATATTCAAGAAATCAGTTCATAGCAAAGACTTGGATGATTGAAGTTTTAAAAGTCTATGCTGACATAGATTCAAAAACTAGTTGGTGGCTTATGGGTTCATGGTATGGTTCTCTAACTGTACCTTTAATTAACTCACAATTTCATCCTAGTAAAAGAATCCATCTAGTAGATTTTGATAAAGAAGCTTTACAAATAGCTGAGAAACTACATGGTAGTCATAATATAGTCACACACAATATTGATGTAAATTGGGAAATGAAAAGACTATCTAAAGTAAAAGCTGATATTTGGATTAATACAAGTTGTGAACATATGTACCCACTGACTGATGAGTTTACACCTGAAGGTCTTTGTGTTTTTCAATCTACTAATTTTACTAAAGACCCATCACACATTAATTGTAGTGATACTTTAGATGACTTTATTGAACAATGTAATTTTAAAGAATTAATTTATTCTGGTGAAAAACCATTCCATGATTATGACAATTATCACAAAAGGTTTATGGTGTTAGGTTATAAATGATTCATGTATTTAGTGCAAGGTGGGGAACAAAATATAGTGTAGATTATGTAAATAATTTGTACAATATGGTGAAGAGAAATCTGAAAGCTGACTTTAAATTTTACTGTCAAACTGATGATACAAATGGTATGGACACTAATATAATTCAATTACCATTTTTAGATGAATTGCCAGACTCTACACCCGATAAGATGTATGCTTCAAAAGAATTTATCACAGGTCTACCACGTTTATGGGATAGACCTAAGTTAAACTACTGGAAGCCAAATGGCTGGGGTATAAAAGGACAAAAGATGTTCTTTGATTTAGACCTAATTATTCAAAACAGTTTATTACCAATTATAAAAATGCATAAAGACAAACCTTTGATTGGTAGGTCTTGGTGGCATAATATGGATGATGAAAAAAAACCATTTTGGAAAAAGAACTATGGTGCTAGATGTAATGGTGGTATGATGATATGGAATGATGAGCAAGGTAAACCACTGTGGAGAGATTTAAAAAAGAATGCTAAAAAAATTTATTTCATATGTACGGGTGGTTCAGATAATTGGATTACCTATAGACATTATGATAAGTTTGACCATATCCCACCTAAGTATTACTATTCATTTAATAGAGGTTGTGAATGGCCTCATGATATAGATATGCACAAACATAGAAAAAATAAAATAGTATGTGTGTTTAATACTGATGAATATGGTAAGAACAAACACTTTCAATTAGAGCTACACCAAGCAGTAAGGAACTATCAATGGGTACAAGAGTACTGGCAGTAAGAATAGGCGATAAGTACGGTCCTGAATATGAGGATTACTTAAAGTCTAAAATACCAAATATAGATTTTTTAAGACAATCAGATTGTAGACTAAAACTACAATGGAACAAAGTTGGCTTTATGGATTTTCCAATAGATGACCCAATTGTTGTAATTGATATTGATATACTATTGATGAATGATTATATGGAATTGATAGAATATCCAATTGAAAGAGGACAGTTTCTTGGTCTAAATGCTTGGTGGAAAGATACAGCTAATCCTCGTTATACTCTGAATGGTGCTTTTTACAAGTATTATCCCAAAGACTGTAAATATATCTACAAGAAACTAATGAATGACCCTCAGTACTGGATGAACCGCTACATTGCAGCCGGCATAACACATGGTCCAGTGAATGGTGAGCAGTATTTTGTAGAGGACTCTGTAAAAGAAGAGTTAGAACTAATATATGTGCCATCATCGTGGTTTGGTAAAATGATTTTAAATCCAGGAAGTAAATGGATAAACGATTGTAATGACGCGTATCCTGGAGAATATTTTTATGATTATAAAGAGGAGAAGTTTAATCCTGACGTGAAGCTTGTGCACTTTCAAAAGACACATTCGCTTCATGAATTATGGAAAACAACTCAACAGGAGTAGTAGCTTTTCTGATTCTTGATTTTATATCTTTGCTAGCTTCTCTTACCGCAGGTATATCGAATACTTCGATTTTCATTCTAAATAAATCTTCTTGGCTGTAGTTTTTAGCCATGTGTTCTACTGATATAGTTGGTACTTCAACAGGAACTTCTTCTACTTTTTCAACTATTTTTTCTACAACTTCGTGGTGTGGAGGCATTTCAGCTTGAATTTTGTTTCTCATTTCATTTTCGATTTGAGCTCTTAATTCATCTTCATCAATTTGAGCACCTAGTAGACCACCTTCAGCTTTCCATTCTTGGAACTTTCTAAAGTCTTCCATTGCTTCATTTTCAGCTCTCCAGAATTCAGCAGTATCATTATCAATATCATCTATAGTGTATTGTTGTAGTATTTTTGAAAAGAATGTACCTGGACCAGATGCATTAGCAGTATGATTTTCTACTCTACCCCAGCCTTCACTATCAAAGTATTTACATTCAACCAAAGTTCTTTCTTCATCTAACCATCTTACAAAATTGATTGTAAGTTTACCATTAATCTCTTCAACTCTTTGTCCTTGGTTTTGTAATACAGCACCACGCTTTACTTGCATGTTTTCACGTGTAGTCTCATTACCATCACGGTCATACATTTTAATATCACCTGATTTGAAGCCTTCTGGTTTTTGTTGGTTATTATCAGTCATATATTATTTATTCCTATGCTGGATTGTTCAATTTGAGAAAATAAGTTGCTTGTGCAGATGCAGCTCCCGATGGAGTTGATGTTGATGTATAAGTTGGGTCAGAAAATGACTGCTCCTGGAGTTCAGTTGTTTGTCTAGTGTCTGTAAAAGAACCTCTATTAGAACTACCACCTGGGTCTGAAGTCACTACTTCATACTTTATTTTACTAGCTGCAACTTTGTTTATTAGTGCAGGTATAAGAGCTTGGTCTATAAAGCTAGTTGCTTGGTAAGCACCTGTTTCATCAATTGATGCTACTTCTTTAATTAAAGAACCATTCCACATTACTGGTTTTATATCTGTGCCGGGTGGTGTATCTAATGCTGTTTTTACCCAAAGTTTATGAGTTGTTGTACCAGCTGCATAAGTCGTGTCAGCATGCCAAGTACCACAGTCTGTCCAAGTACCAGCACCACCACTAGACGGAGCTGAAGTACTCACTCTATATGAACCTACTTCATCACCTGAATACATGTCTGTAAGACATTGAGTAATAATTTCATCAAAGAAATCATCATTATATCCAGTAGCAGTTCTTAATGTAGCTGGTGATATAAATTTTAAGTATGAATATTGGTCATTAGCAGCAAATGCAGTTCCTAAGGTAGACGCTGACTGATTTTGATGATAAGCATAAGTTGAAACTGTAGTTGTACCTAAACCTGGATAAGCAGGATAGTCATCACCACCAGAGTTATTTCTTTCTTGTGTTGCGCTTTGTTGTGTTGATTTTGTATCAGTAGCTGAACCAATTGATGTCCAACCAGATACTGAACCTACATTTAAAGCACCAGCTGGTCCTGTGCCAGATGATGTTTGTCCATTAGCAGCATTTACACCAGAAGATGATGTGTGATAATAAGCTAGGAAAGAAGCATATCTCTTACGTAAATTATACTGTAAGCGGTCTAAATCCGCATCGGACATTTGTTTCAGTCCTGAAGTTCCGTTTATCTTTAATGGTCTTGCCATAATTTACCTATACTAATAATTGACCAGAAAGAACTGTTAGACCATCTTTATCCTGTACGATTAGTGATTGTGTACTAGAGAAACTTTGACCAGCAATACTAAGTGATAGTGATTGAGGTGAAAGTACTGATGTTGAACTAATAGTTCTCCATTCTGCATATCTAAATGAACCATCAGAATCAGTATTACTCATACCAGGTTTAACAGAGTGTTTAACAATATTCTTTTCTGTTCTTTCTGCTGATGACATTTCTAAAGCTTTTGTTTGTGCTGTTGGGTCATCAATAAGAGTTGCATCCAAGAAGTAAATTTCTGCAGCTCTAAATCCTGCAAATGTTCTATTTGTTTCAGTCTGTTTATTAATGATTTCAATAACTAAACCATCAAAGTTTGCATCTGTATCTGTACCACTTCTTGTAACTATGTTTCTACCATCTGAATCATCATTTGTAGGTAGATAAATTCTCTTACCAAATAGTTCTGAATCATGCTCTGAGTCAAACATTACTGAAATGTAGTTATAACCTGTACCTCTTGGTGAGCCATCTGAATCTGAATCATAAACTCCCATAAGCCCTGAGCCCATTGAGTTTCTTTGAATTGCAGTACCCTTACGACCCGCTCTAGTGGCGTAATCTGAATCATTCAATAAGTTAACAATTTTTCTAGCAACTCCAGCTTCTGAGTCACCGGCATCAATATGTAATACTCTATCATCTGAATCTGCTGAAGTTCTATCTTGTAAGACTCCATAAGGTATAGAGAATTCTGAATCTGGTGTAGCTGAAGCGTAAGAGCCTCTTGCATTAAAGACTACTTCCATGTGGTGTGTTTCTGAGTCCACCGCATCAAATCTAGGTGTCTTACTACTATTATCTTCTAGCCAAAGTGAACCATTCTCTACATCAAATGCAGGAGGTGTACTACTTACTACTGCAACAGCGTTTAGTGTGACAACTTCATCTGCACCAGTAAATGCTGCTCCTCTAATTTTAAATCTGTTATTTTCAGTGACACCTATTTGACCTGGTGCTGTTTCATCTGAGTCAATTGTACCAATATTACCCACCATATTTTTCAGGGTAATCGCTTTTCTTGCATATATAGGTGAATTTGCTATTTCATTTATACCAAATGTAGTTGTCTCCATGACCTCACCAGAAGATGCAATACGTGGAGTAGTTTCATCTTGGAAGAAGAATGTAATCTCTACACGTTTAGCAAAATCTGAGTCATTATCTGAATCTCTCTTCAAGAAGAATGTATCTGAGTCACTAGGTACAAATTTGAACAATGGTGTAATTGAATGGTCTGTAGTTTGTACAAACTTATCAGCAGCTTCTACTTCTAATTTTTTATCACCACCATATATGTAAACGATTGATGGATTTACTTTGTCTATTTCAGCTATAATGTTCTGGTCCATAGAGTTAAGAGCAGCTGATGCATTTACAGCATTTGCTATTCTTGTCGCTATTTCTGATGATGTTAAATCTGAATCAATATTGAAAGATATATCTACAACACCACCACCAAATTTACTACCATGTACAGCATTTATAGGTGTGATGTCTGAATCTGTGGTACCATCTGAATCATGCAATAATAACTTAAGCTTATTACTATCAGACCTACTTCTAAAAGCTTTTGATACTGGTATATGTCTTACTTTATAAGCTTTCCCATCACCATTTGTGATAGTTGAATCTCTACCAGAACCTGTAATTGCTGTAAGAGTTTTTGTACCGTCTGAATCTACAAATGTTGGTGTATAAGCATCTGAATCTCTGACAAAATTAAGAGCATTATCTGAATCTAAGAAACCAGATTGTCTAATTCTTAATTTAACATTTAATCCTGCTGTGTCTGAGTCTAAAATTCTTCTTGAAATGATTCTAATCTGTGAACCAGATTGAAATTGTTGTCCATAAGGTCTAAATCCTGGTAGTCTATATTTGACACCAGAAATCATGACTTTACTAACTTCTAAAATATCAGATGTACCATCTGAATCTCTTGTAACTGTAGGTCTTTTTGTATATAACTTTCTAGTAGATAGGTTGATTGCTATCTCACCTTGTTCAATTTGGTCAGTAGTCGGTTGACCTTCAGCATTCAAACCCGTAGATAAACTTCTACGGTGTTGGTAAACTGGTCTGCCATTTGAAAAGTTAATAGTCATATGTTATTTATCCCATCGTAATTATCTTAGCTTGTCCTTTAAACTTAGTAGTTGAAAAGACTATTGCATTACCAGCAGTATCTACTACTGTTGTCACTGTCACTGGTATGTACATTTGGTCAGCAGATTCGAATCCAACAAATCCATCATGTCCATAATTGTTTGGATTTCCTGATATTGCATCTGAATCGGCACCTTGTGTACCCCATACAGTTTTAAATCTTTGTATTTTATCTGAATCCGGTTGTGCTGATGTCATTTCTGAATCAATTGCATTATAAAGCTGAGTTCTTAAAAATCCAAGAACCTCTGTATTTACATCACTTAATGTACCAGCTTTATATACCTTTTTGAAAACTTTTACATCCATTACCGATGCTAAGTTTGCGAATTCTCTATTTTGTTGTGCATCACCGAAAGATGCAGCTGTTATTGGCAACATAAATCTACCAGCGGGTACTTCTTCTACACCATTGATATTAAATGCTGCTGTAGTTTTATGCCAATCATCAGAATCAAAATTATCTGTAAATATTCTTATTGAATCAGAATCTCTTGCTGCTGACCTAATATTATGTCTTACAAAAACCCAACCAATATCATGTCCAGAATATGTAAATTCATAAATTGAGTGAGGTGAATTTAATAATACTGGTGATTTAACACCGTTTGAACCAAGAACACCAGCAAAATTTACTCCATATCCTAAAGCTCTTTTATCAAATGTAGCTCCTTCTGAATCAAAAGGAACACTGAAAGCTGAAGCATTTGTAAATACACCATCTACATTTCTAATAAATGTGTGTTTATTGGTTGGAGCTGTTAATCCACCTGAATTATTTGACCATTCAGCTCTTTGGTCAGAATCTTTGAATCTAAAAGGTGTTGTCCATACTGACATAGCCCTACTATTAGAGAAAGAACCTCTTGATTCTCTAATTTTAATTACATCACCTGGCTGAGCTAGTGGTAATACAACATGGAAAGTTCTATTTGTATCGATACCACTTGCATCTACATCTATCATTTCACCTCTAGATGCAAAATAGAATTCTGAATCTAGATATAAATCTGGAATACCGTCACCATCAGAATCAGCATCAATTCTCCAACCTCTTGTTTGGTCTAATAGTTTAAAACCAGAAGCATAATCTGAATCTCTTGTAGCATCTGGTGTTCTAAATGAAATATTTAGATATTTACCCGCAGGATGTAATTCACCCACACGGTATTCAAACTCACCAAATCTTCTTCTATAACCATAAAAAGGTTTGTCTACATCTTGGCCAATTGGATTATCACCAAATTTGCTGTAAACATCTGAAAATAACTCATTTATTTTAGACCCACCTTTTCTAGCTGAGTCTCCTGTACCTGAGTCTGGGGATATTCCTAAATTGATTAAATCTTTTGTCGCCATGTTTTATTTATTTCACTAAAGGTTAAAATCTCTCACTATCTTAATAACATTACCATCAGAATCAGATAAATTTGTAATTCTTGGACTGATTCTAGAATCACTATCAAAGATTGCATCTGAGTCTGGTGTTTTCAATACTACATGCCCAACATCAGCACCTAATAAATCACTATCACTTCTTCTTAGTAAGTTGAGGTCTTTTCTATCAGAGTCAGTAGCATTACCTGGTGTAGCTACAATAGCTCTTGAATCTAGAATTACTTTAGTTTGAGCAATTGGACCGTGGAACCAGACTTTTGTTTCAAATTCTAATGTCCATTCAACTGTTCTTCTTGTATTAATATCACCAGTAAAATCATCAGTCCAAGTCACTGAGGTAAGTGAAAAAGGCATATCAAATGCGTTTGTTGGAGTAGGTGTATTTGTATCTGCATCAGCAGGAAAATGTCTTACTTTAACAGTGTAAGCAGGATTAAAGAATGGTACTATCTGTTCTATGATTTGCCAACCATCATTCAAAGTTTTTGTTTCTAAATATAAAGTATAAGACAATGTGTAAGGTACAGGCATATTAGCCTTTTGTCTTGGATATTGTAAACTATCAGGTGCTCTTAGTACATTTGGTTTATTGTTTAATTTTCTGTTTTGGTCATAAACCATTGCAACAAACTGATAAGACATTCTAGGTAAAAGTCTTTCAAACATTTCTTCAGTCGGTTGTAAACCTTTTTGAGCCTCAAGCCATTTTTGTCTAGGACCATAAGCAATTGGTACAGGCACTAACTTGCCGTCTCGTCTTTTAACTACGATGTTATTGAATAGACTACCAAAGACCGCGGTTGCAGTCTTTACAGTCTCATGGTAAAAGTGTGTTCCTAACATTATATGTCATCCAAATTTCTTATACCAGGTTGACCAAAAGCTCTTGCTGTATAGTCATCTGTTATTGTTTGAGGTGTTTCTCTTACAACACCACTGTTATCATATACCTCTTGATTCTCAGCTCTCTGTTCAATCTCAGTATTTGATGCCCAAGAGTCAGATATTAAATCACTGTCAGTAATATCTATAGCTTTAGTTTCAGAGTCAGTAAATTGTATACCAAGTTTAGCCTGTGTGACTATTTCATCTGTTGTACTTGTGGCCTTACCAGTATTATCATATGTAATAGCTGTTGGATTGAAGTATAAATCTTCTCCTGAAAGCTCGAATAGTTTAGCATGTATCTTATATTGATAGTTATTACCTAGTTGGAAAAATGCTCCATCATGGTAAGTTGTCACACGTGTAATCTCAAAAACTTTTGGTACGTACTGACTTTTATTCTGTGCTGACCTACCAAAAGGTATTACAATTAAGTCACCTTCAAGAGGTCTTTGTCTTGCAAATTTAGAAAGTAAACTTTGATACTGGTCAGAATCAGAATCGTTAGATGCAGATGAAGCTCCAAAAGTATCTGAATCAGTAAGTCTCTGTTTTAATATAGTTCTATAATCAGAATCTCTTTCTTGGAATCTATTAATAGCAACTGACATAATTACTTCTTCTCTAAACTCCATACCATATAGAGTCATAGTATCACCTTCACCTTCGAATCCAGCTGAGGCAACTAATAACATGTCAATTTGATAACCTGAATCAAAATGTGATTCTGGTCTTTCATTCCAAACATCATCAGTATAATCTGATGCTCTTGGCATATAACGTACAGTTATACCATTCACATTAATAGATTCTCTGATTAAATTTTGAATTGTTCTTTGTTCGTTTGTAGAGAAACGAGATGACGCACCAAATTGGTTTATATAACCATCAATAAAAGTATTTTGTATACCAGATTTTATAGAATAGGATTTGTTTATTGCTTGTATAGAACGGTTTAGATTTTCACCAAAATCTGAATCATTATCAGAATCTCCACCAAAGCCAGTTGGTGCGATTGTAAAACCTGCAAAGTTGTTCTTTACTGTCGACATTTGTGCTCATTACCCATAAAACCCTGCATCATATCCAACCCTTACTTGTCTTGCCATAAGTTCAGCAAAAGCATCTTCAACATTATCAGCAGAAATTCTAAATGAAGAATTAGTCAAGCCTTGCACGTCATTAAAGTCTTTATACAGTTGCTGTTGGTCAGCTGCAGATAATTTACTTGATTGAGTACCAGCACTCAATCTTGATAGAGCACCATCAAAGTCCAAACCAACTTGGTCCAGAGCAAATTCAGTTTGTACTTTTAATAGACCATCAGAACCAACCTTTAAGAAAGCAGGTGCGTTTACACTGTACTCATTATTTTTTAGACGTACTGTGTTTATGTCTATTCTTCCGTGAGGATTAGACCTAGAATACTTATCAATAAATGCTTGACGACTAATTGGGTCAATCCTATTAGTTAAGAAAACTGTATCACCTGCTTTTAATCCAGCAAATGTATCACTATCAAAACCAGTATTAGCATTACCTATGTTTGTATGAACTGCATCTGAATCCCATCTTAAATCATTAGATGATTTTATACCTAATATTCTGAAATCAGAATCACCTACTGGAGTTTCAAACCTTTTAAGACGTAGGTCTTTATCTGAGTCAGCTCTATAAACTGCCTCCATAAAGTTTCCTACTTTAATAAATGCTGTTCTTAGTGGGTCACCAGTGTTTGAGTTTGGAGATGAACCAATATTAATTCTTACATTGTTTTTAACTATACGATTTGAGTCATTAAATGCAAGAACACCAGCCTGAGTATTTACAGGTGCAATACCAATCTGTGTATCAGAGTCTTGAAATCCAAAATTAGGTACAAGAATATCTCTTAAATTAGCCATCTAATTTCTCCAAAATATTTAGCAATTTATCCATTTTATTTTCTACTCTTACTAGTCTCTCTTCTAATTGTTTTTCTTTTAATGTTTTAGCTTTATATTCTTCATAAGCTGCTCTATTAGTATTTAAAATAGCTCCACTCTTGGGGTCTCTTCTTATGTCTCTTTTATTCATTATGCTACAGCTATTATCCTTAAATCTCTTAGTTTACTTACAAATGATGAATTCTTAGTATTCATTTCAATCTTAACTTGTAAAGCATCGAATTCTTTGCCCACATCTTGTGTAAGACTAAATTGTTCAAATTTTGCTTCACTGCTAAATTTACCAAAGTTAGTCTCATTTACAAGTTGATTTCTTG
>MDTC01042584.1_pt1 | contig 18132 bp, 25 predicted proteins | sample 811181 | NCBI WGS metagenome assembly MDTC01 (sample SAMN05326644, study PRJNA326480) | marine metagenome | isolation source: seawater | place: Pacific Ocean: North | collected 2011
AGCGAGTTTACAATTCTGCATCATAGATACAGAGGCATGATTAGGTTGCGAGTAATTATAAGATTTAACGGACACATTAGGCAAATCTACAGTAGCATCTTTAGTACCTATCAAACCTATGGTTATGCCTAGTGCTTGCAACTCATCTAGCGGTAAGGTCTCTACATCAATATTAGTAAATGTCTTTTTGCTGCGTGCGCCTTCGGCAACACAATTTCTTGCCGATAGAACAAGATCTACTTTAATATCTAGATCTGGAATTAGCGTTACAGGATAATTGAGATCCATAGAGTACTCCCAACCCTTAGAGGGTCGAAATATAATATAGTCTCCCCACTGTGGTTTTTCTGATAGCGCTTTTTCTAAAATTTTATTTTGCTCCTCCCACACAAACTCCTTACCCATACCCTGCGGTAACTCAGGCCACACAGTATTATCGTAGTCGCTGTAAAATTCATCAGCATGCGGATAAAATATTTCCTCATCTTTTTTACAACAGACCACCACATGATCTGCTTTTATTTGAGCAACCTGCCGTACCCAATGAGAACAGAACCAGCCAAACTCACCGCCGTATGGTGGTATAATTATATTTCTTGGCTGATTTTCGTAAAATGAGCCCCAACTATTTTCAGACCAGTCGTAAGCGGCATTAACCTTCACTGACAAATCGTTCTAAGTAGTTTCTTATGTACAACCTACCGCAATTCATAAATTCGTCTTTATGTAGCTTGTGAAAAAATACGTTTGGATTCCTAGAAACCTCCATAAAGCAAACCATAGAAGGAGGCTGCATGTCGCCATGTATCATCATAAGAGGAACTCCCAATAGTATAGCAAGATGCGCTATTCCAGTATTTGTTGCTACTACTAATTTAGCATTTTGCATCATCTCTACAGTAGCGTCGTCTTCATTGTCGTAGTCCCAAGATCTATGGTCTATGTTCTTAGTTGAACCAGAAGAATTTTTAGCCCCAACTATTCCAGTTGTAAACCCCCGTTTTTTTAACATGGTTAAAGTATCTCTATACAGTTCTGGGCTGGTATTCTTGCATGATGCAGTTTTTCTTTTTCTGTAACTAAATACTACATCTACAGGATCGCATTGAGGTTTAGGGGTAAATTTAGGAGCATGCCTAAACATTTTCCCATCATTCCAACAATTTCCTTTCTTTGGATACCATACTTTGTAGTCAGAGTATTCGGGGTTACTATCTATAAACTCTTGAGCAAGCTTAACAGCTAATGTCCTATTATGCCAACCACCCTGACCTTTTCGTCCTGATATATTAAAGTTGTAATCGTGATGAAAGCCGGTTGCGTTAGGATAGAAAACTTTATGACTTTCAGGACAGCACACTATTTTTTCTTTAGCGGGATGAATGTCAAATTGTCGTAGAACCATACTTGTGAGCCAGCCAAACTCACCAGCATATGGAGCAGCTACTATCTTGTCTGAATTGACGCCAATTGCGTCATGCGAAAGATCTTGATATCGCTGAGGATAGGGATTCTTCATTTGTACCTCTTACTAGGTATACTGTAAAAACCTACGACCATAAATATAAGATCTGTGAATGTCATTAGAAGTAAACCACCAGTAAGAGTTACAGTATCGAAAGAGTCGGATCCTATAAACCAACTAAATATACCACCAGAACCATTAGGTACAAGCACGTCATATCGAATACCCGGATTAAGGGCATAATAAATCATTAGAAAACAGTAGGTAAAAGTTAGGGACATAAATAGTATACGTCTAGTAACTTTTACAAAAGGATCTGATCTGGTATCTCTATTTTGCTCAGCAACAAGCTCCATAATCTTGTCGTCACGAGCGTGTAGATACTGAGTCTCTAGTTTCTTATGCTCGAGCCAGTGATTGATTAGATTACAACCTAACTTGATCCCGGCTCCTATTATCGTGTTGATGATAGGACCCATGGTTTTAAACTACAGCTTGCCCTTCATGATAGCCGCATAGAGTCTGGCTATCTCATTAGAGGTAAATTTAGGATTTGAAACAGGTGTCTGTCCTGGAAATAAATTACCAACCTGACCAGCCGCCATCCTATTAGGATTATGTAGATCTCCCACCTTGCCGGCTTGTAGTACTTTTTTAGGACTAGCTAGACGATCATTAGGATTTCCTAAATTCATAGGACTCTTTTTCTTGGCAAGCGTTGGTACTTTACGCATTGCACTAGCTGCTAGTCTAGAAAGCGCTACTTTTTCAAAATGATTCATTTTAAAGAATAGATGCAAGAAAAGCTTTTTTAGAATAACTCATAGCCTTCTTTTTCTTTTTATCATCTTTCTTATCCTTTGGTTTCTTACCACCCACTGGTTGGCAACTACCATCACTATAAGGCTCTTTACCTGGCACTGGCTCATAGCCATCCCAGCAACGTCCTTTAGCTTCTTTACTCATCTCTGCAATACGAGCGCGAACTTGATTAAACGTTTCCATGGTTATTTAATTTTGTCGTAAATTTCCTTGCTGCAGAACTTTGCAAGTTTTGTACCATCGTCATCAATGGCTCTAAGACCATACCTGGTTACTTCTTTACCATTCTTGGTCATACGCTTGTACTCGACTGCCTTTACATCTTTTTCCGGAATGCTGACAGTTTCTTTCTTTTTAACATTATAAAAATCCATAGGTAATATATAGGTTAGATCCTAAAGTATAGCTCCTGTAGTACTAGATTGTCAATCCAAAGAAAAGGGCTCTCCCTAGGCAAAAGGAGAGCCCCATTCACACATAATATCTACAACAACAGAAATAAAATTTATTTATTTAATCACGTAATGCGTCAGCAGTTTCTAATCCTGCGCCAAGCCCTGCGGCGCCACCTAAGAGAGGAGCGAAAGCACCAGTGTTTGTTAGTGAAGCAAAACGACTACCACCTGGCAGCTTTTTGCGCATTAAAGAAGCTAAGAGGAGAGTAGCTAAAGTACCAGCACCACCACCTACTGCACCACCACCAAGCATTGCTCCTAAATTGTCGGCATACCCACCATCACCTTTACCAATACCTAAAAGTCCAAGTCCACCACCTAAGGCAGCACCGCCAGTTGCACCAGCGGCTCCTGCTCCTAATGTAGCTAGGTCTTTTGCTTCCCTACCAGCTCCTGAAAGAATTTTTTTCAAAGCGCCTGCTTCTTTAAGCATAACGTCTTTTACTTGTTGATTATTTACTTCTGAAAGTGCGAGTGTTGCTAATCCGTGTTTCATATTATGTGTGTTATATTAAAAGTTTATATAACTAGTGTCAAATATCTAATTGGTCGGCAAGCATGTCTACACCTTTAGCTGCACCAAGACCTGATGCTACACCGCCTCCACCGTACCCAATTAAGTGTTGTAGGTTGTCATCCAGAGTGAGTTTGTTGACTGAAACAACACGATCTAAATGTTTCCTAGCTGCGCGACCTCCTAAGATTGCTGCAAGTAAACCAGCGCCGGTACCTAGCCCTTTGGAAAGTCCTTCCCCTTCAGGAGCGTTCATTGCACCTATTGCTCCTCCTGCAAGTCCTGCCATTCCTCCGGTTAACCCAAATAATTTATCTGTGACGCTTGTAGCGAAACGTCCTACACGACCTTCCGCATTTTGAATGCCTAGACGCTGTAAAAAAGTGGGAGCTTTTTTTTTAAAAAAACCAAAAGCTTCCTTATTCATACCATCAGCTGCTACTGAAGCTTTTTTAAGTAACTTAGCTTCTTTACTTCTATAAGCATCTAATGCTTTAGCAGTTCCAATGGAGCCACCTATACCAGCACCTGCACCAAGAAGACCACGAGCGGGTAGACTTTGCATAATTGGTTTTGAAATAAGACCTTTTTTTCTGGCTAGTGCATTAAGAATATTTACAAGTGCGGCGGTGCCCGTGCCGGCGGCAAGTCCCCCATATGGCATTAGGAACTGATCTAAATTACTCCTATCGCCAACAGCGCTGTCAATTGCTTTGTAACCACCAACACCACCTAAGCCACCACCAGCAAGACCAGCAAGTAATCCACCACGACCTAATTTACGCCCTAGTGCTCCGCCCACAATAGCACCTGCACCTATACCAGGTAGAGCTCCGCCCATAACCTGGGGACTGAATAAGGCAGACAGAGCGCCTGGAACAGCGGCTGCGGCTGCCAAGCCTGTCAATCCAACCCCACCTAATGCGGCTTTACCCAAAGGTAAATTTAAAAGAGGTTTAGCTGCAGCTGACTTTTCCATAAGCCTATATAATAAGAATAAAAAAAATTTGGGTCAAGTATCCTTTTTACGGAAATAATTCTTAATTCTAGACCAGTCTAGTCTACTTAGAATAGGAACAATGACACATATTAAAAATATCAAGCCCCCTATTGTAAGCAAGATAGTCCAAGAATCCTCAGATGTATCATTAAATATAATACCGTCTGACGTGTTAGTATCGACTATTTCAGTAGTAGGATTAGGAGCTGTCTTATCAACTACCCATTGCGCTGTCGATCTAACACAACCGCTAAATAAGATAAGACAAAGAATAAGTATTATATTTTTCACGCATTAGACCTAGCATTAGTGAAATGCCTTAGTCAATACATAAAAAAAGGACCACCGAAGTGGTCACTTTTTTAAATCCGTTTAAGATCGTCGAGTATATTAACAGGAGCTACAAACTCAGCAGCCGGAATACCGCCTTGCATATATTGGTTTGCTTCCTCCTTAGCTTGATCTTTACTCACACCAAGCTCATCGCATTGCGCTGCGTAACGAGCAAATATCTCAGAAGCTGTTTCATTAACTTCATCAATAGCACCCATAAGACCTTTTAGTTGCTCTCCGACACGGCCAGGTAATTTCTCTGCCATGTCTTCAATATCATCAGCGGTCATAGGTTTCATTTGATCGTTCATCTGACTGTACTCTATAGGATTCTTATTAGCGTCTTCGCCAAGAAGTAATTCCTTTAGCTTCTCAGGTCCTATAATGTCCCAAGTTTCAAACTTAGGAGGATCTAAGTTAAAATCAGAGGCAATATATTCAGCGGCCTCTTGGGTAGACTCAATACCGTCAGGTAATTTCCTAACGGAATCTTCGTATACGCGCTCTAACGCAGATTGATAGCTATCACTATCTGCCGCATAAATTAAATCTACGCTATCCACAAGTGAGTTAAACTCTTCTTTCTGAATGTCGTTAGCGTACATATACATTAAATCATAAATCTTAAACCAGATTAATACTTTACCTTTTTGTTCGTTTTCCATTTTAATTTATAAAAAAATTATCTGCATTCTCACCTTTGTCATCTATATAGTGATCAGCAGCTATTTTTGTTCCAACTCTCAGTTTGTGGTGCTTAACACCCCAAACATCTAATTGATACTTGGTAAGTTCATACCAATCAAGCCCAGTAAGAGAACCTCTGGCTGTATCAATAATAATATCATGTCCAGCGTCATATAAGTTATTCACTTCCTCTATTCTATCGTAAAGAGGTTGTGCCTTTTCATAGTCGCCGGAACTAACTGTGGTACATAATGTCCCATCTAAATCAAAACAATATACTAAACTCATTAATGCTTCCTCAGTACAAATTCTATATGCGAAGCAGCCCAGCCATTATTTTCCCTAGTCTGGTCTTCCTGAAAACGAGTAAAATCAAAATTAAGAAGTATCGTCTCCAAACGTATAACGTCTACACTAAACTGCTTCAAAAAATCAGGCACGTGTATAGACTTGGGAAGATTGGAAGGAAACTCTAATGTCCAAGACCATTTGTGGTCCTTATTATATCTACTAGGCCACCTACACTTCTCATAAAATAATTCATGCGGTACCGCGTGAACTAAATAACCATGAGGTTTGCATATACGTACCCAATTTGAAAAAGCCTTAGTAGCATCTTTCATGTGCTCCAAACAATGAGAACTATACACAAAGTCATATGTATTATCCTCTATGTTGGAACATGTATTCGCATCTCCATCGCTTTTATCATAAGGAGTAACTTCTTCTGTATAATCAAAACCGGTAAGTAGATCCATGGCGTTTCCATTTTTATGTCCGCCACAGCCTATATCTATACCCCTGCCTCTAAAGTACTCATCGTACCCATTGGCTTTTCTATATTCATATAATTTTTTTGTTTCTAAGCCCATAACCTATTTTCTCAATGTTTTTATTTTTTCTAATTCCGCAGCAGTAACGGTTTTTATATCATCACCTAACGCATGCTCTAATTCTCTTACTCCACGAACTAATTTAAACATCGCGTGTGGTTCAAGCGAACATGACTGATCGGAACCCCACATTCCCTTGTCTAAGGTTACGTGTCTTTCTATTATTTGAGAACCCAGCGCGATACTAGCTATTGTAGTCATCAATCCATACTCATGACCACTATACCCAATATTACTATGCGGAAACGACATTTTAAGGGTTTGAATACAACGTAAATTTAAATCTTCTACAGGAGCGGGATAGCTAGAATTGCAGTGCAGAATATCGACATGGTAACAAGAAGATTCTGCTAACACCTCATATGCATCAATTACGTCCTTATGTGTGGAGGCACCTGTAGATAATATAACATGGGTAAAATGGTTACCCACATATTCTACGTATTCAAGATCCTTTATTAAAGCACTTGGAATTTTAACCCATTTAAGTGCGTAATTATTTAAAAAATCAACTGAGTCATTATCCCAAGGCGAGGCCGACCAGTCTATGCCCAGGTCTGTGCATAACTTTTCTATTTCGTTATACTCGTCTTCTCCAAACTCAATTTTCTTTTTATAGTCAAGATACGACATGCGACCCCAAGGAGTATCTCGCATTTTTGACTTCTGTTCTTCCGGTACGCATTTATCGGGATTACGCTTTTGAAACTTAACTGCATCGAATCCACAAGCTGCCGAAAGATTTATGAGCTTCTTACATGTATTTAAATCACCGTTATGGTTGATTCCTATTTCTGCGATAACGTAAGTTCTGCCATAGTTAAATCGTGTGAGAGTTTTCATTAGTATCGAGTGAATACAATACATCACAACTCTCCCATTCTTTAGAAAATCTATTGAACCGGTAGATGTGTGTATTGACTATGTTGTTGATATTGTAGCCGTCAATTTCCATAGCTTGTTTAAACAAGCCTAAAATATTTAAATCACGATCTGCCTGAAAATACTTAACAGACTCTTCTCTGCGTGACTTAAATCGAAATGTGACTTTGTATTCGTTAACGGCGTAAGACATACTAACCCAATGTAGGGTCGTTGCTTCCGTCGTCAAGAAATATATCGTAATCTCCTGCTGTAATTTCTGTTTTGACGAACTCTAAAACGCCAACAATAGACTCTAGCGGGAGGTCCCATTCTTTTTTATACCTATGTATCATAGCCTGAATATCCCAAGTTAATTGGTCAATCTGTTCGTAGTGACCATTCGGAATATTTGAGCCATTAAATTGGTTACTGTCCTCTGGTATGTGCATGCAGGCATACTAGTATCACACTACAAACAACGCAAAGCTAAAAAAATACATACACAAGTACACTTATATATAACTCGTATTCAGCTATAATTTCTAAACTTGGTCATGTCTTAGACGACCAATCCAATCAGGTATAAATTTATCAATATCGCCAGTCGGCTCCCAACCTAATTCGGTTTTAATTTTATGATTACAAGCTAACGTTTCAAACGGCTCAAGAACCTTAGGAATAAACTTATAGTCATGAGGAGAGTCAAACAAGGCAGCCAAATCCAAGACAGAACGATTGTCAGCGTTACCAACATTAAAAACTGCTCCGGAGAGATCGCTATCAGCGGCAAGAAGATTAGCATTAACAACATCATCTACATGCGTAAAATCACGACGTTGTTCGCCTGTTCCTGTAATAGTAATTGGTTGATCTTCAAGTAACTGCTGTGCAAAAATTCCTGGGGCTAGTCTGTATTGACCACCGTACACAGCCATGCGGTCTCCGTAAACATTAAAGTACCTAAGAGAGACTGTACCAATTTTGTAGACAGCAGAAAACATGTTGCAATAATCCTCACCAATAAGTTTGTTGCAGGCGTATGGACTAAGAGGATTCGTCGGAAGATCTTCAACCATAGGCATAACCGTAGGTTCTCCGTATACTGAAGATGAAGAGCTGAATATAAATCTTGGTATCTCATGAACTACACACATCTCTAAAAGGTTAAAGGTGCCTGTCACATTGACGTCATGAAATAAACCTGGATCTTCAATCGAAGGTTGCACTCGAGCCATAGCGGCAAGGTGGAAAATACCATCTACATTTTGGAAGACGCCTTCTATGTCGACAAGCTGCCGAATATCACCTTGTACAAAAGTAGCATCCTTATTTACATTGTCAGCACTGCCTGAACTTAGGTTGTCGATAACTATAACTTTATCTCCACGTTTAATAAGTGCGTCTGTTACGTGACTGCCGATAAAGCCGGCTCCTCCTGTTACTATGTATTTTTTCATTCTATATTGTTAGTTTAAAATAAATTTACTGTGGTAACCCCTCGTTGTTGTATAACTTTGTGAGCGCATTCGTTTGCAAATGGAATGGCTTTTTTTATGTTTCCTGTCTCTAGCCATTTAACTGCTAATGCTGCGAGAAAAGTATCACCAGCACCAGATACGTCTATTGTCTGCAATTTACCTGGAGCTGGGTAATTAATATCCCTGTAGTCACATCCGTTTTCTCCCTTTGTTACAATTGTCTTTTTAAGCAAACCTTTACCCATAGTATCTTTAGTACTATTAAATTCAGGTTCGTTTATTTTTATAAACTTAGCCTTATAAGCCCATGTCGCTTTTAAACGTTTTTTAGTGTCTAGAAAACAGTTTGGATTGAGAGCAAATATCTGCTCTAGAGACTGCTCGTCTAAAAATCCCTTATCGTAGTCAGAAACAATAACTAGATCCGCACTTGCTATCAGTGGAGTATTTATACCTTCTAAGACTATTTTGTCTGCGTAATCATCTTCGTCTACACGAGTGATCATCTGATTGGTCTTGTAGTCAATATACCTCGTCTTAGTTATACTACATGGATTTTTTATATGGTGGCAGGGAAGACCTAAGCTTCTGACATTAGACGCTACGTTTCCAGCCATACCATCATTGATTGTTACATCCCCGGTTGGTTTGAATACAGGAACGGGAGCTTCAGGACATATTCTGTCACACCGCCCATATATAAACTTATCTTTACAATTCTCTCCTATAACTACTACTGCCGCTTGCGACGAGGAGCTGCTTTCTTCTTTTTGCATGGTTTCTTTGTTCCTTTTAATCGTTTTAACGCATCAGTCCAGTTAGGGGCGTAATACATCCACTGGTCATTACCATCGTTTTTGTACCATATACCCGTAACTCCAATTGGCGCCTTCATGTGCTTCAAGGACATTTCAAAATCCTTTGCAAGCAATTCAGCGCTTTTCTGAGTTTTAGTCAAGTTTTCCTTCCTTCCTCAGCTGCTCTATGGCTGGAAACAGTGATTGCGCAATCGCATAAGACAATTGCTCAGGCTCATATCCTTTATCTAAAATAGCTTCTTCGTTTTTAAGAAGTACGCTACTTACCTTTTTAGTGGTCTCCTCTAATGACTTACAATCTAACACCGCACCAGAGCACGCGTTGATTTGATCTTTAGTAAGGATGAGATTTAAGGAAATCTTACCATACTCTTTCTTTTCTTTTTCGGTTTCTTCCGTCTCTGTTGTTTCTGACATAGTTTGTGATTAGGAGCATAATAAACTCTTGTCAAAATAAAAATGCTTGCCCCCTGTTTGTATACAAGTTTATATACGAACCATGAAATGTCATTTTTTAGATTTAGGAACAAACAAACTACAAGGCGTTAACCAATTTATCGAAAGGTATGACATGGATTCCACATGGGATATTCATACGTTCGACCCCAATCCTGGGTTGGTTGATTTTATCAATGAAGAGTTAAACTCTTCTTTAAAACAGTATGATATTACAGCATATAACGTAGCTGTAGGAGAGTCTGACGATATTGTAGAATTTAAAGCTACCAGCTATGATGATGTCGCTGGAGGTACCCGGAATTGGTTTGTTGACGAATCTATGGAAGGATGTGAATCAAAGATGGTACATCAAATAGACTTAGCTAGGTTTATAGAGGAAAAGGAGTGGGTTAAGCCAAAAGATTTTGTAGTGTGTAAAATGGATGTAGAAGGGTCTGAATTTTTTCTACTAGATCACCTAATTAAGACTGGTGCTATTAACACTATATCAGATTTGTATGTGGAGTGGCATGCAGGCGAGGAGCATCATGGTTCTGAGGGATATGAAAAGCATATCTGGCCTGTAGACTTTTCTGAAGAGGATGTGGAATACTACACAGAGTTAAAAAGAAAAGTAGAACAGGATTTGACTCAAATTAGCGTATATACCTGGTTTTAACTTAAAGTGAGTCAGGAGAAACACGCATATTGTTTCTTAACCAGGGGCGAGTTAAATCAATCATTCCTCTGGGAAAGGTATTTTGCTAATGCTACTAATAAGCATTATAAGATATTTACACACGCCAAAATACCGTCAGAAGTAAAACATCCCTTATTTAGCAATACAATACTAGATAAGTTGATTCCGACTAACTGGGGTGGGTTGGACTTAGTACATGCTACTTTAAATTTGTTTGAAGAAGCCTACGAATGGGGAGCAGATAAATTTATCTTATTATCTGACTCTTGCATCCCTCTTTACACATATCAATACACCTACAAAGAAATAAAGAAATTACAAAAGAACCATATTAAGTTTGGTGGTGTCGACGCTGAGAATGAAAATGAGTTTATGCGGGACATACGTGACAGATATGGAGCAGCTCCATCTTTGAAAGATTTTGTACCGCTAGAGTCTTTTAAAAAAGGGTCTCAATGGTTGATGTTAAATCGTTGGACCTGCCAAACAATATTAGAGAACGATAAGACAAAATACTTTGAAGGTATGTTTGCTCCGGATGAGCATTACTTTCAAACTATGGCTGAGTACTATGGTTACCTAACTGAGGAACATTCTGAGAACAAAAGTCTAACTTTTGTAAACTGGAACAACCCACATGACTGGAGACACCCAATAGCATATCAAAAAGTAACGGGAATTACTTTGAAGAATCTAAGAGCAGAAGGTCACTTGTTTGCTCGAAAAATTACAAAGAATTGTGTGTTTGAATTTACTAACAATACTCAAACATTCCCGGTAGAGAGGAAATATTTCAATATGCTTAGAAATATTAAGGGATATGTACCGCAGTACATTAATAGAACTACAAAAAATAAACTAATTACATCAATAGTAAATGATGATTTTGTAATTGGTGCTCTAGTATTACTCCACTCTATATATAAGAACTTTAGAGATTTGGAAACTACAGACGTAAAACTCTACTACAATTCAAAATTGAAATATGGAGGCCTGAGTCGTAAAAATCAAAATTTCATCAAAAAACTATTTCCAAGTGTATTACTTCAGGATGTACAATCAGACGTGTATAAAAACTGGCGGGCTACGTCTGATAAAATTAGAACAACATATGTAAAGTTACATATGTTCGAAGAAAGGAATTATGATAAGATAATATTCCTAGACACAGACACTTTAGTAATAAGAGATTTCTCCGTAGTGTTTGATTGGATTGGCGATGATATAGTTTACGGGTCAGGACCAGTAGAAGATTCTTACGAGTTAGAACACATTTTCAAGGGGACTAGGAGTGATTTTATTAATGCCGGATTTATCGGTATTACAAAGAGCATGACATCAGGTTCTTTTGTTTATGACCTAGAGAAAGAATACAAATTTTCCGAAGGGGAAAATGAGTGGATGATCGACAAAGGAATGCATGAGAATAAACTCATAGTGGAAGTATTCAAAGGAAAGTTATATGCTCCTGACTGGAAATGTAACTATAGACCAGGAAATGCCGAAGAATGGCGAGAATGGAAGGTACTACACTGGGCAGGCACAATGAAGCCTTGGAGCGGAACCTGTAGCAGTATTAAAAGCAGAAAAGGCTGTTATGGAGGAGAAGAGTCCATAAAAAGAGCCAATAAGATTTGGAACTCATATCATTATGAGTTATTAAAAATTTGTGAGGAAAAAGGAATAACCGATCTGCAGGCTTTACTAAAAGTAAATGAAGATGATATAGATTTCTTTTTTGCTAAATACTATAGACAAGATGCGTTATCAAAATGCGTAGAAATGTCGAAGACGAATAAAAACAAAGCAGAAGAAATGTTTGATTTACTACTCTCTATACACAAAGACTGGCCAGCCCTGCATCGTGAAATTGGAGCATTCTACCACAAACGGAAAAAAGACGTTAAGAAAGCGATGCTGCATTTAAAGAAAGCCTGCTCATTAAACAAAAAGTCACCAAGAGCTTTAGAAATGCTGGGAGACTTACTTATACAGATTGGAAACAAGGATGCTGCCTGCACTGTATACAGAGAATCTCACAAATTAAAAGAGACAAGTCGGGTTGCCAGAAAACTAGCTTCTATTTGAGTAGGAATTTTAAAACATTTACTGTTTTCTTTAAAGCCACTATCTCATTGTAGTAACTTTCTCCGTCCTCTTCTCGATACTTATACATTCTAAACTCTTTTACTTTTATACGGCGCTCGAGAAGGTCTATTAGATAACCACTGTATGGTTTAATCTCATCTAGCAACTCGTTAATCTCTCTGAGTTGCTTGGTACTATCTTTCATAATACTTAGGCAACTTGCCATTAAAGTCGCGTTTCTTACGTTTGTTGAAAAGACAGCCTCCTTTTTTTAACCTCTCCTTAACATACTCCGCACCGCGTTGTTGTACTTTGCGGTCTTTCCTATCGTTAAAATGCGAATACGAGGAAAGTTTTTTTAAAATCTCGTCAGGCTTTAGAAAAAAAGAAAGATGCCACCCACTAGGTTCTTTAATTTTATCTCCGGATATTCTTCTCATCCTAGCTTTATTCTTTTTAGTTCCTTCAAAATAATTATGCATGTATTGATAAGTACACAAAAGAATACTGTGGTTTGGCCACTGACCAAGATAGTTATCTATGTTAAAGTTAAACCAGTGCGAAGTAAATCGTAGTGAAGTAGGATTTTTTGATATTTCTTTAACTAGCACATCAGAATCTATAATCTCATCAAGATCTGAATATAAAATGTAGTCCGTGTCTTCCATGCCCATTTTACGTAAGCCTTTATAGTAGACTGCAGTGGTTTGATTAAATTCTCTTGTCCAAGGGTCGTGATCTGGGTCAAACTCATCAAAAACTACATACTCTATTTTAGTTATGTATTTTTCTTCCAGGAGAGTTTTATCTTGAGGAAATCTAAGGCCTTTTTTAAAGCCTGAAAAAGTATATGGAGACTCTACAATTACAAAAGTATCTACAACGTCATATAACTCATAAAGACGTATTTTTAATACATCAATCTCACCACTATAGGTGCAGCAGTCTATGATTTTTGTTTTCTTAGCGCCCTTCATAAAAAGGTGGCGGAGAAGACTGGATTCGAACCAGCGGAAGGCTTGACGCCTTCAACGGTTTAGCAAACCGTCGCCTTAAACCACTCAGCCACTTCTCCATTAAAGTTATAACCATCCTTCTGACTTACCCACTTCGACTACACTTACATCATTATCTGTAGGTCTTTTTACGTCCCAGTCTTTTCTTGTAAATGTCCACTCTTTCTGACCTTTATTTGAAATCTTCATCATTAAGCTGTCGTCATTCAAGAAATCATCCGGGATGTGACTGCGGAACAACGGTAAATCAGTTCTTTGAATGACTCTCCTAACTACATGAGTTTTAGCCATCCTACGACAAAATAATATAAAAGACTCAGGAGTTATATTAAAGTCGTAATGAATCTCCATAGCTAAGTGCATAGTCTTATACAATATACCTAAAGACTTTTCATCGAACATTGCAAATCTCTCACCGCCTTCGCAGTCCATTTTGATAATTAAATTATCCTCATCAACATCAAGATTTGAAACTATATCTGGTAGCGTATAACTAGGAACTTCAAGGCTATGAGAGCCTGGAGTACTATCAAACCTATACAAACCGCTATGTCCTCCTCCTAAGAAATGCAAAGGATTACCATCACCTAAAGCAAAACAGTGCGTAGTCACACCAGTCAGAATAGGAAACTCTCCAATCCATTCTAGACCTTGCTTATAAGTGTCTGGATGTGGTTCAATATACGCTACTTTAGTATTTGAGTCTGCCCAGGCACTCCAGGCAGTAAGAGTGGCAATCCCTTTGTTACCGCCTATATCTAAAAAACTCTTAACATCTCCCTGCTTGAATCTACGCAGGTCATAATGATCGTAACGCCAGATGTTACTTCCCATCTAGCTCCTCCTGAAGTTTGTTATCCCAAAATCCTTGCGTTGGGTATTCTGGAGGCTCTGGGATTTCAAAATCATCTTCAGTACATTTAGATACAATAAAGAAGGTTAGAGCTATAGCTATAAATAAGCCAAATACTCCCCAAGCTAATACGCCTTTACCACGCAATACTCCATCATGAAACTCCGGTTCTGATTTGGAGCTTTGAGAACTAGCACTACTAGTAGAGCTACTTGAGCTACTAGAGCTTTGAGAGCTACTAGATTGCGAAGAGCTGGATTGCGAAGAGTTACTAGAAGAGCCAAACATGCTTTTTACATCAATTACGCCGTAACCCCAGGAATTATCCTTACCGACTCTTCCTTTATCCATAGTATACTTTAAAAGATGCTCACGTATCTCTTCAACTGTCGTACAGTCATTCTTACCCGTCTCTTTTTGTTGTTTTCTATGCTTTGACAACATAAGAGCAACTATACCTACCATAAATGGACATGCCATGCTAGTGCCGCTCAAACGAGCATATCCATTAGACTTATACGTACTAAGAATGTCGACACCAGGAGCTGCCCATTCGACCTTCTCTCCCTTTGATGAAAAACGAGCAACTTTACCATATTTGTCAAAAGCCCCAACTGCTATTGTCTCATCATACATAGCCGGGAAGTTTACACCACCAGCACCACTGTTTCCAGCTGCACATATAACAGGAACGCCTAGCTTATATAAAGCTTTTATTTGATTCTCAATTTCAGGATATGGCGTTCTTCCTCCCAAACTCATAGAAACGATGTCTGCACCAATACCCAAACAATACTCAAGACCTTTTGCCACATTGTCCCAAGTTCCTGAACCTGCATCACTTAGTACCTTAACAGATATACATTGTGCTTTTGGAGCCACTCCAACTGTACCTGAGTCATTATCAGGCGCGCAAATTATACCAGTACAATGAGTTTGATGTCCATTTACATCAACATACCCAGTTTCTCCTGTTGTACTTACGCCGAATTGGCAATTATCCTGCAACTCAAAGTGCGTAGGGTGACCCGTGTCAAGTACGGCTATCGTGATACCCTCGCCTTTAGAATCTCGCCAAGCAGTAGGTATGTTCATCTGATTGATACTCCAATCAGCTTTTTGTGACAATGTCTGTAAAGTTTCCTCTACATTATAATCCGGTAGTGTTACTTCATCTTTCATAATTTCTTATCTTGTCTATAATTTCGGTTGTACTCAAGCCATAAAGAATAGGTACGAATTTAATCTCACAACCCACTTCTTGCAGAGCTTCTTTCTCATATTGGTTTATAGTGTCCTCAGTATAATCTGAAGCTTTCACATAAATGTCTGGTTTAATAAGTCTTATTTCCCTGTCTAGTCTGCGTGTATTAAATAGAAACACATTAGATACAGGCTTCAAAGCATTAACAGTCATTAGCCTATAGTTTTCATTTACAATTGGGCGTTCAGGACCTTTTAGTGACTTAACGCTGGAGTCTGAATTAACAGCTACAGATAAAAAACCTAATTTACTAGCTTGAGTCAGAACATGTACATGACCGGCGTGGAGTATGTCGAAGCAGCCATTGGTAAGCACAAACTTCTGCCCTAGATGCCGTATTTCTTTTCTGCGTTCTACCGTATACTCCAAACTTCCTATTGCATGCATGATGGATACATAAAAAAAACCCCCCTGCTTGGCAAGGGGGTTTTGGAATTTTATAGTTTATAGACGTATTCTTAGGTCGTCTTCTTTATATGACATGGAGTCATGTTGGTACGCTAATCTGCCCCAGCTTAGCCTGACTTAGCACAACAAATAGCATCTAAACTAATCGTATCTGCCAAATCAGAACCTAGCTTATCCAAACGCTTCAATGCTTAACGCATCTCAACCAAACCAAACGTATCTGCCATAGCTCAACGAATGCATATCGCATCGAATCGCATCCCTACGGAACATAGCTTAATCTAGCCAAACGTATCACATCTTGACCTATCTGCCAGAGCTAAACGCATCGAATCGAAGTATATCTCAACTTAACTCAACCCATCTGCCAGAGCCCAGCTCATCCTAACAAGAATCAACTTAACTCATCTGAACCTATCTGCCAAAACGTAACGGAACTAAACGTATAAGATCTAATAAGAGCCTATCAAATAATACCGGAACTTAGCACATCTGCCTGAACAGGACTTAACGCAACCGATCCAATCACATCTAAGCCAATATTGACGAAGCACAGCATATCTGCCGAAGCAAGCCAGATCTCTACTTAGCGGATCATATGCTAACCAAACTAATCTAATCTGCCACAACTTATCTCAACGCATCCCATGTAAACTAAACGCATCGCATCGCATCTAAGCGCATCGCAGCACAGCTGATCTCAACGGATCTGCCAAATCAGAACCGGTCGTATCGCATCGCAACATGTCATAACTGATCTCATCTGATCTAATCTGCCGCAACCCATCGCAACACGCCAAAACCCATAGCATCGCATTACATCGAATCTTATCTCATCTGCCAAAACATAACGAATCTTATCAAAACAAATCTCATCGCAAGCCCAGCTGAACCCAGCTTATCTGCCATACGAATCTTATAATAAGATATAACTTATCGCAGCTGAACGTGTCTAAACTAGACATATCATATCTGCCGAATCTTAACAGAGCGAATCGAAGGTTATCAAATCATAACCCAACTGATCTGCCACAACCAAACAGAACGAATGGTTGGGGCGCCGCTAGCAACCCCAGTTTAATCTAGCGGCACCCCTGGTAAATTACGATACCTTGACGGAGAACGTACCCCAAGAACCGGTAGCTTGTGGTGACGAAGGCCTCCACTCGCCTATACCGTTAAGGGATCCGCCTAGTTCAATAAGGTTAATGATACCCTCCTCTGATATAAACATAGGAAAGTACTCTACCTCTAAGGTCGCGGACCAGTTGTAGATTTTTGGTCTATAACGAAGATCCATAGTACCCATACCCACCGTAGCTGGGCTACGGCTTATAGAAATACCTTTTTTATGGAACTTCTTCATCTGCTCAATACGTTCTTTGTTTACCCACATAGAACGGTCTTTCGCATCTTCACGACCTAGGAAACGATGATCCATGTCGTCGAAGTAAATCTCGTCCAAAGGTCCCGCTTTCAGTGGAATCAATTCCGGCTGAGCAGGATCATTAGATCTGATTCTAAACCATGATCTTACTGCCTTCATGGTTAGTGTCTTTTTGTCGCCGATATGTCTAACGGCGTCGATTGTGGCTTTCTGGAATTGCAGACTTGGCGCGCAGAGATCTATTGGCTCGCCTTTAGCATTACGTTTCCAGTAACCAGCGCCCATAAACTCGCCCCATTGATCCTTGGGCTCACGTTTACGAGTTGGGGTTTTGCCGTCATGCTTTGCTTCCATTTGAAGCATTGCTTTCTGACTCATTGCGTGACAGCAGTAAGGTACTCCACTAGTACCTTGTACTTCCAGTATAATAATATTCCTGCTAATCTTTGGAATATGTACTGGTGATACGAGTGCAGTAATCGGTTGATCGACTACTTTCTCGTCTTTTACTTTTGCCTTTGATTTTGTTGTAGTTGCCATTTTTTTACCTCTCTATGTGTTTGTCGGGATGGTTACCCGCGTTTTATGTTTTTAATCTGGTCTCTAATCTCCTGTGGGTCCATGTCCAATACATCAGACATACCCAGCA
>MDTC01246188.1_pt1 | contig 18131 bp, 10 predicted proteins | sample 811181 | NCBI WGS metagenome assembly MDTC01 (sample SAMN05326644, study PRJNA326480) | marine metagenome | isolation source: seawater | place: Pacific Ocean: North | collected 2011
ATGACATTAACATCCGGTTTCTCAACCTGAACTTCGACGCCCAGCACCCCCAGGGTCTCGGGTTTCCCCGTCTCAGGTACAAGTAATTTTGCAATCACGAAAGCTGCTGGAGCTGACATAACTGACGCAGCGATAAGGTGACCGGCAGCAGCAGGATGAAAGGGCGCCATCATGCCAGCATATGCAGCGAGGACGCCACCGCTGATGGTTGCCATACCCACGGTCATGACCGCCATCAACTCTGACTCCGTCATGCCACGGATGAAAGGCTTTACAGCAAGTGGTGACTCCATGAGTCCAACAAAAATATTCGATGCAGCACAAAGAGCCTCTGCACCTGAAGTCCGAAGGGTGCGCTGCATGATCCATGCTAGTAACTGCACAACCCTCTGCATGATGCCTAGATGGTAGAGGACCGTCATCAGGCATGACACGAAAATGATATTCGGAAAAATCCGGAACGCGAAGAAAGCTCCAGTGCGAGCCACGACTCCGGGTGTCTCCGTAAATCCCTGACCTCCCTCGACAACCCCAACAGGAACATTATTCGAGACGAGGTTGCCAAAAATGAAACGACCCCCCTCTTCCGCATAAGTTAGCAACGCACTTACGAGGCCATTTACCCAGTCAAAGAATGCCACACCGAGAGGGGTCTGGAGAACCAGGCCTGCGAAAGCGAATTGCAGGACGAGCCCCCAAGCAACCAGACGCCAAGAAATCTTCGACCGCTCCGTCGATAGAGTCCACGCAACCGTTACGATAAGCACCGCTCCCATTGCGGCACGGAGTCGAGCGGGACCCGCGGCTAGAAAAGACGGATCCTGGAACGCCAAGAAGAGTTGCATCGACCTCCGGGTGGGCAAAGCAGTTTTGTGGTAGCGAAAGATGTCACCCAATCAGAAGGGCGGCGAGCTATCACTATTGATCTATAACTTCTAGTGACCAGAAAGGAGCAAACCTAAGGCTCATTACTGTACACTCAAAAAGGATCACTTCCCGTACCGGGTAGTGCACGACCAGGCACAAACGTATTCTCTGGTAGAGTTTTAACCCCTCATATATTGAGATGTCGTATGCATCCCTACCGTTATTATCTGATCCTTGTGGTCCTGCCAATCCTGATCGCCTTATCGGCGGTCACAGCTGCTTCTCAGAGTCTGCGCCAAAGTGGCCAATCCAATGCCGGCATGGTCTCAGCTGCACACCCCTTAGCAACTGACGCTGGAGTGGCAATTCTAGAATTAGGCGGTAATGCAGCAGATGCAGCAGTCGCGGCTGGGTTCGCAGTCGCAGTCGTTGAACCGACCATGAACAGTATAGGAGGACGTAACCAAATTCTTGTTAGGACACCTGACGGTGAATTTCATGGGATAGACGGGACTACTCAGGCACCTTGGGATTACGACTACGATACGGCGCCCCAAGCTTCATACGGATATCCGGTCATCGGTGTACCTGGTGCTTTGGCTGGATTACTCAAGCTTCATGAAGAACATGGATCGCTTCCACTCAGCACCTTGATGGCGTCAGCCATCGATTTGGCACAAAACGGGTTCCGTGTACTACCGCAAGACGCAAATAGGCAGGCCTCAGGCTTGGCTCAGGCCAAAGAGTTCCCCGGGACTATCGACGCCTATTATAGGGGAGGCGAAAATGGATACCGCGCAGGGGAGTTGCTTGTGCAGCCTGACTACGCGAAAACGCTAAGCTTGATCGCAAGCGAGGGGCGTGAGGTTTTTTACGAAGGCGAAATTGCTACAAAAATGGCAGCTGACCTCGCTGCAAATGGCAGTGCTGTCACTCTCGAAGCCTTCAATGATTACGTAGCTGAAGACAGCCGTATTGTCCGCGGGAGTTATAGAGGGTATGAGCTTGTTGGAATGGGCATACCAGCAGCCGGAGTCCTGAGCATCCAAGCCCTTCAGATCATGGAGGAATTTGAACCATCCTCAATGAGCGAAGCAGAGTGGTTCGCAGTCACCGGGCAGGCACTGAGTCTCGCATCAAGGGAGTTGCGTGTGCTCGGCACAGATACAGCAGCTGCTCGCGCCACTTCAAAAGACTGGGCGAATCAGCTTGCGAGAGAGGTAGCGTCTCCCAACAACACCGCTCCAACTGCAGACAGCAACTCGCTTCCGACCTTAGAAGATCGAGGTGACCTATTCGGGGGGCATACCACACACCTGTCGACTGCGGACGAGAACGGCATGTTCGTTTCTCTTACACAAACGCTTGGCCCTAATATGGGTTCGAAAGTCGTGACACCAGGCCTTGGTTTTCTATATGCATCTACTCTAGGCGGATATCTAGGTCGGATGGAGCCTGGGGAACGGGTGCGGTCGAATATTTGCCCATTCATGGTCCTTAAAGACGGCGAAGTTATCCTGGTCCTCGGTGCAGCGGGTGGTGGGATGATTCCGCCTGCAGTCGTGCACGCAATCACACGTGTCATCGACTTCGGTATGTCCTTACCACAGGCTCTGGTAGAGCCACGTGTTGTAGCTGCACGCGGCGGCGGTTATAGCGCTGAGACTAGTCCGGGTATAGGCTGGACAACCCCGGAATTGGAAGAGATGCGGGACCTTGGTATCGAGGTCGCTGAAACAGCTCGTACCGGGGCCTTCGGGCGCGTACATGGCATACAGTTTGACCCAGCGACCAGAACTTGGACCGGTGCCGCCGATCCGGACTGGGAAGGCACTGCTCGTGGACCGGCTATGATCCGAACGCGAGGCAGATAAGTAAGGTGGTTTTTTTGTTAAACAGAACCTGATAACGGAGTAACAGTGATGATAAGATGCCGAGTCTCGGCCCTACTGATAGCCGTAACCATTGCACTGCCCAGTTTTGCAGGTGCCCAAGACGCAAAGACAATGGTGGCGGCTCACATCGACGAGAACGCAAACTCTTATGGCGATATTGCCCAAGAAATCTGGGAATTTGCTGAACTCGGATACATGGAGACGAAAAGCTCAGCCCTCCTCCAGTCAGCATTAGATAGGGAAGGCTTTGAGATCGAAGCTGGAGTTGCGGGCATCCCGACAGCATTTGTGGCAAGCTGGAAAAATGGTGATGGCCCAATTATTGGAATCATGGCGGAGTATGACGCTCTGCCAGGCATCACTCAGGACAGACAGCCCATCAGGGCACCAATCGAAGGCAAACCACAAGGCCACGCATGTGGGCACCACCTTTTTGCGGCAGGGTCAACCGCAGCAGCGATCGCGACCAAAAGATGGATGGAACAAACTGGCCAACAAGGAGAGATCCGCCTGTACGGAACTCCAGCGGAGGAAGGGGGCGCTGGCAAGGTCTATATGGTCCGAGCTGGCCTCTTTGAAGACGTCGATATCATGCTCCACTGGCATGCTGGTGATGTAAACTCAGCTGACGCATCAAGCTCTCTCTCAAACAAATCGGCTAAGTTCAGGTTCACAGGAATATCAGCGCACGCTGCTGGTGCTCCTGAGCGGGGTCGCTCGGCACTCGATGGTGTTGAAGCGATGAACCACATGGTTAACATGCTCCGTGAGCACGTTCCGCAAGAGACGAGAATTCATTATGTGATCACATATGGCGGAGCTGCACCGAATGTAGTCCCAGACTTCGCCGAAGTCTTTTATTACGTGCGACATCCCGATCCCGCGAATGTGAAATCGATCTTCGAGCGCGTCGCTGCCACCGCTGAAGGCGCCGCACTTGGAACAGGCACAACCATGGAGTATGAAGTAATCCATGGCCTCTACAATCTTCTGCCGAATCTCGCTCTTCAAGAAGCAGTACATGCAAACCTGACAAGAGTGGGCGGAGTAATCTATGATGACGAAGAGTATGGTTTCGCTGACATACTCCACCGCACGCTTGGGGATGATGCCCCACCCCTAGAATCTGCAATGGAGATTCAACCACTTGCAGTTGGAGGAAGCGGCGGAGGTTCGACAGACGTTGCAGATGTCAGCTGGATGGTGCCGACCGGAGGAGTCAGGACAGCGACGTGGGTGCCCGGTACATCGGCACACTCATGGCAAGCGATCGCTGCGGGAGGAACGACAATTGGTGAGAAAGGCATGCTCGTAGCAGCAAAAACACTCGCGATGACAGCAGTGGACCTCTTCACTCGCCCGGATCTAGTCACTGCCGCAAAAGTTGAGCACGCTGCAAGCATCCCGGAGGGGTGGGTATACGAACCACTGCTTGGTGATCGCGATCCTCCTCTTGATTACCGGAAGCCAGCTGGACCCGGTGGTGAGTAATCGTTGTCACTTGGGATGGAGATAAAAAGACAGTACGGAGGCCAGTAAATGTCCAGATGGGGTAGTGGCTCTGGCCTGCACATATAAACCTTAAAGTAGGAGGCCCAAAGATGCTCGAGTCCTTGCCTCAGCGCTTCATAGCAATACTTGGCAGTATGGCCATCGCCGCTACTGCTGGACTCTCTGCCCAAACCCTCCCCTCCGAGCAACTAACAGCGCTGCAGTTCCGGCATATCGGGGTTGTTGGTAATCGGGTTGCTTCGGTGGCAGGAGTGGTAGGCAACCCCCTCGTTTACTATGCAGGGGCGGCTTCGGGAGGTCTCTGGAAAACTGAGGATGGGGGGATAAACTGGCGTGCGGTATTCGATGACCAAGATAGCCACTCGGTGGGAGCATTAGCGGTTTCTACCTCTGATCCCGAAATCGTATGGGCAGGCACGGGGGAACCCCATATCCGCTCAAACGTCACAGTAGGAGATGGCGTCTACAAGTCGACAGATGGAGGAGAGCACTGGGAGCATATGGGTCTTGATGCGACTGGCCGGGTGAGCCGCATCGTAATCCACCCTAGGAACTCTGACATTGTCTACGTAGCGGCCCTGGGGCACGCACACGCACCCCAGGAAGAACGTGGAATTTATCGCACGCTCGACGGTGGTGATACTTGGGAACATGTGCTCTTCGTAGATGAAGACACGGGGGCTTCCAGCTTGATTATAGATCCCAACAACCCGCGCGTACTCTTCGCCGGTATGTGGACAGTTCTTGTGAACACTTGGGGTAGAGAGAGCGGAGGTCCAGGCTCTGGTATCTTCATGTCACGCGACGGTGGCGACACATGGACCAAACTCAGAGGTCACGGGCTTCCCTCGCTCCCGGTTGGCAAGATCGATGTCTGCATGTCTCAGGCTGATTCTCGAAGGATATACGCACTCATCGAGACCGGAGACGGAGTACCCTGGCATGGCCAAGAGACAGAGGACGGAGAACTCTGGCGCTCTGATAACGGTGGCTACGACTGGGATTTGGTGAACCACAGTCGCGACCTTGGAGGGAGGACGGCGTACTACAATAACTGTCGAGTCTTTCCAGATGATGAAAACGAAGTCTTCTTCCTAACCGCCGCGTTATCACGTTCGTACGACGGTGGACTCACCTATATACAGCATCAAGGTCTCGAGCGTCCGGGAGGCGACTATCATGATCTTTGGATCGATCCAGAGAACCCCGATCGATTAATCATCGGTAACGATCAGGGAATCCATGTTTCTGTTAATCGAGGCAAAACATATCTGACAACCGAACCTCCCATATCACAGATGTATCATGTGACTGTCGATAACGCAGTCCCATATAACGTGCTCGGAAACCGCCAGGACGGGCCGTCTTATAGAGGTCCCAGCAATACGCTTTACGCTGCGAGAGGCGGTGGGCCAGGGCCAATTCCAAGGGGTGACTGGCATCAAGTTGGCGGAGGTGAAAGCGGGTTTGCCACTCCCGACCCCATAGACTCGAATATCGTCTGGTCAAGTGCATCTGGGTCGGGGGCCCGGGGTGGAATTGTGGTTCGGCACGATGAGCGTAATCGGCAGTTCCGTAGTGTTGAAGTCTGGCCGGAAAGCACAGGTGGATGGCCAGCCGAGGAGTTGCGCTACCGGTTCCAGTGGACCTTCCCACTCCTCGTCTCACCTCATGACAACAACACCATTTTTGTGACCAGCCAACATGTTCACCGTACCAGGAACGGAGGACAAAGCTGGGATGTTATAAGCCCAGATCTGACCACGAATGACAAGAATCGCCAAGGAATTAGTGGTGGCCTGACCCCTGATAATATCGGAGTTGAATATTGCTGCGTGATCTATGCATTCGATGAATCACCTGCTCAACAAGGGGTCTTCTATGCCGGATCAAACGACGGCAAGGTCCATGTTAGTCGTGATGACGGAGGCACGTGGACGGATGTCACCGCAAACTTACCGGATTGGCCGATCGACGGTGTTGTTCGAGGGATTGATGCGTCCAAATGGGACCCGGGTAAGGCCTATTTGGCAGTTGAAGCACACCAAGTGGGTGACTTCACCCCCTATGCGTATCGGACAGAAGATTACGGACAGTCCTGGACGAAAATTACCGAAGGACTCGCCGACCATGTGCTGAGCTTCACACGCAGTATCCAGGAAGACCCAGTGCGAGAGGGATTGCTCTTTTTGGGTACCGAGAACCGTGTATACGTCAGCTTCGATGACGGAGACCACTGGCAAGCCCTAGTCAATAACTTACCGCCCTCCCCTATGTATGGAATCGTCGTCCAGGAACACTTTAACGACCTCGTCATTGGAACTTACGGTCGAGGTTTCTGGATCATGGATGACCTCACACCTTTGCAGCAACTGACCGATGATGTGCGGGCATCTTCAGCGTACTTGCTCGATCCAAGAGACGCATACCGGTTCAATAGTCGCACTGCACCCGCAGCTCATACCGCTGATATGAGCATCGGAGAGAATCCTCCTAATGCGGCATACATCAACTACTGGCTGGATACTGAGACAGCAGGCAGTCCGGTCACTATTCGAGTAAACGATGCAACTGGAGCACTCGTTCGGACCCTCACAGGAACGAGCGTTGCAGGAATCAATCGTATATTCTGGGATTTTCAGGGGGAGCAGAGTACGCCCATCCGTCGGCGTGTACCTCCTCTTTACGCCGACTGGGTCGACTACGGACCGGAACGTGTACGAATCCAAGATGGGCTGGCAGTCCGCCACCCTCCAGGCACGTACACCGTAACCCTTGAAGTGGGGGGTGAGGCGTTCACCCAAGAACTCAATGTTCTACAGGACCCCAACTCCGACGGGACTATGGAAGACATCCGTGCTCAACTTTCTTTGCATGAAGAGATCCGAAACGATTACGATGCTGCTGCAGATGCAATCAACCGGATTGAGTGGCTCCGGCGTCAGTTGTACGATCTGGTGGATGTACTCCAAGACCAAGGAAGTGCGGTCGACCTCATAGAGAGTGCCGGTAATCTAGATAGTGCCCTCATCACAATCGAAGAAGACCTGATGCAGCTGCGCACTACTGGCACGGGACAAGATGGTGTTCGTTATCCGGCCAAGGTATTAGGTAAGCTCCGCCATTTATCAAATAGTGTTAACTCGGCAGATTTCTCACCGACCGATCAGCATGGTGAAGTTCACCTGGTACTGCGTGAGATCCTCATGAATGCGAGAGTTCGACTCGACGATTTGGTTGAAGATGATTTAGCCAACTTCAACCGGATACTAGCAGAGCGCGGCCTGAACCCACTTATCAGTGAAGATTAGGGGTAGTAATGAAACAGAGCATAACCACAGCTGAGACGCTAAAGTTGACTACCTGCCAATGGCAGCAGCCTAAGAAAGCTGTGCATAAACTCTTTGATAGACTCGGAAAGATCCTGAGCAAGCAGAAGCTGTCTGAACAATCTCTGCTAATGATGGTGACATTACTATTCGCAGTGCTGTCGAAGCCGCTGATCGGAGTCGCACAGGATGCACCTCCAGCTGGCATCGCTGAGATTGAGTTAGAGCGCTCAAGGTTGTGCGTACCAGTGTTGACCCAACTGGATGCGTTGAATCTCCGACTTCAGCCTCTGGGCATTCGTACTGAAAGATTGCGTCAGATCTCTGCTGCAATTGCAATCGAGGACCGCACTGTGATGGATTCCCTCAACGTTAACGATCCTACCGAAGCTGCAGTGCGAGATTGGTTTCTATCAGATGGACGGCTAGCCCAAAGTTTCGTGGATACAAACCAGCAAACAATCCAACAGCAGAGAGTGGTCGGCCGGGAGCTAATCAAGGGTACGGTCCAGGCAACGCTGGAAAGGATTCAGTCCGAAGCTCAAGGCATAATTGAGGAAGCTGGTGACTTTGGACCTGAGGCCAACTCTTGCGAAGGAGCAATCCTGATTCGAGGTGCTGTTATAGAAGTTTGTGGATCGGAGCAAAACTTGATCTGTGACGCCGCAAAGCCCGCTAATTCGGACGGTGCGTATCGCTTTGTAGATTCTCCTGAAGATCTTTGGGACGTGCAGGAATTTCGCCCCTGGACTTCACCGGGGCCGCTGCAATTGGGACCGGAGGGACAAATAGGCGGAGCAAATACACTCGCCTTTGCGAGACAGGGCAATGTCTTATTCTCAGTCACGTTCCATCCGGATATTCGTTTTCGGACAGATATGACTCCCGAAGGCATCCAGACCTTCCAAACACTCTTAGATTCTATTGGATTTGAGTTCGATCACCCCGAACTCATTTATGCCCCAGCACTTGAAATCCGGGCAACACTCCCAGAGCCACTCGCCGGGGAGGACCGCTACGCCATCCACTTCGGAGCTATTGAGACTGGAGATATCATCTGGGGTGGAGCTTCCGGGACTGGAGCCCCTATAGAAATCTCAATCCTTTTAACGCCCATCCATATCGTGGCACTCACGCAGGGAGAACCGCTTGAACTGACTGCGCTTCGCAGTCTGGATGATGGCAGTACTGAAGCCCTATTCAGCCTGGGACTGACCCCAGTTAACCAAGTTTCTGCAACCCAGGCACTCCTCGCCTATATGGCCACGCAGATGTCTCAGGACCTTAATCTTTTAGTACCACCGAGAGATTATTAGTCCCCTAAGAGAGAAAGCTGGATCGATGGCGCTAACGTACTTCAGGGCCACCCTTCCGATCATCGGGTACGAACCTATCACGACCTGGCATCTCTACAGCGGGCAGGGTCGCCGCATCCATCACGGCATCATCGGCTACTAAGCCATTCATATTCAGGATGTATGCGATGACCGCATAAGTCTGATCGGCAGTCAAGGTGCCTGGAGTCAACTGGGGCATCGCCTTCACAATGTAGCCGAATAAGGTGGTCGCATAAGGCCAATACGCACCCACGACCCTTGCGCTTGGCCATTCTTCCCATGGCCCCGTCCCTACAAGGCGATCGAACGGACCCTCAGTCCCTGTAGCTCCATGGCAAGCAATACATTGAGTTTCATAAACGAGCTTGCCTTGTGCGACTGTGCCGCTACCGGAAGGGAGCCCTTCACCATCAGGTTTGACATCTATGTCCCACATCGCAATGCGTTCATCAGTTGCCTCTCCCCCAAACCCAAATGTTTGAGGTGATGAGGGGGGAAGCCGGTCAGCTACTTCGGTCGGTAGTACGTCACTAGTGGTGACAGGAAGATCAGCCTGACCACATCCAGAGAACAGTACGGAGACCATCAGTACACTGAGCCTTTTCATACCAGATCTCCGAGACCAAAAGTCACCGCACCATCAGAAGCTACTTTCCATGCCCGCTGATGGTTTTGATGGTAAGACGTTCTCTCGCCACGTGCGTCCCAAAGCTGGTGAACAGTGGGTTGTACATATCCTGTCTCATCAACTGCACGACTAAGAATATGGGTTTCTCGACCATCCCAATCCCAGAGATGCCGGAAGCGGACTGTTGACTTCGACAGAATTGGCCCCTGGAGCTCCGCGGGTATCCAGCTACTACCACCATCCGTGCTAACATCGACACGGGTGATTTTTCCGCGACCGGACCACGCAAGCCCTTTGATCTCCCACCAACCACGATCCGGAAGTTGGTACGGGAAAGCCGGGAACGTGATGAGAGACTTGGCATCCATAACGAAGCTGAACTGGCGAGCCCTACCGCCTTTAAGCGGATCGGTATACTTGGAAGTCTCTTCTCGAGTCATCGTAGGGCGATCAGTGACCTCAATACGTCTCAGCCACTTGACCTGTGCATTGCCTTCCCAGCCCGGCAAAAGCAGCCTTACCGGATAGCCCTGTTCCGGACGGATTGCCTCGCCATTCTGCCCGTATGCCAGCATCGCATCATCCATAGCCTTTTCGAGTGGCACACTTCGGGACATTACGGCTGCGTCGCTGCCCTCAGCCAGTATCCAACTTGCTCCATTGCGGATACCCACTTCACGAAGAATTGTTGAGAGTAATACTCCGGTCCACTCACTAGTGCTCAGGAGACCGTCAAGCGACTGTGGAGTGGCTTCCGTCGGCATCCGGTCTCGGTTGTAGGCACCCCCGCCATTTCCGGAGCACTCTACAAACCGAATACGTGACGTCTGCGGATAACGCTTGAGATCAGCCATCTTAAACACCATCGGGCGCTCTACCATACCGTGGACCAGTAGTTCGTGCTCCTCCTGAACAATGTTTGGGATCCCCGCATGATGTCGTTCAAAGTGCAGGTCAGCAGGGGTGATGATTCCGTAGAGATCCTGCAACGGAGTCCTTGACGAACTTGATAAGTTCGGAGACCGTACCAACCGGCGAGGCTGTTCCGCTGGCGCCCGCTGACCAAGTTCTGACGTCAACCTCCCCGGAACCTTTGTAGGGTCCTGCGCTGGAGTTGGCACCTCTTGAGCGACGACCTCTACAGCGTCGGCCTGGGTCTTGATCAAGCCGGCAGCAATCACTCCGGACGTCGTAGTGATCCAAGCACGACGAGAGAGGGGGGGGCTAGCCTTCTTGTCCATCGGTTCTCCTGCGCGGTATTTGAATGGGATTCCGGGATTCCTCAAGTAGTCACTACCGCGATCCAACCTGCAATATGTGTCCATTCTAGGCTAGGACTGAGTAGTCCTTGAGCTCCCATGCTGGACGGATTCATCACCCTCAGCCAGATTCTCTGACCATGAGTTCACGTCAGATTTGGAGTGTATTCGTAATGTATCGACGCATCTCACTCACCGCTTTTGTCCTGCTGTTCTGTACTTCTCCCATGGTCGCTCAAGAAAATAGTCCAGACCTTCCAGCTGACTTTGATGAAGTGATGCCACTTCATCATGACGGCAAGGGACTGGGGCCATTATCTCGTCCAATCACGACGAGTTCGGCTGATGCACAGCTTTACTTCGACCAGGGCATCCAATTGCTCTATGCCTTCGATCCCAACCTAGCAGCGAGATCTTTCCGCGAAGGCTGGAAGAAAGACCCGAACTGTGCCATGTGCTACCTAGGGGAAGCCTGGGCCTGGGGCCCCTACCTCAATGGGCCCATGATAGCCAGTGATGCACCTCTAGCATACACGGCTGTCCAGAAGGCTCGCGAGCTCGCAGAAGGAGGAAAAGCGACCCCCGTAGAACGAGCACTGATCAACGCCATGGCCGAACGGTATGAATACGAACATGACCAAGGCCGAAGGCGTGAACTCGATGAGGAGTGGGCGGAACAGATTAACGAGCTCTATGCCGAAAATCCTCGAGACCTAGACCTTGGCTATCTCGCGGGAGAAGCATTAATGCTTCTGCAGCCGCGTCGTGAGTGGTGGGAGATCTCAAACCCAGAAATCCAGGAAATCCACCGGGTCCTTGAGACAGTCCTTGAACAGGACATCACACACCCCGGTGCCTGTCATCTCTATATCCATGCAACTGAACGCACTGATGTTCCAGGTAAGGCAGAGGCATGCGCAGAATACCTCGGAAACTCAATACCAGGTGCAAGCCACATTCAGCACATGCCGTCCCACACGTTTAACCGAATTGGACGCTGGGGTGATGCGGTGCGGGGCAACACGGAGGCCTGGCATTCCGACTTAAAGGCTGAGCACGGGGAGGGCTTTGCCATCTATCCTTCGCACAATCTCCACATGCTGCTCTTTGCAGCTTCGAATGACGGGCAGGGCGCAGCGGCAATTCAAGCGGCCAGAAATTACGCGGCAATAATGGATGGTGGCAGTTATTATCAAGCCCTAACTCTCTTCCGCTTTGGATATTTCGAAGAAATCCTCGAACTAGACAATGCACCTCAAGGAGCAATCCCCAGAGGCCTGTGGGATTTCTCGAAAGGATACGCTTCTCTCCGTACCGGAGACGAGGGAACCGCCCGATGGTACCTGAACCGGGTGAAACAGGGAGCTGAGGAAGGTGCTGGCGTAATCCGAGGACATTCTGCGGCATCGATCCTCGGTATAGTCGCCTCTATACTTGAAGGCGAGATCTTGCGTGCAAATAGCAATATTCGGGAAGCAATCGATCTTCTCGAGAAGGGTGTTGAACTCGAAGATGGACTCATGTATGACGAACCTGAGCCACTGAATTTCTCGGTACGCCACTGGCTCGGCGATGCTTTGTTAGAGTCTGGTGAGCACGCGGAGGCCGCTGAAGTTTATCGTGCTGAACTCAAAGACCACCCACATAACGGCTGGTCACTATTCGGGCTGGAGCGCGCTCTTCGGGGGCAGGGGATGGACACGGAAGCAGATGAGATCCATGCGGAATATGAGGTCTCCTGGGCCCGAGCCGACATCTACATAAGATCTTCGATTTTCTAGGCCACTATTCATCTAAAGCTAATTCGTACTTACACATTGAAATGACAAACCAGGGTTCAGGGGATGGAGACAGACAGTGTCTGCTCCCTGAGCCCTGATATGTAGCGATAGAACAGAGACATCTTATTACATTAGAGCATGCCCTACTACGAATACCATTGCGAGACAAACGGCTGTACGCTTGAGATCCGCCACAGGATGAGTGAGCAGATCGAAACCTGGGGTGACCTGGTGGAGCGCGCCGGAGTGGGGATAGGTGAGACACCTTCCGATACGCCTGTAACAAAGCTAATTAGCGCACCAGTTCCCATAACGGGTTCGGATGGGACGAAGGACTTTGGGGGCTGCGGATCCGGTTGCGGCTGCGTGCCGCAAGCATAGAGCAGAACCTCAGTAGCTTCTCTGGGAATCGAGGCACGGACCGATGAACACACGAGAATTCGACGCTCTCATTCTGGGTGGGGGGCCAGCTGGGGCAGCAGCCGCAATGCTCCTTGCTCAACGGAGCCATAGAGTCGCCCTGGTTCGACCCACTAATACGCCTGCTGGAGCACTTGCTGAATCGATCCCACCCTCAACACGCCGCCTTTTTTCAGAACTTGGTGTGCTCAATGCAGTTGACACAGCCGGTTTTTTTCGAAACAACGGGAACAGCGTTTGGTGGGCAAACAACGAGAGACGAGACGAGAATTTTGGTGGAGATGGAGCCGGTTACCATGTCGACCGAACTGGACTTGAGCGCGTATTCATTACCGCAACTGAAGCAGTCGGCTGTAGCGTGTTGATCGGCGTGTCAGCACGCAAAGCAATCAAATCTGAGACAGGCTGGAAGATTACCTGTGAAACAGAAGATGGCGGGATGGTTGAAATCGAAGCTCCTTGGGTCCTCGATGCGACAGGCCGACACGGCTTTCTTGCTCGAGATGTTCGAAAACCTGACCGTTCGACCACAACAATCGCAATCAACCAGCGCTTTGAGAAGCCAGCGGGATGGGATGAGGCAACCGCGAATCACACCCTAGTTGAAAGCTATCAAGACGGCTGGGCATGCTCGATACCACTTTCCCCGACGCTGCGGTGTTTTACCGCAATGGTAGATCAGCACCATACCGAACTAGAGGGGCGTGAAGTCAGTGGGATACTCCGGGATGAGCTCGCCAAGACAACCCATCTGGCGTCGATGTTCGACCATACTAACACTGCAGGTGGCTCGTGGGTGTGTCCTGCGTCTCTCTATCACTCCCGTAAGTATAGCCGCCCAGGCGCTTTACTCGTTGGGGATGCGGGCTCATGCCTAGATCCTCTCTCCTCATATGGCGTGAAGAAAGCCCTCGCTTCCGGATGGCTAGCAGGGATCGTGGTGCATACCGCGCTAATTGATAAGCCAATGACTGACGTAGCGCTGGATTTCTTCGATAACCGAGAAAGATCAGTCTATCAGAGCTACAGACATCGTTCAGCAGAGTTTTTTGAGGAGGCTGCATCGGTATACGGCCACCCCTATTGGACAACGCGAGCTGAGGCTGCCCGTGCTACAGTTGGAGCAGTGAGCGGCCCTGATGACAGCGACTGGCTCGAGGATCTCGATGGCACTCACATCAGTGTTGACCTAGTGCAGTCGGCTCATGAGAGGATCCGATCAGCAGAGTTACTCGACTCTCGAGCTAATCCTGAGCTTCGCGTAATCAAACGCCCTGCGATCCGATCCCAACGGATTGTTATGAAACGCCACCTCATGAGCGATACCCACCCAATAGGTATCCGTTATGTAAGGGGTGTAGACCTCTTAAGGCTCGTCGAACTCGCACCACAATTCGATCAGGTACCAGATATCTGGAATGGATACAACGAGAAAGAAGCACCAGTCAGCCTTCATGACTTTCTTGTCGGTCTCTCAACTGCCTTTGCTACGGGTCTACTCGTGCATCCTGATCAATAGTGCTAATCGCCAAAATATCATATTCTTCTAGCATGGTATGCCCTAGCGGTCCGGCACTTCCGACCCCTAGGATGTTATCTCCTCAAACCCTATACCGAATGCCAACTTCTCTTCGTACCCGCTTGTCTGCGCTCGGAATGGTCGGACTCAGCATGTTTATCACGTGGACACCTGCTCTGTATAGCCAGAGTCAAGACCAACAAATAGATGAGGGATATGCGATAACTCATAGTACAACTGTCGAAGCCTGCTCGCGCTGCCATACCGTCGATGACCAAGGCCGTATGAGTCGGATCTCATATTTGAGAAAAACGCCTGAGGGATGGCAAACCTCGGTACGTAGGATGGCCGCGCTGCATAATGTGAATCTAAGTCCAGAACAAGCACGCGAGATCGTTCGCTATCTGGCTAATGAGCAGGGCTTGGCCCCTGAAGAACTCCGGCCAGGATTGTTTGAGGTTGAACGGAGACTTATCGACCATGACTATGAAGGTGATTCGGCCGTTGAATTCACATGCATTCAATGTCACTCCATGGGTCGAGTTATCACTCAGAGACGTACCCAAGATGAATGGGCACTCCTGATAGCAACCCATCGGGGTTTATACCCGTTGGTTGACCGCCAAGCTTTCCGAGGAAACGCGTGTACAGGTCAGCCAGGTTGCGAAGAAGACCTTGAGGGCCAGTCGAGGCACCCAATGGATAGGGCGATAAATCACCTGGGGGAGGTCTTCCCATTACTAACTCCGGAGTGGTCAGCTTGGTCTGCCAATAAGCGCCCTCCTCAGTTAGAAGGCGAATGGGTAATCTCCGGATACGAGCCCGGAGAAGGACCGATCTATGGAACTCTTACGATCAGAGCTACGGATGATAGCGACGCGGATGCGTTTACATCTTCTTCACGATATGTGTATGCAGAAAGTGGACTCACCGTAGAGCGCTCAGGACAGGCACTCGTTTACACCGGCTATCAATGGCGTGGCCGCTCGAACCCTGGAACAGCCAACGAACTTCGGGAGGTGATGTTCGTTGAAAGGGACCAGCGAGTGATGTCTGGGAGATGGTTTTCAGGAGCGTACGATGAGATAGGGCCAGATGTCACGCTGCAACGAATCGGTGCGGCACCCATCGTCACGGGAATTTACCCTCAGGCGTTGAGGCGTGGAGAAACTACACAGGTCACAATTTACGGAGGCGCCCTTAGCGACATCCGGAATGGTGCCGAGTTGAACTTCGGTTCTGGAGTCTCGATTGGGGCGATCGAACAATCTCAGACTGATGAGCTTGTGGTCCAACTCACCATTGATGCCGATGCAGCGGTAGGAGCACGTGACTTTTTCGCATTCGAATCGACCCTAGAGAATGCGATTATAGTCCATGACGGAATCGATCGAATTATTGTCACACCAGAGTCGGGCATGGCACGGGTTGGTGGAGCAAACTTCCCAAAAGGCTATCAGACTTTCGAAGCGATCGGCTATAACAACGGCCCCGATAATGAAAACGGGACGGATGATGATCTCAAATTAGGTCGTATTGATGTCTCATGGAGCCTAGAAGAGTTCGCGGCAACATTTGGTGACGATGACATAGATTTTGTCGGCTCCATTAGCTCAAGTGGGACCTTTACCCCTGCCCTGGACGGGGTGAATCCGGATCGGGCTGGAGATCGGAACAATGTTGGCGATGTTTGGGTCTTAGCCACATACCTTACCCCAGAGGGCAAAGAACTGCGGGCCCGTGCCCATCTACTAGTGACTGTTCCACTGTACATGCGCTTCGAACCATGGAGACCGATTGGGCCTGCTAACCGAAGGCTAATTGGATGAATGCCTCAGTCATTATAGACTCTGAGACCCTGGCCCTCCGAGAATTTCACCCTTTCAAGGCAAATGGGGTTACCTACCTCTACATGGTTCCTTCTGCTGGAATATTCAGAATGGATGGGCCATCAGACGCGATCCTAGAAACACTCAGTAAGAGTCCGAAAGTCAAAACTGAATTGATTGATGAACTCTTAAGTCAGTTTGATATCGACCTATTGCTGGAAACGATCGACGAACTCATAGAGATACGTGCGATAGGAGATATCGATGCCCCAAAAGATTTGGTGCCGAATGATCTACCTCCTGCCGGATTTCCACTTACAACAATGGTCCTAAATGTGACTAACAAGTGTAACCTGGCATGTACTTATTGCTACGAGTATGGCGAGGACAAAATCGTCGATACCCAGTACGGGGACCAACCAAGATTTATGGCAGAAGAAACGGCTAAGGAAAGCGTTGAATTCTTGCTTGAGGAATGCCAAGGGCAGGATGTAGCGCACATCACCTTCTTCGGGGGTGAGACACTACTCAACTTTCCAGTGCTGCAAGATACAGTAGCATATGCACGTCGTCGCGCTGCCGAAGAAGGTAAGCGTATTGAGTTCAGCCTAACGACCAACGCGACGCTCTTACGCCCAGAGATCATCGAGTGGCTCGCTGATAATCAGATTGGAGTCACAATCTCAATCGATGGGCCGAAAGAGGTCCAAGATGGACTGCGGGTTTTCCACAACGGAAAGGGTTCCTACGATGTGGTCGAACCTAAGATCAAGGAACTCCTCAAACGTCATAAGACCCGGCCCATTGGTGCACGTGTCACACTGACTCAGAAGAACATGGATGTCCTAAGAATCTTCCGACACCTGACAGAGGAGATGGGGTTTTGGGAGGTTGGTCTTGCACCTGTGACCACACAGGACCAGCGAGATTACGCGATCACGAGCCAGGGTAAGGACAACATGCTCGAACAATTTGAGATACTCGCTCAAGAGTGGCTCGAGTGTGCACTGAACGACAAGCATCATGGGTTTTCAAACGTCAAAGACACACTTGAAGAGATCCATAAGGGTGTAAGCAAGGCTTATGGTTGTGGTGCAGGACTTGGGCTTATGGGTGTTGCCACGGATGGCAATGTATCGCTCTGTCATCGCTTCGCTGGGTCTCCCGAACACATAATCGGATCCATCAAAGAGGGTATCGATCGGGACAAGCAAGAGGAATTCCTAGTGGACCACCACATCGCGAGTAAGACTGACTGCCACACGTGCTGGGCGCGACCAATCTGCTCGGGTGGGTGTTATCATGAAGCTCATGTTCAATACGGAACTTCTTCACATGCCAATTTGCACTACTGTACATGGGTAAGAAGTTGGACACACACGTGCCTGGAAATTTATGGTGCACTTGCAGAAAAGAATCCTGAGTTCCTTAATCGCTTCGATGCATAAGTACGAATATAGGAGAAGCCGGTGAAGCACATTAAAGCAGTCAATCAGAAAGCTGCTCGGATCGAAGCTTGGGTAGCCCATGAAGCTGAGCAAACACAGCCTGGCGATCTCGACGTTGTAGGTCTCGAAAGTCGCCCTCCCCACGAACAGAACGGTCCCCATTTCCCGTTGGGTTGTTCCTTGGTCTTCGCCCCTGGGTGGGAAGCAGACTCTGCTGGAGGTACAGCAGGACTCTGTCAGCCTGTGGAAAGAGATATCTTCGACTGTCACCTGTCATGCTTCTGGCCAGCACATGTGCCCGACCAGC